>Ga0256407_10003062_pt1 | contig 30521 bp, 25 predicted proteins | sample RumenRJG_04DNA_FD_193489 | JGI IMG/M metagenome (GOLD analysis project Ga0256407, IMG submission 193489) | Bovine rumen microbial communities from Lethbridge, Alberta, Canada - RJG_04 | ecosystem: Host-associated > Mammals > Digestive system > Stomach > Rumen | place: Canada: Alberta...
CCCGTATAAGATTACACCTTATTATATATATGATAGCTTCTTCAGAATTTCAAGGGAAACGAGCCAAATATTTCACGCTGGGATGTAAGTTGAACTTCTCAGAGACCTCTACATTTGGAAAGATGTTAGGGGAGATGGGCGTTCGAACGGTCGAAAAGGGTGAACCTGCAGATATCTGTTTGATAAATACCTGTTCGGTAACCGAGGTGGCCGATCATAAATGTCGCCAGGCTATTCATCGTCTGGTGCGCGAGAATCCTGATGCCTTTGTGGTGGTGACAGGATGCTATGCACAGTTGGAACCAGAGAAGGTGAGCAAGATTGATGGTGTTGACTTGGTGTTAGGTTCGAACGAGAAGGCAAACTTGGTGCAGTTCCTGTCAGAGGAGTGGGCCAAGGGTACAACGCATCAGCATTATTCCGTAAAGACAAAGGATATCAAGTCGTTTGCGCCCAGTTGCTCTCGTGGCAATCGTACGCGCTATTTCCTGAAGGTGCAGGATGGATGCGACTATTTCTGCACCTATTGCACCATTCCCTATGCACGTGGTTTCAGTCGTAACCCAAGTATTGCATCCTTGGTGGCTCAGGCTGAGGAGGCTGCACGTGAGGGTGGAAAGGAGATTGTGCTGACGGGTGTGAACATTGGTGACTTTGGTAAGACAACGGGTGAAAGTTTTATAGACCTGGTGAAAGTATTGGATGCTGTCGAGGGTATCAGCCGTTATCGTATCAGCAGTCTGGAACCCGATTTGCTGAGCGATAAACTAATAGACTATTGCGCCAAGAGTCGTGCCTTTATGCCTCACTATCATATTCCATTGCAGAGTGGGAGTGATACGGTGCTGAAACTGATGCATCGCCATTATGATCGTCAGCTGTTTGCTGATAAGATACATCGTATTAAAGAGGTGATGCCCGATGCCTTTATCGGGGTTGATGTGATGGTGGGTTGCAGAGGAGAGACTCCAGAGTGTTTTGAGGAAACCTATGAGTTCTTGAATGCTTTGGATGTTACGCAACTGCATGTGTTCCCTTATTCGGAACGCCCTGGTACATCGGCACTGAGCATTCCTTATGTGGTGAGCGATGCCGACAAGCGCGAACGCAGTCGCAGATTGCTGGAATTGTCGGACCAGAAGACACATGCCTTTTATCAGCAGTATATAGGCAAAGACGCCGAAGTCCTGTTTGAGAAGGCTCCGCGCGGTAAGGCGATGCATGGATTCACCAAGAACTACATCCGCGTAGAACTGAAACCAAGTGAAGCCCGTGATGAATTTGACAATCAGTTGATCAATGTCAGCATGGGCGATTTCAATCATGATAAAACGGCACTAAAAGCAATGCTGAATAATGGATAAACTCGCAATTGTCATATTGAACTGGAACGGAGCAAAGATGCTGAGCCAGTATCTTCCAACCGTATTGAATTACTCGCGCGATGAAGCTGTAGTCTATGTGGCTGATAATGCCTCAACGGACAACTCGCTCGACATGTTAAAGCGTGAGTTTCCTGAATGCAAAACCATTGTGCTGGAAAAGAACTGGGGATTTGCTGAAGGATATAACAAAGCATTGTCGCAGATAGATGCTGAGTACTATCTGTTGTTGAATTCAGATATCGAAGTGACGCATCATTGGCTCACCCCGCTGATTGAGTTTATGGATGTTCATCCAGAGGTAGCAGCTTGTCAACCGAAACTGCTTTCCATTTTTGACCGCGACCGTTTCGAATATGCTGGAGCGTGCGGAGGTTTCCTTGACCGTTATGGTTATCCTTTCTGTCGCGGTCGTATCTTTGAAACGGTGGAACGCGACAATGGGCAATATGACTATCAGCAGGAGATATTATGGGCTACAGGTGCTGCATTGATGATACGTTCGAAAGATTATTGGGATGTGGGTGGACTGGATGGACGCTTCTTTGCCCATAACGAGGAAATAGATATGTGTTGGCGCCTGCGTATTCGTGGTCGTAAACTCTATTGTCTGCCTGAAAGCTATGTCTATCATGTAGGTGGAGGTACCTTGCCCAAATCGAATCCGATGAAGACATTTCTTAATTTCCGCAATAACCTGACGATGCTATACAAGTGTCTGCCTGAATCAGAACTAAGTCATGTGATGCGTGTACGCTGGTTCCTTGATTATCTGGCTGCTTGGGAAATGCTGATTCTGAAGCGCAACCTTGGTGATTTCAAGGCCATCTTCAAGGCACGTCATGCTTTTAAGAAATGGAAGAAGGATTTTGAGGCTGATCGTCAGGCTATCCAAAAGAGTAGGGTGGCACAGGCTATTCCAGAGCAACGTCGTTTCTCACTGCTTTGGCAGTATTATGCGAAAGGTTGCAAATTCTATTCGGATTTGAAATAAATGTTAGCAAATAGCGATAAAAACAAAATAATTGTTGCAAATCTTTGGTATTTTACTACCAATTTATTACCTTTGCAGGCATATTTTCAAAGTTAACCCCCTCGTTGGTATTTCGAGTAAGTACTGAGTGGACTGATAAAAAGTCGGTGGTAAGCACCAAGCGTCCGGTTCTCGGGTAGGGCTGGCATAGTACACAAGGGATATGTATAACATTTAAAAACAAATTTGCATTATGGCAGAAATGAATTTTGGTGGCGTAATTGAAACTGTTGTCACCAGCAAAGAGTTCTCACTTGAGAAAGCACGTGAAGTATTGAAGGATGAAGTAATCGCTGTTATCGGTTATGGCGTTCAGGGTCCTGGACAGGCTTGTAATCTGCGCGACAATGGCTTCAATGTTATTGTTGGTCAGCGTCAGGGTAAGACCTATGACAAGGCTGTAGCTGATGGTTGGGTTCCTGGTAAGACGCTGTTCTCTATCGAGGAAGCTGCCGAGAAGGGTACTATCCTCTGTATGTTGCTCTCTGATGCTGGTCAGATGCAGCAGTGGCCTACCATCAAACAATATCTGAAGCCTGGTAAGACCCTTTATTATTCTCATGGTTTCGCTATCAACTGGAGCGACCGCACAGGTGTTGTTCCTCCAAAGGATGTTGACGTTATCATGGTGGCTCCTAAGGGTTCTGGTACCTCTCTCCGCACGATGTTCTGCGAGGGTCGCGGTCTGAACTGCTCTTATGCCGTATATCAGGATGCTTCTGGTAAGGCTAAGGAGAAGACTTTGGCATTTGGTATCGGTATCGGTGCAGGTTATCTGTTTGAGACAACCTTCCAGCGCGAGGCTACCTCAGACCTTACTGGTGAGCGCGGTTCGCTGATGGGTGCTATCCAGGGCTTGCTGTTGGCTCAGTACGAAGTACTGCGTGAGAATGGTCATACACCTTCTGAGGCCTTCAACGAGACTGTTGAGGAGCTCACACAGAGCCTTGGCCCGTTGTTCGGTGCAAAAGGCATGGACTGGATGTATGCTAACTGTTCTACTACCGCTCAGCGTGGTGCACTTGACTGGGCTCCCCGTTTCCACGATGCCATCAAGCCTGTGATGGAGTGGTTGTATTACTCAGTGAAGACTGGTAACGAGGCTCAGATTACCATTGATGCCAACTCTAAGCCCGACTATCGTGCTGGTTTGGAGAAGGAACTCGAGGCTATGCGCAACCAGGAAATGTGGCGCGCTGGCGAGACCGTTCGTAAGTTGCGTCCAGAGTATCAGGAAGACTAAACGAGGTCTGATGTAAGACGTAAGAAGTAAGATTTTCATGGAGAATCTTGAGACTATAACCCGCCTTGTGTGTCAAGTGGCTCGCGAGGCGGGTTCTTATATAAAAAAGGAACGCGCGAGCTTTTCAGTAGAGAAAGTGGAGCGCAAGCACGCTCACGACTATGTGTCGTATGTCGACAAAGGTTCTGAGCAGATGATTGTCAAGGCCCTGCGGAAATTGTTGCCAGAAGCCGGCTTCATCACAGAAGAAGGCTCTGCAGGTCATACGGACGAGCAATATGTATGGGTAGTTGACCCGTTAGATGGCACCACGAACTTTATTCATGGTTTTGCTCCCTATGCTGTCAGCATTGCACTCTGTAAAGGTAGGCAGATCGTTGTTGGTGTGGTCTATGAAATTGTCGGTGATGAATGTTTCTATGCTTGGCAAGGAGGAGGCGCATGGGTTAACGGACAACCTATTCATGTAGGAAAGAGTGAAATCAATGATGCCCTTTTGTGCTTGCAACTGCCGTACAATAGTGACGCCTATAAGCCTGTCATTACTCGTCTTATCAATCATTTCTATGGCAATGTGGGAAGCATACGAATGATTGGTTCTGCAGCTATTGCTTTATGCTATGTGGCAGCTGGACGTTTGGATGCTTATGCGGAACGCTATATCGGACAATGGGATTATATGGCTGGTGCACTTATTGTAATGGAAGCAGGTGGTTGCGTTACCAATTACGAGGGTGATGATTACTTTATGGAGGGCGATAGCGTTATTGCCACCAATGGAGTGGTGCATCAAGATTTGATGAGTGCTATCCGTGAGCGCTAAAAATTGAATAAGAAAAATACAGATTTAAACCTTCAGACGAATATAGCTTCTATCATCGAAGGAATTGAAATCGGGATGGAAGGCCTTAGTGGCCTTGAAAGTCCCAATGTTTAAAGGGTCGTCGGTACGTTGCTGGTGCAGGCGACTCTCGCTTTCTGCCAAAGTAGGACAAAGGAAAGGATAACCATCTGATGCCAACACGATTTCCCAAGGTTGGAAGTTCAGGGTAATGATTCGCACATGTTCTCTTGGAATATGAAATCCGTCAATGACACTATAGCTGATATTCTGCTGGCGCATAGTCTCAACCATGCGTGGAATAATAACGCTGCGAGCCGTGTCATTGCGCAATAGTTCGTCTACGGCTTTCCCATCAGCTAATTGCCGTTTCACTTCTTCTGCTCTCATGGTTGCCAATTCCTCTTCGTATGGCTTGGGGTTGTCGTAGTATTCATTACCAATGAGACACTGGCAGTCACCTACCATCCAGACCTCACGGTTTAAACGACTGAAGATGATGGCTGAGCATGTCAAACGGTCTTCTGGATGTTCTTCTAACCGAGGCAACATCGTCTTTTTATAATGTTTGCGAATATAGGCAGTCACACCCGTCAGAAATTGTTCGCACGTGATAGTCTTGGGCATCTTACGGATATAACGCTCCGTTAGTTGCATAGCATAGCGACCGTTAGAACGAAACAGACTATGACGATATTGAGACTTTGATGTGCTTCCGTCAATGACAGCCACAAAATCATTTGTGACGACGATTCCGTCCTCGCTTTTCTTTTTGGGGTTCTTCGCGATGAGTGCTTGCTCGAGAATTATCATTTTTAAAGTTGAGATTATATGATTTGGGCTTGCCATTACCGGCAGGCTTTGGAGCGCCGTAAGCTGGGCGATAACCACCTTGTGGGGGCATGCCTGAATAGAGCTTGGCTATCAAATCGGGGCGACCTATGCGGCGCAACGACTGCTCGATGCCACGACGCTCTTCGGGTTTGTACCAGAAGAAGAACTGGCGCTGGGCTAACTTCTCTTTAGGCGTTTTGGCGCTGAACACGGGCTCTAACGTGTAAGGATCGTAACCCGTGTACCATGTCTCGGTGGCATTGGTAAGGGGGGTTGGCGTAAAGTCCTGCACCTGCTCGAGGTGAAAATCAAGGTCCTTGGTAATCACAGCCAACTCAGCCATATCTTCCTCCTGACAGCCTGGATGGCTGGAGATAAAGTAGGGGATGATTTGCTGGCGAAGACCCTCTTCGCGATTGATTCTGTCGAAGATGCGCTTGAACTCGTAGAACTGCTGGAACGAAGGCTTGCGCATGAGATACAAAACACGATCGCTGGTATGTTCAGGGGCAACCTTCAGACGACCAGAAACATGACGGGTAATCAGCTCGCGGGTGTACTCCATGGCAGCCTTATTGCTGGCCTCGTCCTTGCTGCGATACAACAATAAATCGTAACGAACACCGCTGCCGATATAGCTGTGCTTGATGCCTGGAAGGGCATCGACAGAGCGATAGATATCGAGCAGTTTAGAGTGATCGGTATTCAGGTTAGGACATATCTGTGGGTGGATGCACGACGGGCGACGACACTTCTCGCAGGCACTTTTATTCTTGCCGCTCATGCCGTACATATTGGCCGATGGACCACCTAGGTCGCTGAGATTGCCCTTAAAGTCGGGCATCTGGATGACTTGTTTTACCTCGCGCAGAATACTCTCTTTTGAACGACAGGTAATGAATTTGCCCTGGTGGGCCGAAATAGTACAGAAAGCACATCCGCCAAAACAACCACGATGGATGTTAACGGAGAACTTAATCATATCGTAAGCCGGAATGCGCTTACCCTTATACTTGGGGTGTGGCTGACGTGTGTAAGGCAAATCGAACGATGCGTCAAGCTCCTCGGTAGTCATGGGCGGGTAAGGTGGATTGATAACCACAAACCTGCCTTCTACGCCCTGCAACAAGCGCTGGGCATGCATCATATTGGATTGCTCCTCGACGTTCTTAAAGTTTTCGGCCTGAGCCTTTTTATTCTTCATGCACTCCTCGTGCGAATGGAGTACAATGTCGCGATCGGTAATGCCACCCAGGATGTCTTCCTTACGTGAGAGATAAACGGTTTGAGGCAGGTCGCGGATATCGCGAATGCTCTCACCAGCAGCCAGTCGACGTGCCAATTCGATGGTTACTTTCTCGCCCATGCCATAGGTAATCATATCGGCAGGCGAATAGCACAGCAGGCATTTCTTCAGACTGTCGCTCCAATAATCGTAGTGGGTAACGCGGCGCAGCGAGGCCTCGATGCCACCAAGCACTACGGGCACATCGGGATATAGCTCCTTCAGGATTTTGGTGTAAACGATGGTAGGGTACTCAGGGCGCATGTCGTGGCGACCATCAGGACTATAAGCATCCTCAGAACGCAAGCGGCGTGCAGCGGTGTATTTGTTGACCATCGAGTCCATACAGCCAGGGGCAATGCCAAAAAACAGACGCGGACGTCCCAGCTTTTTGAAATCACGATAATCTCCGTGCCAGTCGGGTTGGGGCACAATGGCTACACGGAAACCTGCGGCCTCGAGTGTGCGACCAATCACGGCAGCACCAAAGGAGGGATGGTCAACATAAGCATCGGCCGAGAAGAGGATTATATCAACGTAATCCCATCCTCGGAGTTCGAGCTCCTTTTTTGTCGTTGGCAGAAAATCCGTCAGTCTGTACTCCACTTATCTTCTGTTTAATTAAATGGTGTCCCCTGAATAGAACGGGTAGTCATACCTAGACCGTCATTACCCCGATTCTTCCAGTTGATGAATAGCAGTACGAGTTGCTGTAGTCCGAAAGCCTTCATGTTAGCATGATAGATCACGTCTAAGCAAAGGTCCAGCAACCTTTTATCTTTACCTGCATCCGACTCGAGCATGGAACGAATGTTCAACTTGAGTTTGTCAAGAACCTGTTCGTCAACATAACCGTTCGAGTCAATGAGGTCACGGAAAAGTTGATAGTCTTCGATGGTTTGCAAATGCTCCTCGCTTACCTCGATACTACGTGTACCACTTGAGTTTGCTTGAATCTTGTACATAGTCTTCAATTTATTTAATTAGGTAGTTTAATAATCCTTGCATAATGGATGAGCGTTTCTGTCCATCCTTGATACATTCGAATGGGAATCCCATAACAAACGCACTGTAATCCGGGCCTTTATAAGCAACGGCAGCAGTAAAGCCATCAGCATACTGCATGGCGGTGTAAGCCGGACCTACAGGTTGTAAAATATCTGTAGAGGTTGCAGCATAGTGCTCCTCGTTCAACTCTTTCCAATATTGGAAATTAGTTCCCAGACCTATTACTTGGTCTGTTTCTGCCAAACTCTTTCCCGCATATTCACATTTCAGTGTATTTGCAAGGAATTGGCGCTCGTCATTATTTGTCATATCACTGCCGATGTATGCCCCGCTTACCAGTAATGCTCCACCGCCTTTGGTGAAAGCTTGCAGTGTGTGCTGCATGGAACTAGTGAATGTTTTATAATAGCAAAGGCTATGGCCGTCATTACGTTCCAGTCCTAATATAAGGTCAATGGCTGCAACATGTTTTAATTGCATCTTTGCAGTCTCTAGTGCCTCATTGGAACAACTGATGATATTGTATTTCTGAGCAGATGCGATTGCTTCCGCATGAGTCTTGACATAATTGAAGTCATTACCTGCAATAAGCATTCCAGTCAGTTCCTCACCAGTATAGCCCAATCCTCCGTCTTCTATTCCCATTTGCGAGCGGTCAAAGTTGATTTGCTGTCCTGACCAGCCATAAGTCGGTCCGAAAGTGATACCAGGATCCTCATTTAAGTCGAAGCCCTGTTCCTCTGCATTGTTTCGAATGGCAGGAGAAGAAACACGATGAAACCCGTTGACGATTAAGACGGTCTTTGTTGCAAGAGGATGGTAGTAGGCAGATAAAACCTCTGTTGGAAAACTCTGTCCTCCGCGATTGGTGGCAGCTACTTTGAAATGATAGAGCAATCCAGGTTCCAACTTCATGTCATAGCTGCTCTTGGAACGAATGTAGGTTCCGTTGTCGAAATCAGCCTCGCCGATAGCGGTATAGAGAATGTATCCTGTTGGAGCTGCAGTTGGTTCTTGCGGATCGTTGACAGCATTCCAACTCAGTCGAACTTCGTTATCTTTTTTAAACTCAATGCGGAAGTTGTCTGGAGCCAATGGTGCTACGACAAAGGGCGTTCCGTGCTGGTCGTTGACATATCGCAGAATGGTTTTGTAGATAGAACGAGCCAGCGTAAAGCGGAAATTAGGATCCTGTCCATAGCGCATATCAGGAAAGTTCTGATGCGACATCGTTTCGAGAATAGCACTGGGCACCTCAGGCAGTCGTGTCTCAGAATAGTTCCTGTCAAAGAGTTCGCGACGATGCCAATTACCATACTTATATTTCAAGTCAAGCAACTCGTTGCCTAACAAGGCATCCGCAAAATCGCGAGAGGCCATTCTGGAAATACCAGCATTCAGTTTTCCGTTATTAAATCCTGTTGTGCAGATAGAAAGTGAACCAATCAGTCCCTCTCCATCACGAGCATAACCTGCATCACTATGGATGGCTAATGATAGCTCAATAGGCACCTTTCGACCTTCTATGGTTGGCATGTAACATGAACCTCCACCTAACAGATTGGTCGTGTGCGAACGAACATTGATGTCATCCCCATAGTCGTCCTCACCATTCTTACTGCTGTAAACAGGGTAGGGCATACCAGCCCATTGTGCAGAATAACGGGCTCCTTCCAATGCGCGAGGCATTCCGCTGATAGTGCCGAAGCGTTCTATATTACCCATTCCTCCACCAAAGCGTACAGCGTCTGTTGTTACCACTCCGTTATGCTCACTCTGGTTTGAAACGGTTACTCGATTAAACTCGCTATAGCCTGCATCGAAATCAAAGGTTCCCAGATACACCCATGTGCTTCCGCCCATTTGCTGATTAACGTGAAACTGAGTCCTTTCGCCACGATGCCACACTGTATAGAGCACATCATCAACACTGTTAGGCATCGTCTGATAGCTGACATAAACCGCATAGCGTCCTGCCTTTCTGAAATCAGGCTGATAGATTGCCTGATTGTATTGTGATTTACTGCTGGTGGTCCTGGTTATACGGGCACTACCAGCCTCAAAGGGATTCTCACCATCTGAATAAGTTCCTGAGTGCCATGCAAAGCCTGGCAGACTGGTTTGTTGCCATTTCCCATGAACTGCAACCTCTATGTAATTGCGCTTCGATCCATCATTGTCTACGATGATTTCTTCTTTCTGCCAATCGCGCTCACGAGGAGTGAACACGATGGCGCCCGATTGTTCCAGCATCGGGATAAGATATGGGACAACAATGGTTTGGGTAAACAGGTCTTCTGTTGTTCCAAAGAGTTTGGGTCTTTGCCAACGCCAATAACCTCTCTTCTGGTCATAAAAGCGCCCGTGACTCGCCCATAAAGAAAGATGTCTTCCCTGCAGTCCGTGAGTGAACTTAACAGGCTGGGATATATTCTTTACCCATGGTTCTCCATCGTAGTTGATGTCACCCCAGAGTCGTGACTTGTCAGCATTTTGTGAAAGTCGGTTGGGAATCAGCTCATCAATGGTCATACCATTTGTCATAATGGTAATCTGGTAGTCACGATAAGGCTTTGGCAACTCTCCCTTTACCTTTTTATATATATGCTCTGTAATCTCAGGCGTAAACTCCTGAGCAGCAAAAAACTCATCCGCTGTGATGATAAGGGTCTTGGTCGTGTTGTCAAGTTGATATTCCAACATTCGTGGGGACTGCGTCAAACGAGTCCTCTTAGGTTTGTATTTCCTGAAGTAATCTTGTAATCTTTCAGCCAACTTTGCCTCATCCTTGGCATTTTGACCATAGAATGGAGTTGCAAAGAGAACCAGAAAGAGGGAGAGTGTGGCTACATATTTTATATTCATTGCTTTAAACCTCTCCTATCGTAAAGTTCTCAGGATGCTTGCCCTGAAAGTCCTTGAAATACAATTTTATTTCGCGCATCTGATGGTCTATGTCACCATTAGGAATAATGGTCTTGGTACATTGAATGTGGCGTTTTTGGTAGTCAACGCCATAGAGCAAGATGGGCAATCCCGCTTTCTGCGCTATATAATAGAATCCCTTTTTCCATTCAGGATTAAGCGAACGTGTTCCCTCTGGCGTGATGCAGAGATGAAACTCTTTGGCTTGACGTGCTGTCTCTGCCAGGTTATCCGTCATACTTGTTTTCTTAGAGCGCCATACGGGGATGCCGCCCATTTTTCGGAAAATAGGTCCCAGAGGCCAGAAGAACCATTCTTTTTTCATCAAGAAGTTGCTCTTCATTCCTCGGGCACCAACGTATAATTGTCCTATTAAGAAGTCCCAGTTGCTGGTATGGGGTGCCAGACAGATGATGTACTTATCCGGATGTTCTTCAGTCACATCGGCAGTCCATCCCATCTGGCGATATAACAGCCAACTGCAAAATGATTTCCACATAATTCGTTACATGTTATTGATTTGATCAATGAGCTCGTTAGCCTGAGCCGCAAAATCTTCTCTTAATTTCTTGAAATAGACCTTTGCCGGCATTCCTGGTTCCGGATGCGAAATGCGAGAGGTAAATTCCGACTGTAGCTTGACAATGCTGGTCAATAAAGTCTCAGCACCATCACGGTTGTTTCCGTACAGTGATACAGCTACACATTCTATAAACATTTCCTCACACGCACTGTTAATTGCACTTTTTAAATTTCTTTTGTTAGCCATAATGTTTTCCTCCTTTGTTTTAATAATTTGACTAGTTTCAAAGGTCAAAGTTACGAAAAATAATCCATATATCACAACTTTCATCACAAAAAAATATTAAAAAGCGCTTTTTCTTTCCGTTTTTCGCAGAAAAAGAGTAAATTTGCAATTCGAAAACCCTTAGACTTGAAGGTCAAAGTGATAAAGTCGACTACAATTATTCATTAATTTTAAAATAGTAAGACAATGGAAAAAAGTGCATTGCAGATTGCGAGAGCCGCTTATCAGCCTAAGTTGCCAAAGGCGCTTCAGGGTGCAGTAAAAGTAAAAGAAGGTGCTCCTACTCAGAGTGTAGGTGACCAGGAAGAGATCAAGAAGCTTTTCCCCAACACTTATGGTATGCCAATCGTGGAGTTTGAGCCTGCAACAGAGGCTAACACCAAGAAGATGAACGTTGGTATCATTCTTTCTGGTGGTCAGGCTCCTGGTGGTCACAACGTGATTACTGGTCTGTTCGACCAGATCAAGAAGCTCAATCCTGAGAACCGCCTCTTCGGTTTCATTCTGGGTCCTGGCGGTCTGGTAGACCACAATTACATGGAGCTCACTCCAGAGATTATCGACGAGTATCGTAACACGGGTGGTTTCGATATGATTGGTTCTGGTCGTACCAAGTTGGAGAAGGTTGATCAGTTTGAGAAGGGTCTGGAGATTATCCGCGAGCTCGACATCAAGGCTATCGTTATCATTGGTGGTGACGACTCTAATACCAACGCTTGCGTATTGGCTGAGTACTATGCAGCCAAGAACTATGGCGTACAGGTTATCGGTTGTCCTAAGACCATTGATGGTGACCTGAAGAACGAGCAGATTGAGACTTCTTTCGGTTTCGATACCGCTTGTAAGACCTATTCTGAGCTCATTGGTAACATTGAGCGCGACTGTAACTCAGCCCGTAAGTACTGGCACTTCATCAAGGTGATGGGTCGTTCAGCTTCTCACATTGCACTTGAGTGCGCTCTGCAGACACAACCCAACATCTGTCTCATCTCTGAGGAGGTAGAGGCTAAGGGCCAGAGCCTCGACGACATCGTTACTTACATTGCTGATGTGGTTTGCAAGCGTGCTGCCGATGGTAACAATTTCGGTACCGTTATCATTCCTGAGGGTGTCATCGAGTTCATCCCCGCTATCAAGAAGCTCATTGCTCAGCTCAACGACGTGCTCGCTCTGCCTGAGGCTAAGGAGATCAGTCGCGACGAGCAGGTTGACTTCGCTAAGAGCCACCTCACTCCTGAGAACCTCGCTGTCTTCAACAGCCTGCCCGTAGGTGTTGCTCGTCAGCTGGCTCTCGACCGCGATCCTCACGGAAACGTACAGGTATCACTCATCGAGACTGAGAAGCTGCTCTCTACGATGGTTGCTCAGAAGCTCGAGAAGATGAAGAAGGAAGGCAAGTATGTTGGCAAGTTCGGCACTCAGCACCACTTCTTCGGCTACGAGGGACGTTGCGCTGCTCCTTCTAACTTCGACGCTGACTACTGCTATGCTTTGGGTACTTCTGCCGCTCAGCTCATTGCCAATGGTAAGACGGGTTATATGGCTATCGTGAAGAACACGACAGCTCCTGCTGATCAGTGGATTGCTGGTGGTGTGCCCATCACCATGATGATGAATATGGAGAAGCGTGCTGGTGAGATGAAGCCCGTTATCCGCAAAGCTCTCGTTGAGCTGGATGGTGCTCCCTTCAAGGAGTTCGCTGCTCATCGCGACGAGTGGGCTCGCAAGACCGCATACGTTTATCCTGGTCCTATCCAGTACTGGGGCCCCACAGAGGTATGCGACCAGCCTACAAAGACCTTGGCTCTTGAGCAGGCTAAATAAGCAACATGCCTCCAAAGAGAACAACGCATAAAAGAACGACATCCGGACGCCGAACAAGCCCTGTGCCACATAGGCGTCCGAATGTCTTTATTCGTCTCTTACAGCACATGCCTGGTTGGGCATGGTGGATAGGCGGAGTTGCTATTGTGGCAGTCTACGTCTATTTCTTCTATTATATTTTCGTCGGACCGTTTGGTCTTCGTTGGCGTGCTCTTTATGGCGACGTCAGCTATCCTGAAGGCTATGAGATTCATGGCATTGATATCAGCCATCATCAGGGAGATATCGATTGGGATGAGTTAAGGGAAAAAGGCATGATTAACGAAACGCCTATTCGTTTCATCATGATTAAAGCCACAGAAGGCGCCACCAAGATTGACGATAATTTCGAGGATAATTTCTATCAGGCTCGCGAATACGGCTTCACCCGTGGCGCTTATCATTTCTATAGCGTTCATTCGCCTGCCAAACAGCAAGCTAACTTCTTTATCAATAAAGTGAAACTGGAGAAGGGTGATCTTCCACCCGTGCTCGATGTCGAGCATAAACCGAAGAATCAGACAGACGAAGAATTCAAGGCCAGCGTCCTGGAGTGGCTCGAAATTGTGGAGCGCCACTATGGTGTGAAGCCTATCATATATACCTATTATAAATTCAAGCTGCAATACCTCAGCGACCCTGTGTTCGATGAGTATCCCTACTGGATTGCTCACTATTATGTCGACAAGGTGGAGTATGAAGGTCCCTGGAAGTTCTGGCAACATACCGATGTGGGTAAATTGCCTGGTATCAAGGGCAATGTCGATTTCAACATCTATAACGGCTCTTTCTATGATTTGCGAAAACTTACCATTGGTGGGGTAGAGCAGATTGGCGAGAAAGCCTATGCCGATGATTAAATAACATTTTATACGATAACATTAAATTATAAAACCATGACTAGAAGCTGTTTGCTTATTTTGTTTTCTTTCTTTGCAGCGTTGTCTGTTTCTGCTGAAACAACGCCAGAGTGGTGCAATCCGTCAGTAAACCAGCAGAATCGCGAAGCACGTCGTGCCAATTTCTTTGCTTACGAGAGTGAGTCGTTGGCACAGAAGGGTGATAAGTCTTCTTCTTCACGCTATCTGTCGATGGAAGGCATGTGGCGTTTTCATTTTGTGAAGAACCATCAGGATGCTCCCGCAGCGTTTTTCCGTCCTGACTTCGATGATTCCAAGTGGGAGGATTTCCCTGTTCCTGGACTTTTCGAGCTCAACGGTCATGGCGACCCTATCTACAAGAACATCGGTTATGCTTGGTGCACCACGTTCGACAGCAATCCGCCCTACATTGGCGAGACGGAGAACTACACGGGCAGCTATCGTCGTGAGTTCACGTTGCCCGATGATTGGAAGGGTCAGCAGGTGTTGTTCCATGTCGGTTCAGCCACCAGCAATCTGAAGGTTTGGGTGAATGGACGTTATGTGGGCTACAGCGAGGATTCCAAGATTGCTGCTGAGTTCGATATTACCAAATACCTGAAGAAGGGCAAGAACCTCATTGCCATGCAGGTCATGCGCTGGTGCGACGGCTCTTATCTCGAGGACCAGGACTTCTGGCGCTTCACAGGTATTGCCCGCGAGGTTTATCTCTATGTCCGTCCAAAGGTTCATATCGACGACATTGTTGTTGCTCAGGACTATCAGGACGGTAAGGCTTTCCTGGATGTCGATGTGAAGACAACGGGTAATCCTAAAATCACGATGGCGCTCTACGACCCCTCAGGCGAGTTGGTGGCTGAGGGCATTACCAAGACTGCTGAGTTTAACCAGGCAATGCCTTGGACTGCTGAGACCCCCAATCTCTATACTTTGTACATCACAGCCAGCAAGGGCGGCAAGGTCTTGGAGGTGGTTCGCCAGCGCGTGGGCTTCCGTCATATTGAGATTAAGGGTGGTCAGTTGTTGCTCAACGGACAACCTATATTAATAAAAGGTGTAGACCGTCATGAGCTCGACCCCGACAATGGTTATGTGGTCAGCATGGAGCGCATGCGTCAGGACATCCGCATCATGAAGCAGTTGAACATCAATGCAGTGCGCACCTCTCACTATCCTGACGACCCTCGTTGGTACGAGCTCTGCGACTCAGCAGGTCTTTATCTCGTTGCTGAGGCTAACCTCGAAAGTCATGGCATGGGTTATGGCGAAGGCACACTGGCCAAGCGCCAGGACTTTGCCCAGATGCATTTGGAGCGCAACCAAGCCAATGTGCTCACCCTGCGCAATCATCCCTGCATCATCATTTGGAGCTTGGGCAATGAGGCAGGCTATGGACCTAACTTCGAGCGCTGCTACGATTGGATTAAGAGCGTCGACAAGGTTCGTCCCGTTCAGTACGAGCAAGCTGGACATTGGGGCAAGACCGACATCTTCTGTCCTATGTATATGGGCTATGAAGACTGCGAGAAATATGCCAAGACAGACAATCCCCGTCCGCTCATCCAGTGCGAGTATGCGCATGCTATGGGCAACTCCATGGGTGGTTTCAAGGAGTATTGGGACATCATCCGCAAGTATCCTAAATACCAGGGTGGTTTCATCTGGGATTTCGTCGACCAAGGTCTGCGCGACAAGTCGCCTATTACGGGTAAGGAAATCTTTACCTATGGTGGCGACTACGGACGCTATCCTGCTTCCGACTACAACTTCAACTGCAATGGTATCATTGCTCCTGATCGCCGTTTGAATCCTCACGCCTACGAGGTGCAGTATTATTATCAGAACCTGTGGATTACTGATAAGGGACTGAAGGAAGGTAAGTTCGAGGTGTACAACGAAAACTTCTTCAAGCCCGTCAAGAATCTGAAGCTGACGGCGGTGGTGCAATACGACGGCACCAAGGGTAAACCCATTCAGCTGCTCATCGACGAGGTGTTGCCACAACAGCGCAAGGCTTTTGAGTTTGCAGAGATTGGGAAGTATATCAATGGCATTTTTGGTGCCAACGAGATAGTTGTCAACTTCCAGTTCGAGACTGGCGAGCACCAGCAGTTTGTGGTCAAGCCCTACATCTACGACAAGTTGGAAACCCAGCAGTTGGACGAGCGCAACGTACAGAAAGAGGAGACCAAGAGCTACGTGAAGTTCTCGACGGTGGGTACGACGCTGACCATTGGCAAGCAGTCGGGCATGATTGACTACCTCGACATCGACGGACAGCCTATGCTCGTCGATCGTCAGAGCATCACCCCTGAGTTCTGGCGCGCACCTACTGATAACGATTATGGTGCTTGGCAACAGAAACGCATGGAACAGTGGAAGCACCCTCAGATGAAAGTCACGGCCTTTACTGCGAGTGGCAATTCTGTTGTCGCTACCCTCGACATGCCCGATGTAAAGTGCCAGCTCACCATGACCTATACCCTCATGGCCGATGGCGCTGTCATTGTTCGCCAGCAGTTGCAGCCTCAGGGCGAGGTGAAAGACCAGTGGATGTTCCGTTATGGTGTGCAGTTGCAGATGCCTAAGCAGTATAATCAGGTGTGGTATTATGGTCGTGGCCCTCACGAGAATTATTGCGACCGCAACAGCAGTCAGTTTATAGGCTATTATAATAATAAGGTACGCGAGGAGTATTTCCCCTATGTCCGTCCTCAGGAGAGTGGCAATCACACCGATGTGCGTTGGTTCGTTGTTTCCGATGGTAAGCGTGGCTTGAGGTTTGAGAGCACGGGTCCTATGGAGTGTTCTGCACTGCCTTATCTGGTGGAAGACCTTGACGCAGGTCCCAGAAAGGAGCACAGTTGGGGGCAGCACAGTGGCGACCTTGTGGAGCGTCCTTTGACTCGGGTTCACATCCAACAGCGCCAGATGGGATTGGGTTGTGTCAACTCATGGGGCGCTTGGCCAGAGAAACCTTACATGCTGCCTTTGCAGGCTTACGACTTTACATTTACTTTGATTCCTGTTCGATGAAACACTCGTTTCTCGCCATCCTTTTGCTCTACTCGTTGGGTGCGATGTCGCAAGATGTCGTGCTCAACCAGCAGCGCCATTTTCCGGAAACCGTTCCTGCTGGCAACTATAGTGGCATCACGTGGATGGGAGGCGACCGTTATGCGGTGGTCAATGACAAGTCGCCAACGGCAGGTTTCTATCTCATGACCATTCGTACAGATAGTATTACGGGCGAAATCTTAGAGGCTCGCACAGACACATTCCTCACCAGCGGACAACCCAATCGCGACGAGGAAGGCATCTGCTACGTGCCCCACACCAACACCCTTTTCGTGTCGGGCGAAGAAGATAAAAGCATCATAGAATATTCAATGGACGGAAAGCTGACAGGTCGCCAATTGAACATACCTCCAGTCTTCCAGACTGCTCGTGGCAATGGTGGTTTCGAGGCACTCACCTACAATGCTGTGACTCACCGTTTTTGGACCACTTCCGAGAACACCCTCAAGGCTGACGGACAGAAACCTAATGTGGAGCGAAAGATTGCCAATCGTGTCCGTCTGCAGAGCTTTGGCGACGACCTCCAGCCCCTCCATCAGTATCGGTACCACTCCGATTCTTCTGCAGTCAAGAGCACCAAGGGTAAGGATACTTATGGCGTCAGCGGACTGGCTGCCCTCGATGATGGACGCATTGTCGTGCTGGAACGTGAAATCCGCAAGACTCCCAAGTCTATCGGCTCCTTTGTCCACGTCAAGCTCTATCTCGTTGACCCCACTCGCCATCAACCCGGCGACGTCCTTGAGAAGCAATTGCTCACCGAGTTCCGCACGCGCATCAATCTCACCCGTCGCAACTTCGCCAACTACGAAGGCCTCTGCCTCGGTCCCCGCCTTGCTGATGGTAGTTTGCTCCTCCTATTGGTGGCCGATTCACAAAACCAGTATCGCGGTGTCTTAAGAGATTGGTTCAAGTCCGTTGTGGTGAAATAATGAGCCGAATTGTATCTTTAATATTCCGAGAGTAAATGAAATTACTTTCGGAGTATTTCTTTTTACTTTCGGAGTATTTCTTTTTACTTTCGGAGTATTTCTTTTTACTTTCGGAGTATTTGTAGCTACTTGCGGAGAAATGAATGAATCGAAAGGAAAAAGATGTTGTGTAACGTAGAAAATTATGTTTCAGGTCTTGGAATATATATTTCAGGCCTTGGAACATATATTTCAGGTACCTGAAATATAAACAATGTAGGATAGAAGAAAAAATAGGAATTAATCAATTGTGCATCTTAATACACATCTTCGTCAGGTCGTCGCTGGGCTCAGCATCACCCACGAATTCTTCGACGGCACGGTGGATGGTCTCTGAGGTTTGACGGGCATCGCCTAAGTCTTGTTTTAGCAGGGCTTGCAGACGCTCATCGCCAAACTGTTCCTTATGGATGTTCTCTGCCTCGTTGATGCCATCGGTATAGACAAAGAGGGCCTTGCCGTGTATGTCGCTGATGGCCTCATAGCTGCAGGCACGGTAATAGGTCTCCTGATACTGGGAGAACTCGGTGGCGTCCTTTACCTTCTTGACAACCTCGAAATAGCTGTCAGTCTCACGCGCACTATAGCAACGGTAAGCTTCGTCAGTGAGTTGCTGAAGCTTCGGGGGCAATGACTCCTCGGCGCTGACATTCACAAGACCAACTGTCAGTGCCAGTATCATCAAACAAACGGCTTTTGCAACTTTCGACATATACATTATTATATTTATATTGACAGGTGAAATGTTTTAATTCTCTATAGTTATGAACGGATTGACAGGAAATAGCCCAAACGATATATGTTAAAGAGGAGAAGGCTGGGGTGATTGCCCGTAAGCAGACGGCGCTCCCACAAGCGGAAGTGACGATGCCAGTAGCGCACAAGGGATTGAGGCAGACGATTGGCAAGGTCGAGCAGTCCTGAGTAGCCCTGTAGCTCATCGCGGAATTGGTAAAGGGTGCGTAGGCTTTCTTCAGTCTTGCTGATAAAGCGGTCATTGCTCTCGAAAATCTCGAAACTCAGCGGATTGTTGATATGGTGAATGGAAATGCCGTCTTCTTTCAGACGCTTGCCCAATAGCACATCCTCATAGCCATAATGCCGGAAACGCTCATCAAAGAGGTGAGTCGTCATTGTCTGGCGGTGAATGAGGAAATTGGCTGTATGGAAATCCTGATAGGGATGCTGCTGGCGGCGTGTTGCCGTGTGCTCATGCTCGTGGCGCTTCTCATACAGGGAGCGCAAGTTACCTTTGACAACACCCTTGATGACGACTCCGCCACAGACTACCTCTCCCTCGGCAGACAGATAGCGCTGGAGAAAGTCAGGACTATGCATCGTCATGTCACCGTCGATGAACAGCAACCACTCATACTGTGCCTGCTGAACCAGGAAATTACGGATAGCAGCACGACCTTTGTTTTCCCGACATTCTATCACACGGCAGCAGGGCAACTGGTTGATGGAACGATTGGCAGAAAGCACGTCGGCATCAGTAGAACCATCGTCTGCGACAATGATTTCGTAGTTGACACCCAAGGTGCTGGCCTGCTGCTGCAAGGCTTCAACCAAATTGTCACACCTGTCGTTGTAGGTGGGAATGAGAATCGATATTTCCTTCATATCTCGTGCAAAATTAATCAAAAAAAGTTATAAATGATGGTTTTGTCTATTTTATTTGCAAGTTTTATCCGAAAAGTAGTAATTTTGTGCCGAAATTTTTGATTTTTCAAACAAAACGACAAAGAATATGAAGAAGAATTTATGGAAAGTTGCAGCGCTGAGCGTGATGATGATGTTCTCTGCCCAGAGCCAGGCACAAAGTTTAGGTGATGTGTTAAATGCAATCGGTTCGCAGCAGGGTAGTAATACTGCTCAGGGCTTGACCAGCATCTTCTCCAGCGAGAAGCAGGCTACAAAGGAAAAGATTATCGGCACATGGGCCTATACAGAGCCTGCCATCGTGTTTACGTCGGACAACATCCTGGCTAAAGCAGCCTCGAAGATTGCTGCTAACAAGGTGGAGAGTAAGCTGCAGGAGCAGCTGTCGAAGTATGGCATCAAGCCAGGAACATTCTCAATGACCTTCAACCAGGACGGTACATTCACAGAGACCCTGAAGGGCAAGAAGACACAGGGCACATGGCAGGTGAAAAACTCGAAACTGATTCTCTCGATAGCTGGTGTGAAGGCACTCTCAATCACCACGCAGATTGACGGAAAAGACCTGCAGTTCGTGACTGATGCCACCAAGCTGCTGAACCTGTTTAAGACCATGGGTGCCAAGTCGAGCAACCAGAACATCCAGACCATTGCCTCGCTGATGAAGAGCGTGAATGGCATGCAGGCTGGTATCACAATGAAAAAACAATAAGTTAAAAAAGATTAAGGAGAAAGCATTTCTCATTTCTCATTACTCGTTTCTCATTTATAATGAGTACCTTTGCAGCCGCTATTACGAGATAGTAGCATGAAATTCAATTTAAACAATTAAAAATTAAACAATTACAATGGCAACAAAAATCAGATTGCAGCGCGGCGGTCGCAAGAGCTATGCTTTCTACAGCATCGTAATCGCTGACGCAAGAGCACCACGTGATGGTAAATTTACTGAGAAGATTGGTACTTACAATCCTAACACCAATCCTGCCACAGTGAACCTGAATTTCGATCGCGCACTTTATTGGGTTGAGACCGGTGCACAGCCCACTGACACCGTTCGTAACATCCTCAGCGATGAAGGCGTTTATCTCATGAAACACCTCCGTGGTGGCGTGAAGAAGGGCGCATTCGACGAGGCTGCTGCTCAGAAGAAGTTTGACGCATGGAAGGCTGACAAGCAGAAGGGTCTGGAGAAGGTAGCTGCCGAGGTAGCTAAGGCTAAGAAGGACGCTGCTGCCAAGGAGTTGGCTCAGGAGAAGAAGGTAAATGAGGAGATTGCTAAGAAAGTAGCTGAGAAGAAGGCCGCTGTTGAGGCTGCCAAGGCTGAGGAAGAGGCTGCAAAGGCTGCTGAGGCCGCTGCTGCAGAGGCTCCCGCCGAGGAGGCTGCTGCTGAAGCTCCCGCTGCTGAGTAATCATCATTGATTCCAGAAATCAACGTATTGCATCGCGACTTTTACATAGTCGTGATGCTTTTTTATATACTCTATGCTTTGCTGTTTCAGAGCTGGCACGCGTTCTGGGTGGAGCACAAGTTGTTCCAGTTCATGATAAACACTCTCATATGTCGGCTCAACATTGATGATGGGACGCAGTTCTGTCTCACCAAGAATGTCGTAGTTTTCAGGTTCGCCACCTCCGATGCAGATAATTCCCTTGGACATGGCTAACAGTGCATTCATAGCTGGTGTATAGGCATACAGTTGGTCAAGAATAGCATCGCTGTTATTCATCATGTGCTGGTATTGGGCAAAAGGAACACCTTCTGCTATTTGGAGTTCAACTGCATCAGGATATTTACTAACAATGGCTTCTGCCGCTTTCAACATGATATCTGTACCTTTATAAACGCTACGCTCTTTGCTCATACCAATAAAAATATGAAGCTTAGAATGGCTTGTTGGTAACTCATTTTGATTCGGTTTTATAGGATATGGAATGAATCTTGTCTTTTGGGGAAATTTGGATTGATAACATATATGATATTCATAAAGTCCTGTGATAATTCCATCACAATCGTTTGCTATCATTTTGTTGAGTTCTTCTTTTGCTGTACCCAACCAGTCTTTCTGTTCTTTGACAGCTGCAGCATCTGTTCGAATGGTGTTTCCAAAATTGAAGTCGCTGTAACGTAGTGGCTTTTCATGAATGCATGTATGAACCCAGTAGTAATCCATGCCAAAAGCACCCAAGAATAGCTTTTTATTATGTTTGCGCAAATAATTATAGAAGAAGAAAAGACGTTCTGCACGAAGTTCAAAGAATATGGGATTGATGAGTTGTACTACATCATAGCCTACTATGCGAGGTAAAAGTGCCCATAGTTTTAGCATCAGGCAAATGCCCCCCAGTTTACCAGGCTTTCGCTCCACATCGATATCGCGAGGATAGTCTTTCCAAAAGTCACCATTAGAGATGACGGTCACCTCATGTCCTAGAGTACGAAGTCCTTCTGCCAAGGTATTATGTACGTTGCTATATTCACCTATGAGTAATATCTTCATGATTTGGATTTTTAAATACGACTTGGCTCCTTGAAGTAATGGAGAAACTTACAGAGTCTGCACAATATACTGATTCCTAATGTGTTGAGTATTATTGCCTTGAGGTTGAATTTGCTTGGGGACAGTGAAAAGCCGACTTTCCTCTTAGGGAGAACAATGGCTTCTTTAGTTTGTTCCCAAACAGATATCTGGATATTAACCATATACATGTAAAAACTGTCGTCTATGGGCATCTTGCAGTTCATATAGGCATCTAAAAGCTGGGCCAAAGCATGTCCGTCGGCAGATGCTGTGATACCTGATGGATTCATCCAATAGTGGTAGCTGCCATAACTGGTTGTGGCTATCCTTTTCACCTTTTGTAGTAGCAATGGGAATGTGTATACATCTTCGAAAATACGTCCTTTGGGAAAACGGACATCATTGAATAGGCTTTTGCGATATATCTTATTGCATGCATATGTATGGGTATATGCTTTTTCTTTCAGCCAGTATTCATTGACGTCGTCGTAGATGTATTCCTGAAGAGAAAGCTTGTCTGCGATACCATATTCTAAGATATCAATATCATCCATTTGGACCAACAGAGGAGGATATGTATTGTCGCTTATCCAATCGTCACTATCAATAAAGGTGATGTATTGGCCTCGGGAAATATCAATTCCAGCATTTCTCGCATCGCTTAATCCGCCATTCTCTTGATGAATGACGCGGATACGTTGATCTCTCTTTGCCCACTCATTACACATCTTTGGACAATTGTCTGGCGAACCGTCATCAACAAGGATAACCTCCATATCTTCCACATGTTGGCGCAATACACTCTCTACACAACGGTCGAGGGTGGCTTCAACACGATAGACAGGGATGATAACAGACAACAACATTTTCACCTCTCTTTCTTTAATAAAGGTAGTGTCTCAAATAGTATGGTTCGTCCGATGGCAGAATTCGTCATCTTGCGGAACCATTTGTACTTCTGCGTGTAGTCGCGGTCGGGCAGGGGAAAGAGTCCTTTTTTGCGTAAATCATCCAGACAGTCGTTGAGTGCTTGACGTGAATGGCTCAGCCTTATCGTATTATAAATATGAGCCATCGTGAGTTGTGCAACCCTACGCTGTAGTGCTAAGCGATCTTGCTGAGGCAATTTGTCACAAAGGTCGTGTAGACGTAATATGACATACCTATTGTCTGTAAGTCTTCTTTCTTTGCTTTCTGCATTTTCCTGATTAATGGCAGAACCTTCGTGCTTCCGATAAAAATAGGCTTTTGCGCTGGTGACAAAGATGGTCTCTGCCCTTAGTAGCAATTGTGGAGTAAACTCTTCGTCTTCACCATAGGCCACTCCTTTCGTAAAGGCTAATTGACTTCGAACAGACTGACGGAAAATGTAACACCATGCAGCTCCGCGGATATTGTGATTTCTCATATAATCAGAACCGCTGGTTTTCAATGGAGTGTCGAATCTGGTTTCTTTGACGTCATTTGATTGGCTGAAATCGAACAGAACCATATCTGCATCTGGATGATTACGGATAATATCAAGGCAATGTTCATAGGGTTCCTTCAACAACATGTCGTCACCATCTATCAGTTGGATATATAAACCCTTTGCCATTTGGAGTCCTGTGTTTCTTGCCATACTGACTCCCTGGTTCTTTTGCCTAATATAGATGATGTTGTCTTCGTATTGAGAAAGTGCGTTCACGGGACTCATCTCTGAGCCGTCGTCAATGACGATAATCTCGCGCTCATCAGGACGAAGCGAAAGAGCCAATATGCTATCAATGCACTCACACAACATTTGTATGGGCAAATTATAATAGGTCAGGATAAAACTTATCTTTGGACAAATCATGCTTGCTTAATTAACTTTTTCACTTTCATTTTCTGGTCGTATGTCAGTGCCTGGGCAAAGAACTGTATGGTGTTGTATTTCCAATAGCTTAAAATGTTGCATATCGTTCTTGATAAACCCTGGTGTTCCAATAAATATGACATGAGGTGATGGCATAGGGCTTTCTTGTCGTTCTTGTCGCATAATAGATTGGCTGGAACTTCCTTCGCTTTCTTGATGATTGCTATGACGTGTCCATTATCACCATGACAAACCTTCACCTCAGCAATGGAGGAAAGTATCTGGTTGATGTTCCATCGCTCAGATTTATTCCAGATAATCAGGTCATTGGCTTCCTTACATATATTATATTGGTGGAAACCTTTGTAGTGTTCTGTTTCTGCCTCGTTAGGGTGATGGTTCAGATATAATATGCCGTTAATTCGAAGAGTATCAAGTGCTTCATATATACCTTTAATTGGATTTGCAGAGTGGTCCAATGCGTTTTGCACAATAACCATATCTACATCGTGGTTGGGATAGAAAGCTGACAAATACTCTATCATTCCAAATTCTATCTCTGGCAGTTGCTTGTGATAGGAATGAAGAATCTTGTTAAATTGGAATGCCAGCGGGTCGATGTAGTGGATATTCAATCCTTGTAGTCGTCCGGAACATTCTATGTAATTGCCTGTTGCATAGCTCATGCCACATCCTACGTCAAGGACAAGCGGATTCGATAAACAGGAAAGATAGGCATTGGCATCATATTGTTCCAGATTTATAACGCCACCGTGGTTGGACCATTCCATCATACCGTTGAAAGTATGGCTCCACCGATACACGTTATTCCAGAAGGCTATTTCATATACAATGCCGTTTGACCATTTATTGAAATCTACATCTTTCATGTTGCAGGGTAGTCTAATTCATTATCGGCTGCAAAGATACAAAAAAAAACTAAACAAAGTAATATATTGACTGTTTTTACGTTTAAATAATAAGTCATGACAAAAGAAGAACGCGACGATAGCTACGGCCACGTGCTGAAATATACTGGTGTGTTCGGAGGCGTACAAGGGCTGAACATACTCATGAATCTTGTGCGCAACAAGATAGTTGCCTTGTTTTTGGGACCAGAAGGAATGGGACTGGTATCTCTCTTTCAGACCACAGTCAATTTTATTTCGCAATCCACTAATCTGGGCGTTTCGTTCAGCGCAGTACGTAATGTATCAGAACTCTTTGATGCAGGCGATGAGGCTCGCATCACACACTTCATTAAGGTGGTTCGTGCGTGGTCGTTGTTGACGGGACTTGTTGGTATGCTGCTTTGCATAGTCATTGGTCCTATGCTGAGCAACTTTACCTTTTCGTGGGGCAATCATACGCTCCACTTTGTATTACTCTCTCCGTTGGTGGCTTTGTTGGCTATTACTGGAGGTGAGACTGCTATCCTGAAAGGAGCACGCCAACTGAAATCGTTGGCAGTTATACAGGTTTACAGCATTCTGTCTGCCTTGATGATCACTATACCTATTTATTATTTCTTTGGACAAAGTGGTATCGTGCCCGTAATGGTATTGATGGGATTGGCTACGCTTTTGCTGACTATTCATCGTTCCTATAGTCTTTATCCTTTGCGTCTGACGGGTGTTAAAGGAATATTGGGTGAAGGAATGGGAATGGTTCGACTTGGTGTCGCTTATACCTTGGCTGGTGTATTGGGCAGTGGGGCGGAATTCATCATACGTACCTATTTAAATAATGTGTCAGGACTGGAAACGGTAGGTTTATATAATACAGGTTATATTCTAACGATGACCTATGCTGGACTGGTGTTCTCAGCCATGGAGACCGACTACTTTCCTCGTTTATCTGCTGTGAATACTCAATGGCGCAGTTGCAACGAAATAGTGAATAAACAAATAGAGGTATCGTTGTTGCTCATTTCTCCGATGCTCGTTGCTGCCCAGTTTGCTATTCCTTTTGTAATACCTATTTTGTTTTCAAGCCAATTTATGCCCATTGTAGACATGGTGCGTATACTTCTATTGGCTCTTTACCTGCGAGCCATCAAGTTGCCTGTGGCTTATCTCACATTAGCGAAGGGCGATTCACTTTCCTATCTTTTCCTGGAAGCCATCTACGATGTCGTCGTAGTTCTATTAGTCATCTGGGGATATACGCATTGGGAACTGGTAGGTACGGGTATTGCGATTACATTGGGTGCCATTTTCGACTTCTTGATGGTTTTCGGCTATACATATTATAAATATCACTATCGACCTACTTTACCCGTGATGGGCTATTCAGCACTTCATATTATGTTAGGTGGTATTGCTTTCCTATTAGCAACGTATGCTGATGACTGGCTGTGGTGGATAGGTGGATTGCTGATATTTGCCGTTAGTCTTACAGCAACACTTTATACCTTGTATCATAAGGTGGCGCTATGGAATAAACTGGTTTCTAACTTTAAACGTATGTTCTTGCGTCATGGCTAAAGTCTCTGTCTTGATGGCTGTCTATAATGCCCAGCAATGGTTGTCAGCTAGTATTGGTTCGCTGATAAGTCAAACCATGACTGATTGGCAGCTGATTTGTATTGATGATGCTTCTACGGATGGTTCCTTGACGATGCTTCGTGAATGGGAACAACGGGACAATCGCATCAAAGTGATAGCATTAGCAGAAAATGGGGGACAGGCTCATGCTCGTAATATTGGACTAAAGAAAGCACAAGGAGACTATATCTGTTTCTTGGATGCTGACGATACGTTGTCTGTTGATGCACTGCAACAAGCTGTCAATGTGTTCGAATCGCATGAAAAGACTGATTGCGTACTCTTCCGAGTGAAGATAGTTCAGAATGGTGTTGAAACACCACATCCGTCACAGACCTTTGAGGTTCTGACTGGAGTAGAGGCTTTCAATAAGAGCATAGACCATTGGCAGATCCATGGTATCTATATGATACGTGCTGCACTTCACCATCAATATCCTTATGATGAAACGTGTCGATCCTATAGTGATGATAATACCACCCATCTGCATTATTATCATTCTCGTGAGGTGCGTTATTGTGAAGGAATCTATTATTATTGGATGCATTCAACGTCTGTTACCCATCGTGCTTCTGTGCGACGCTTCGACTATATGCGTGCTAACGAAAGTCTGAAACGACAATTGATTGAGATAGGAGCATCCAAAGATATTTTGGCAAACTATGAGAATCAAAGGTGGTTGGTTTTAATAGACTGCTATATGTTCTATCATGTTCATGGACACGAACTGACAGCAGAGGAACGTCGTTATGGTTTGTCCGAGTTGCATCGCATTTGGGCAACAATAGACCGCACCTTATTATGTAAAGAGACGATAGCCAAATTTGGCTATCGTCCCTGTGCGTCTTGGTTGCTTTTCCGTCTCCAAGAGTGGTTGTATTTCACCCTGCGAGACCTGTTAGGTAAGAATAACTAGAATTTGAAAGCCAGTTCGGCATCAATCAAGTTGTAGTTGTGCTTCTTCTCGTTAGCTATTTCTATGCTTCGGTCGTTCACGCGAGAATATTCTAAGTGCATTTCCAGATTCTTCGTGAAGTAATAGTTCAAACCGCACTCAATCTGATTCACGGAAGTGGACCATTCCTTTTGATTGCGATAAGTTTGGTAACGGGCCTTGGCGTGTAATTTACCCTTGATGATGGGCACGATACCGAAAACATACCAACCGTCAGCCTTGTCGCCCTTGCTGTAGTCAATCTCGCGTACATTGTTGCCTGGAGAGGCAGCACCCCATCCTTGGCTGTGGATATACTCAGCACGGAACATATATTCGTCCTGAGAGTACTCAGCAGAAATGGCATAACGGTTTTTCTCTACACTACGCTTCGTGCCAGTTATCGGGTCGAGCATGTCACCACGGCTACCAGTCCATCCGAAGGCACCGATGCGCAGACCCTTGATGGGCATTACCCAGACGCCACCGATGATATCCTTGCGGTTGTCCTTATCCGACTCGTTTACACCCTCACCGTTATAGATACCTATCTGATAGTGGAACAGACGGCGTCCGTTGGCATTGGGGAAGAGGTCACCGGAAAACTGGATACCGATATCACGTCCACCAGAACTCTTTTCACCAGTACGGTCTCCGAAGGCAGAGAGCTTGTTGATTACGTCAGCATAGCCGCGCCAACCCTGAGTAATGGGGTGGGTTGGGTTCTCAAAAGTAAAGGCACGCTTGAACTGTCCTGCACGGATTTTGAACTCAGGGAATCTTCTCCATTCTGCATAGAGGTCTACCAGCTGTACTGTTGGCTGGCCAGGTCCTGTGGCGTTCGTTCCCTGAATCTGGGCGCGCCAGTCGAAGTCGCCAATCTTGCCGTCCAGAATGAAACGAGCCAGACGAAGTTTGAAAGCGTTTGAAGAGTTCTTTTCAAGAATAGGATTCCCGTCATCGTCTTTTCCTTTTTTGTAAGGGTCCATAGCTTGATACTGCAGTATGCCGTAGCCACTGAACTTGATGTTCTTGACCCATTGAGGTAACTCGATGGTTGTCTTCTTTTTCTCTTCTTGTTGTGCATTGACTGTCAATGCGAAGCCCGTCACGCAGAGGGCCAGGATCATTAGTTTTTTCATATGTTAATGCTTTTGGGTTAGTAAAACAACATTTTCAACATGAGGGGTGTGAGGGAACATATCCACGGGTTGCACCTCAGCCACTTGGTAGTCACAGTCCAAAGCCTGCAAATCACGAGCCTGTGTGGCAGGATTGCATGACACATAGACAATGCGCTTGGGTGCAGCGTTCAATATGGTTTTGATAACATCAGGATGCATGCCGGCACGAGGCGGGTCCGTAATGATGACATCCGGTTGTCCGTGTGCTCTGATAAAGTCGTCGGTCAGAATGTCTTTCATATCGCCTGCATAGAATAAGGTGTTCTCTATGCCATTCAATTGTGAATTTACCTTGGCGTCCTCAATAGCTTCTGGTACATATTCAATGCCAATGACCTGACGTGCCTTCTTGGCTACAAAGTTGGCAATAGTTCCAGTGCCAGTATATAGGTCGTAAACAAACTCATTGCCGGTAAGTCCTGCAAATTCGCGAGCAACACTATACAGATGATAGGCCTGTTCGGTATTCGTCTGGTAGAACGACTTAGGACCCACCTTGAACTTCAGGTCTTCCATCGTTTCAATGATGTAATCCTTGCCCTTGAACACTTTGATGTCCTGATCGCCTATGGTGTCATTACACTTCTGGTTGTCTAAATAGAGTAGGGAGGTTATCTGTGGGAATTGGTCTGCAAGGTGTTGCAGTAAACCCTGTGCCTCCTGTTCGCCTCCAGTCTCATCGTAATGGAACTGGACGATGACCATCCATTCGCCAGAATTCGAGTTACGGATAATGACGTCACGCAAAAAACCTACTTGTTGCCTTAAATCAAAGAAACTAAGGCTGTGCTCTATGGCATAGTCGCGTACGGCATTGCGAATATGGTTGTGCAGGTCATCCATTAACCAGCATTTCTCAATAGGCAGAATCTTATCGAAAGCACCCGTGATGTGGAAACCGATAGCGGGCGTATCCTTCACCAACGTTTCGTCTTTCAGTTGCTCGCTGGTCAGCCATCGCTTGTTGGCACAACCAAAGTCCAGCTTGTTGCGGTATTCTTGTGTCTTAACAGAACCCAGAATAGGACGGAATTCAGGCAGGGCAATCTTCCCAATGCGTGTCAGTTGGTCGAACACCTGCTGCTGTTTCATCTTCAACTGTTCCTCGTAAGGTAATTGTTGCCACTTGCAACCTCCACAAATACCAAAGTGCTGACAGAAGGGTTGCGTGCGTACCTTACTATATTGATGATAACGGATGACCTCTGCCTCCATGAATGAATGTTTCTTGCGTCGTACCTGCAAGTCTACTATATCGCCAGGTACTGCCCATGGCACAAATACCACCATGTCGTTGACCCTTGCCAGCGATTTTCCTTCTGCGGCAAAGTCTGTAATGGTAATTTGCTCCAAAATGGGCAATGGTTTTTTCTTTCGAGCCATATCTAAGCTTTAAATTTGCTACAAAGATACGAATAAGTATGTAAAAAACCAAATTTATTTGCCGAATTCATACGATATGCCCCTTTTGCATTGCAAAAAATCGCTAAATATTTGCAAGGTTGAAAAAGAATGTGTAACTTTGCCAAACTGAATTTGAAATTAAATTTTTTAATATTAACAATAATACACTAACTTATGAGCCAAAAAAGAGTTTATCTCTTCGGTAATGGAAAGGCCGAAGGTAATGCAAAAATGCGTGAGGAACTTGGTGGTAAGGGTGCAAACCTTGCCGAAATGAACC
>Ga0256407_10003063_pt1 | contig 30521 bp, 47 predicted proteins | sample RumenRJG_04DNA_FD_193489 | JGI IMG/M metagenome (GOLD analysis project Ga0256407, IMG submission 193489) | Bovine rumen microbial communities from Lethbridge, Alberta, Canada - RJG_04 | ecosystem: Host-associated > Mammals > Digestive system > Stomach > Rumen | place: Canada: Alberta...
TGACCTCCCAGTTGATGACGGTCACAAGGCCGTAGGCACGGTCAGGCAGGTCGGCATGACACTGCGTGCGCAGTTCGGCCAGCGACGAGTAGTCGAGCTTGACACCATGCTTGGTCAGCACGACTGCCTTGATTTTATCATAGTCAATCTCGCAGACTGACTTGCCGGTGAAAAACGAATTTCCGGAGCATTTTCTGATTCTGGACATTTTTTATCTGCATTTTGGATTGTTAACCGTTAATTCCAACGAGCGGATGTCGATTGCGTCAATCGGCTCGCTTACTTCTTGGCCGCTCGGCGTGATCGCGCCGTAACGGCCGTAGTCGAAGTTCTTGCTCATCGTATGGGGAACAAACTCGGTCTCGCCATAACCCCAGTCGAAACGGGGGTCAGCCAACAATACTTCTATCAACTTTTCGTAGATAGGCAACAATACGCGCTTGAACGAGGTCTCCATACGCTTCTCATTAGACCACTCCTTCGTCGATGAACAGGCGATGATGAGGTTGATTTTCGTCTTGTACTGGTAGTCGCCGCTGTCAACGGTCACCACATTCGGGGTCTGCAAGGCTATCAAGGGGAACTTCACCGGCATGGCGGCGGCACCCTTTGAACGCACGTCAAGCATATCCTTGACGTACTGCGCAGAACCGAAAAGGTAGTTCACGTCAACACCGACTATGTCCTCGGTGGTGCCGTCGGGCTTGGTCTTGGTGATGGTCACTGCCTGACCCACCGCCTTGACAATACTTGCGAAAATATCCTCTATCTGGTCCATCATAGGTTGTACTGGTTAATGGGAGTTATCATCTCGACATGATAGAACACGTCATAGTCGCTCGTCTCTGCCCACTCAACGAATTGTCTGTTGAGCTGCACCATGTCGTTCCACACCTTCACCATGCGCTGGCGAGGCGGCTGGTTCTCGTTGGCGGACTTCATCTTCATCAGACCGGTGATGGTCATCTGCTGGTTGATGTCGCCGACCAACTTGAAATAGACATAGTGGGCAAACGAGGGGCGCAGTTGCTCGCACAGCGTCTCGGCACGCTCGTCGGTGTAGTCCTCGTCCTCTTCCCTCGCTGCGAGGTAGGCGGTCACATCGGCTGCCAAGTCCTTGCCGACCATCTTCAACAGGAACTCGCCCTGGTAACGCTCAATGTATGCGACAATGGTCTGCTGCACGGCAAAGGCGTTGTTGTCGAGGTCGTCAATGGGGCGTGCGTTCTCTATCTGCAACGGCCCAACGTAGAAAAATGAGCAATCTATGAGGTTCATGGGTCGATCTTACTTTTTGCCTTTCTTGGCGGGTTTCTTCTCATCAGCAGGGGCAACGTCCTTGGTGTCGGACACCTCGGTCTCTGACTCTGCCTTCTCGGCCTCAGCGGGCACTTCCTTGGTGTCCTCTATGGAAACCTCTTTTGTGTCCTCTACAGGCTCTTCGGGAGCTTCCTCTGCAGCGGTCTCATCAGCGGGCTGTCCCTCAGCGGGCACTTCGGTTGTGTCCTCTTCGGCTTCCTCCACTGGAGCCTCCTCTACAGGTTCCTCCACCTCATCGGCAACGGGGGTGATTTTCACCATCCCCATTGCGATGCGGTAGCGGTTCTCCTGAAGCACCACGTCAGCCTGCGGACCTTCCAGGATATACTTCATGGTTAGGCGGGCTTGGTGATGGCGGTCTTCAAAGCGGCAAGGCTGCCGTAAGCGAAGGCCCAGGGGTTGTAAATCGGGAAGATGATCTCTTCCTGGGCGATGAGGTGAACAGAGTTGGTCAGCTTGTCCTCCACGTCCTCAGCCCACTCAAGGTTGAGGTTCGTGTAGTCCACGATGGAGCAACCGTTCACGGAGAAGTCACCAATCAGGTACATGCCGACGGGAACACCGTCGTACTCCACGATGGGACGGCCAGCGATGGTCTTCACACCGCCGTTCATCTGCACAAGACCCAGGTTGCGGCCAGTGGTGTCCTTCTCGCACTCGATGGCGTTAACCGTAAGCGGGTTGAGCACGATGGCGTTGGGGGCATACTGGGCGTAAGTCATCACGGCGAAAGCGGTCTTGATGACGTCGAGGCTGTTGGGCAGGGTCACGCTCTGGTAAGCGGCACTCTTGACGGTGAAGGTGATGGCACCGCAGTGGGCGGCGGTCTCGGTCGTCACGGCGGTGGTGGCACCGATACCACGCACGATGATCTGACGGTCGTTGACCTTGATGACATCGTGGGTGCCGTTCAGCGAAGCGTTGTCGGTTGCACCGGCAAACGTGATCTTCATTCCGTCCAGGATGAGGGGCTGGGCATTGGTGAACTCTACCAGCGCGTCAACACCATCGTTGTAGGGCTCGCAGCTCTTCACGGCACCAGCGGCACCAGTGACGATGGGACCATTGACGATGGTCTCAACGGGAACGACGCCGTTCTTGTTGGCGATACCGTCCAGGTTCTCGCCATTACCGTCACCGAACAAGATGCCGGCATCCTCAGCACGGAGGACTGCATCGGGCAGGGTGGCCAGGATGTAGCTGCGTACATAGACGCGGCTTTTGAGCATGCGCTTGGAGATGTGGACGAAAGTACCAAGGCGCTTGGTGCTTACGCTGTTCTCCTTCACCTGGAACGAGCTCTCGGCGAGACGGCCGTTCTCAGTGTGGTAGCGTGCATTGCGGTCGAGATTGGTGATCTCTGCGAACGTCAACTGGGGGAAGTTGGGATCGCCGGTGAGCACCGTAATCACATCACGCATGTGCAGACGGCGGTTGTTGTAGGGAGAAACGACGTTGGGCAGCTGGCGGCTGATGAGGATGTCGCCAGTGTAGTCGTCGGTCATCGAAACGATGTCCTTCATCTTGAAACCACCGAATACACCGCTCTTGCGGGTATGGCCCTCGGCGAACTCCTTGAACTTCTCGCTGTCGAACATCTCGTTCAACATCTCGTCAAACTTGTTGACGCGGTCCATGGCACCGTTCTCCTTGGCCTTCTGGATGCTATCCATGGCACCCTTGAGCATGTCGCGCAACTCCTCGTTGTCCTTAACTACTTGAGCGAACTTTTCGGCATTGTAGCCCTTCAGCTGCTCGTTGATACTCTCAAACTGAGCTCTCATGTCCTCGGCGGTGATGGCACCCTCCATTGCCTTGTTGACAACATCGCACATCGCCCCAAGAATATTCTCCATGAAACTCTTCTGCTCGGCATCCTTGATGTTCTCAAGGTTGTAGCCGAAGTCCGATTTGGTTACCTTAAAGGCCATAAAATTAAAATTTTAGTGGTTAATGTTTCTCGATAGCAGCATTGAGGCTTCCGAAGAAAGTGCCGTTGGCGGCTTTCTCCTCCTGCTCCTCTTCCTCGTCACGAGTGTCTTCTGACGGCTCGTCCTCGGTCTTCTCGGCAACAGAAGTTTCCTGCCCAAGCGTGACGCTCGAATTGTAAACTCTCGAATAGCAGTTAGGACAGTAGGCGAACTCGGCGAGGTCCTCAAGGGACTTCTGCACCATCTGCTCGTCAATCTTTCCGTCCATCTTGCTCAACACAGGATCGAGAATGGCAAGCACGGCAGCGCGGATTTCGGGCTTCAGCTTGCTCATCTCCTCACGGACGATGCCGTCGGTAATCCAGCGCAGGTAACTGTTGGCGCAATCCAACACTTGCTGCGACAGGGTGTGCCGCTCTGCCTCGTCCCACACAAACTGCTCCCCACAATGGGGGCAGGTCACTACGACTGCGCCCTCAAGCGCTTTGGTTAGCATGTCAAGTCTCATCTCGTATTGTTTTAAGCGTTCGTCCGTGTAACGCATCTGCAATGCGCGGCGGATGAACTCGATGTTTGCCCGAACGGTTGTCGGGTCGTCCTGCTTAATACCTACGAGGAACGTCTGTGGGTTGCTGCCCCATGAGGTCAGCGTCGAGTATTCCCACATCTTCCACTCGAGAACCTTGCGCTTGTCTTCGGGGTCGCGCTTGATGGCCTGAACACCGATTGAGTGCTCCAGCGTGCGACCGGCGGCGGCATACAGCTTGTAGTCTTCCAGCGTGTCGCGCCCAATCTGCTTGGCGAGGTTGAGCTGACCCACCATAACGAGGTTCCCGTCACGCTCCTCACCCTCAAGGGGCACACCGAGCAACTGCGTCGTGTCGTGGTTCAGAAACCACTTCATGCGTGCGATGTTCTCCTTGAGCGTCTTGTTGAACGAGCCCGGCATTGAGATGTCATTCTGGGAGTCAACAATGCCGATGCCGTTGACGGCTACCGTGACGATACCTCTCGTCTCGTCCAAATCATTCGCCTTCGTCTTGTACAAAAGCCTCTGATATTTCTCCTTCATCTTCTTGTTGGGGTTTGGGGTTGGTAAATGATTTCACTCTCTCTATGTCTTCGGGTGTCATATCACTCACGAGCTTGTCGTAGAGTGGGTCTTCCACCCGTTCGTATCCTTGTTGAGCCCGCCAGTCGTTGAGCGTGATCAACGCACTCTCGAACTCAATCTTGCAGCGGTCACTGATGAGGCGGTTCACTTCCTGCTCCTCCTTCTTGCCCGTCTGCAGGCAGTCCAAGTCGCTGAAGTCAGCGTCGAGGTACAGCCCGTCCTGGTCAAGGCCGAGGAAGTGGGTGAACTCCTGACAGAACCGCTGGACCAGCGGAATGATAACCGACGAGTACACCGCTTTCTCGGCGTTCGCCTGGTTGGCATACGTTGACTGGTCTTTGCGAGGGATCAACACGGGCGGAATGCCGTATATGCCGGCGATTATCACCGCGTCGGCAAGCGTTTCATCGAACGGCTGGAGGTCGGTAATCGAAAGGTTGGTGCGGATGAACGACATCTTCACGTCACTGATGCCGTAAGGGTACTTCCCCTCGCCGAAACCGTACATCTTGTCGGCCTCTTCGAGTACCTGTTTCTTCTCTTCCTTTGTCAAGGCACGAGAACCCATATCGTCGCTCATCTCACTCACCAGCCAACCGAGACCGCCCTGCTTGACGTAGATGACGTTCCTCGCCTCATACACTGCGATGAGGTTGCTGATGGCTTTCAACACGGACAGCAGGCGGCTCTTGGCTTTCAGCGGGTCGCCGTTGTAGAACCCGAACGTGTCGTCCACGTCGTGGAACACGCATTGCGGAGCGATGGCACGGCGAGTGAACGTGCCGTAGTCGTGGTAATAGCACTGCACCACGTCCTCCACATCGCTCACGCCGTAGATGTCGCCCATCTGTCGCTTGTACTCGATGGTCACATACGGCTCCTCCAGCGTCACATAGCGGTCGCACCACTTGTAGAGCGTCTTGGCGCCGGCGAACGCGTCGCTCATGGCGGCTTTTATGTAGGAGTTGCCGGTGACAAGCTTGTAGGCGAAATGCTTCCACAACGTGCGGTACCACGTCTCAAAAGCGTTGGGCTTGACGAGCATTCGGTTGATGGTGTCGTTGTTCCACACCACGGTGTCGTCCTTGAACCGCTTGAGCAGGTACTTGGCACCTGCCGCACGGCTGGCGAGATAGTTCACCGGCCAAAAGACTTCGGGAACGGTGTTGAACAGTGTGACGAAGTTTGCGTTCGCCACATACGGCGTGGCTACAATCTCACGCATCAGCTGCGCTCGCCGTGAGGTGATGTCGCTGCTGGCGTTAACCGTTTGCCCGCCCTCTACCGGGGTCGCGCTCTTGGTGATGAAACCTAATGTCTTGAGCAATCCCATGTGCCTGTTATCGTGTTGAACAAGGCAAAAGTACCTACAAAAAAAGCCGCTTTCCCAGAACCCGAAATTCTTGAAAAGCGACCCGAGGCGATTTTTCGCCCTTTGGATTTACCTTGCAAATAGCAAAGTGTTGATTTACACCATTATAGCAAATTTTTGGAATTGCAGAGAAAAATCACTCTCGCATTATACGTCCTTTTGCAGGTTGTAATCACCCTTGCCGACGATTGCCAGCGCGGCGGTGATGGCAGGGAGAATGCACTTGAAATTCACTTTGAGCAACTTGTCGAGACGGCGGCAGCATACGTGGACACCCAGGCGGTTGTCGGTGTAGAGGTAAATCATCTTTTTCCATACACCCCAAAGTCGGTTGTCCTTGACCACAACTTCATCGCCGTAGTGGATTTGCACGCCCTTGCTGACGGCTCCGTAGCGCTTGAACTGGTTCCAAAAGTACTTGTAGTCGAATTGGTCGCTCACCTCAGTCTCGTTGTCGTCCTCATCGTAGTGGAAGATGACTACGTCCTCGATGCTCTTAAGGGCACCGGCCTCGAAGTGATACGCGTACTCAGTACCGAAAGCATGGTCGAAGCTGTCATCAATGAACTCGACTTCGAAGGTGGCGCGGACAGAGACCATGAAGTCGCCGATTTCAATCTCATCCATGTCACAGCAGCTGTCGTCCTCATTCTCGGGCTCGAAGCAGTAGTCCATAATCTTGTCGTAGAGTTGCTGATAGAAGTCAGCAGGGAGGGTGATGTTCGTTTTCATATCGCAAATGAATTAAATGTTTGACTTATAGTTGTTTATAATATGATATGCAATTTTTGTACCCAAAAGGCCTTTTTGAACCTGTGTCAAGTCGCCTTAACCTTTGCTAACTCATTGAAAATCATCCGTGCTTACACACCGCGAATGATGATGCGTGCCAACCCCGAAAGCACAGCTGATGCCGCCGTCTGGTCGGCAGGCGACTGGTCGTTGTAATCAAGCACGTCGCCCATGAACGCGGCATACTCAGGCTCACTCATCTTCTCGGGGTCGAGGTGGACATGGGCACGCACCCAGTCGCTCATCGCCGAGATACGCACGCGGTGGTCGCTGCCGAGTTTCAGTACATTCACCTGTGGCAGGTCCTTGCGCAGGTCGCGCACCATCGGGAAGTAGGCTTGCTGGCACTCCACCACAAACATCGTGGCGGTGAACGAGCGTATCCACCCGGCCATTTCCTCGTTACCCTTGACCGGGCGCAAACATACATCGGTGAGGTGCCAGCGGTCGGCGATGCGTGCGAGACGTGCCAAAGCGAAACGGCCACCGAACGACGGCAGCACATACACGATTGCCTGCTCGTAGTCGTACTCGGTGGCAGGGTTGAAGAACTTGAACTCGCCCTCGCTGTAGATCGAGCGTTTGCGCCCCATGCTGAACTCCGTGTACTGGGCACGCAACAAGTCGTGCACGGCGTAACGCAGCGTGTCGCTCACATGGCCGTGTGCCTCATACTTCTGCTTGGTCACTGGGTTGGTCACCTTCTGCTTGGCGATTGCGCCGTTCTCGTCCTTCTGCACCGCCTGGTAGTCGTCAATAGACGTGGTGCAGTCGTTGTCGATGCGGATAGCCACACCCGGCACACGACCATCCCACACGGCATTGATGAACTCGCCGGTGGTCGCCACGGCAGGGTTCTTGTTGCCGATGCAGTCCTCCACCTCAAAGCCCTCATGCTCCAGTTCGTCAATGACGAGGTCGAAGAACGAGCGGTTGTTCTCGTCAATGGTGTTCGCCGCCTTGCCTGACGCGTCGCCATGCAGATAGACCTTGCCAGTGTAGTTGTATTCCCGAAGTTTCGCGGCTATCACCTTTGCGGCCTTGCGAGCCGAGTTGTTCGGACTCTCTATCGGCAGCTCATCAAACTGCGTAACTTGCTGAACATCGTCGGGCTTATACTCTTTTTGGAAGAACGTGGCGGTGACATACGGAAGCACGTTGGAGTCCATGCTGATGTGGATGGGCAGGTCGGGGTTGAATGGAAATTTGCCGCACACCACACCACGGTTGAACGAGGGGAAGAACTCCGCTCCTGTGCGGATGTGTCCCCACTCGCCGAGCGCATAGACTTGGTAGTAGTCGGGGTCGTTGATGCGGTCGTTCTCGAAGTTGGCTATCGCCTGGTAGTCGTAGTAGCCGTACTTGCCATCTGGCGAACCCACCACCCAAAAGTTGTTGAGGTAGGTGGACTGGATGACGATTGTGTCTGGCGCATGGCGGTCATACTCGCCGGTGTTGGGGTTGAGGATTAGTTTCTCGCTGTTCATCCGCACCGACTTCACGGCGCATAATTCTGGCGGCAGTGTCTCACCTCCAACGGTCAGCGACATGGGAATTTCGTGCCATTCCTCCCTATCGAACCATCTTTTCTTGATCCAGTGTTCCTCGCTGATAGGGTTGAAGGCTGCAACAATCTGCTGCCCCTCCTGGCCACGCAGACGCAGGCGGATTTGCTTGAAGTCGGTTTCATCGTACTCGCTTAACTCGTCAAGGAATACTCGCTTGTACTGGCTGATACCCTTGATTTTCTCGGGATCGTCAAGACCGCTGAAATCAATCTTGCCACCGTTGTTGAACACGATGCTGTTCTGCTTGAAGCGGCAGCACTCCGCCAATCCATCTATGCCATTGATGGCTGCTTTGAAGTCGGCATAAATTGTTTTCTCAATGCTTGCGCCAACCTTACGCATGACAAGCATGCTGCATTCCTCGTAGTAGGCGAGTATGGCGAAGAACTGAGCCACCGAGAACGATTTGCCGGAGGATGAACCACCATAAAGCACGATGAAGCGCACGCTCGGATCGAGTGTGTACTTCCATAGCCAAAAAGCGTTCGGCGAGAACAATTCACGGTCAATGCGCATCAGTCTTTCTTTGGTGCGAGCAATAGGTCGCCTTTTTCTTGCGGCAACTCGTGGCGGATTGTCTCCACATACTCTCCAATGACCTCAAGCATCAACTTGATGGCATTTGGGTCGGCCTTGCCCATGCAGCGGTTGATGAAGCCGAGGGCAATCATCAGCCGTGGGGTCACATTCTCGGCAATCTCCGCTGGATAGCCGAGGTTGATTATACGCTGCCGCACCTTGTCGGGCTCCAGCTGCACGTCGAGGAGCGAAACAAGGGTTTCCTTCATGGTGCGTTTCTCGGCTTGCACTTGGTTGGATTTGGCAGCACCTTTGCGTGCTATCTCCCGTTGTGTTTCCGTTGCGTTTCGAGCAAATCTGCCCTTGTTGTCACGGAACTGCTTGCTCTGCTTAGGACTTTTATTCGCCATCACGCCACCTCCTTTCTCACGCTGCTGGTTTGCACCATGTACCACGTCTCGTAACCGTCGGCATCAACCTGCACGATGTAGCTGATGCCGTCCTCCACTTCGAGGCGGCCTGTGACCTCTCGCCCCGATGGGGTTGTTCCTATGTAGTTCATGTCTCTTTCAAAAAAAAGACCGCTGGCTCCACGATGAAACGCAGACACCAGCGGTCGCGTCAAACATTTATGTCATCTCGGCTGAGATGGTTCCGAAAACACCTGTGAGAGACCTTGCTCGATGTTTCGGTACGGCAAAGGTACGGTGAAAATCGCCTCGTTTACCGATTGCTCGAAATTGTCGAGGGGCCGCAACTCGTCCGTGTAGTCAAGGTTGAGGGGCTTGTACTTGGCCACCTCGTCACAGAACTCACGCACGGTGTTGCCCACAGGGTTCACCGCATTCACCAGTTGCCGGTTGCAGGCAAAAGCGTAGATTAACGCCTCTACCGCGTCACCGATGTAGGTGAAGTGGCGCACGTTGCGTCCGCCGTTGTAAATCGTGCAGGTCTCTTGGTTAAGCAAGTTGTACAGCAGAGTTCCCTCTCGTGGTTCGGGACCATACACGTTGTGAAGGCGGACGCCGGTTGCTCTCGGGCAGTAGGCTTTCGCGAACTGCTCGTTGAAGTGCTTCGTCATGCCGTACATCGAGGTCGTGTTGCAGGCGTTGGCGGTGCTGCTGGACGCATAGACCAGTTTCACCCCGTAGCGGCGGCAAGCGGTGGCCACCACCATGAACGCGTGCACGTTCTCTCGCTCGATGTCGTCGAGGCGGTCGTTGAACACGCTCGTCTCGGCGGCAAGATGAAATACCACGTCAATGCCGCCGTCAGCCAACAGTGGCTCGATGCGGGCGGCGTCACCGCCAATCTTCGTGTCGATGTGAATGACCTCGAAGTGCGGTGCCAGTCGGCGGCAGAGGACTTGACCGATGAAGCCCTCGCTGCCGGTTACTATTGCTCTCAATGTCGCAGGTAGTGCTGCCGTCTAAGAGTGATACGTCAAGGCACAAGATTGTCGAACAGCCCGGGAAGCCTCGGTTGCAGGGCTTCGTGTTCCTCGTGGAAGAACTCGGCTTTCGTCTTGCCCATCTTGCGGCCTTTCTTTAACCCTAATCCATTCCATTTTTTGACAAATTAAAGATACTTAAACGTGTAACCTCTATGGCTCTTTTTCTCGCCTCGCAAAACTTGGCTGATATTCTGCACCCTCAACCCCATAACCTTTGCGGCATCGGCAAGGCTCTCAAACCTCCCCACCTCTTGCCCGTCTTTCAGCACGGCAATAGCACGGGGCGGATTGACCGACCCTTTCAGCAAGCCAGTACGGACTGCATGGGAACGGTTGCCCGATTGCGTGATGATTTCAAGATTGGTGACGTGGTTGTTTGTCTTGCACCCGTCTTTGTGGTTTACCACCATTCCTTGCGGCAATTCGCCAATGAAGGCAGCAGCCACAAGGCGGTGAATGTAATTGGTAGTCGGTTTGCCTTTCTTCCAAAGCACCACCGACGGGTAGCCGATTTTCAAAATAACTGGGGTTAGCAGGTGGGCATAAGCCTCGCACGGGATTTGATTGTACCCGTGGCGCAAATGGCTCTTAACCCTGCCGTAGTTGCTCACATAATAGCGGCCATCAAAACCCTCTATCGGTCGCCATTCCTCATTCTCTAAATTCTTAATCTCGGTGTAACGCATTATAAATCCTCGTTGTGGCGGGAAATAAAAACGGTTCCTCGCCGACCCGTTGCGTTACACCATAGAGGCAGCAGGGGCATTAACCTCCTGCACGGGGACGAGGAACCAATAACATAACGCCAAGTTGTGCTGTTGAAATTGTGCTGCGGCGCTGTATTGCCCTTCTTCTTTGCCTCAATGTTGTGTAACGCATTGCAAAGTTAATCATTTTTCCTTAAACAGCAAAACGAAAAGGGGGAAAAAATTCGTCTGTCATACAAGGCAGGCGATTTTCCTCTGTGGTACCATTGGGAATGTACTATTTTTGTGCTGTTGGTAGTAATTTTGTGCCTCATGAACAACCCTCTGATTTTTGCCCCTTTTCATCAATCCTTGTGCCTCAACCTCCAAGCGATGCGGTCTTTGATGACCTGCTCGATGTTCTTGCAGCCGAGTTGGCGCAAGGCCAGGGCTGTGTCGATGATGATGTCGGCGGCGAGTTCCTCCCGCTCGCTGAACTCATGCTCGTAGGTCGGGCAGGCGTCGGTGGCGTGCTGCGCGTCCACGAAATCTTGCGTCAGGTGCAGCGGCGGTCGGCTCCAGTGGCAAGCGTCCATACGGCGCCAGTCGCGGGAAATCCTTATCGACATGGCGCGAGGGGAAGTCTGCTCGTTGATTTCGTCCAGCCTCATCATCTCATCATGCAGCTCTTTGGTCAATTTGTTAAGCGTAATCATGAAATTGAACGGATTTAATGTTGCTAATGGGTTGATTTTTGCCTTTCGGCGGTCTAATGGTGGTCATAATAGTGATACTTATGGTGAATTACGTCTCCAGTACGTTGTGAATGGCCTCGATGAGGTGGCCGACCATCGGCAGGGGGATGCTTATGCGGTAGCGCCTGTTCCCCTTGTTATGCTCGGTGATCATCAAGTAATCGGGCTTGTCACCCTTGCCATCGTACAGGTCAACTGAATACTTCTTGCCCGGTGTGTTGACCCACACCTGCTTTCTGATTTCCAATGCGTCCATAGTGCTGTTGAGTTTTGTTGTTACTGACCGCTACTGCCGTAGCCGTTGTCTCCTCGGTCGCTGCCGGCCAACTCGTCCACCTCCACAAACGTCACATCGGGGTATCGCATGACGATGAGTTGGGCGAACCTGTCGCCCTGCCGGTATGGATGCATGAAGCCGTGCTGGCGGAACACACACTTCACCTCGCCGCGGTAGCCGCTGTCTATCACACCCACGCAGTTGGTGAGCGAGAGCGATGTCTTGCAGATAGACGAGCGAGGGAACACCAGCCCGACATGGCCGGGCGGAATTTCAAAGGCGATGTCCGTGTGGCAGATGACCTGCCCGTAGTCGTTGCACTCCACGCGAGAGGCGTAGAGGTCAAAGCCCGCATCCGTCGCATGGGCTTTCGTCGGGGGCGTGGCTGTCTCGGCCAGTTTTTTGATTTTAATCTCCATTGTTGAATACGTCTATAATTTTCGTTTCCTTGATAGCCTCAATCTCGTAGTCGGTGACCGCGCCTTTCATGTACTCCCTGGCATGCTCTTTCGCCTTGTCAATGGTCGCGTCACGGAACAGGACGTACAACGCCGAGCGTTTCTCTTTCGCCGTCACCTCGTCGACGAGGATTAGGTTGTACTTGACGAGGAAGAACAACTCGCCCTCGTTGAGCACGACTTCGTTATACTGCGCAATCTTTTCGTGCGTCACTTTGAACTCGCCGGTGATGTACGGCTGCATCTCCTGTGTGATGCGTGCCTCCGCCTCGGTGAACGAGAGCGCGTCCACGGCGTAGGTCTCGGTGACGGTCTTTTGGGTGCCGTCCTCCTGCACCTTGTCAATCTTGATTTTTACTTCAAAAAATGTCATATTCGTGAATAAATTAGTGTTTTCGTCAATTTATTGGCGTAATCGTAAATCCATTGTCGCTAACAGTCGCTCTATCGCGTCCACGTTGGCCGACCCGAGGAAGCGTATGCCCAGCAGGTCGGCGCGTGAACGCGAGCAGAGGTCTTTGAGGGTGGTTATCCCTTGCCCTTTGAGTATTCGCAACACATTGGGAGGGAAACCGAGTTCATTGAGTCTCGCACGCAGCACCTGTGCCATGTGCAGCTCATTCTGGTTCAGCAGTTCGTTGATGTTCATCGAGCTCTTTCAGTTTGTTGAGTGCTTCCTGCATTGCGTCGCGGTACTTCGGGTTCTCCTGCATGAACCAGGAAACAGCCGAGAAGATGATTTCTCGAAATGCTTGCTGCTCCATCATCATGGCGATGGCGGCGCACAAGTCAATTTTCCGTTTCTCGTCGTCCTCCTCGGGCAAGCCCATCATGAGCGCGCCGTGCTTGTCGGTGGTCTTTCCGATGAATATCAATGTCGGGCAGATTTTGCCGACCTTCTGCATAAGCAGGTTGAGTTCTTTCTGTAAGTCCATTCTTTTTTCGTATTCTTGGTTAAGTTCATCAAATAATCAGTTTATCAGTTTAATGCCGTAACGACGGTTATACAACTCTTTTGCCCATGTGGGGATGTCCCGATGGAACAACGCATCGCTATCGCCATCTATCGGTTTGTTATCGGCATTCTCCAACTCGCTGGCGTACTCTTTTAGAAGTTCCACAAAGTCAGCATCGGGCGTTCCTCCGCCATGTAAGTGGTATCGCAGTTGAATGTAACGAACGTCGGCGAGAAAGCCTTTGTGATGGGTCATCAACTCATTATTGCCATGCACATAGAGTACCGCCATAAGACGAGCACAGGTGTCAGTTGAAATTGCATCTATGCCTGCCGCAAGACACGTCATGTTCCAGTCATCCCTCATTTGGTCAACCATTTCCCGAGTAATGCCAGTTTCTCTTGTCATCGTGTAGTCCGTTTTACGAGGCCTCCCAACGGCTCCAGCCCCCAGCGGAGGCGCAACTTGTCGGCCCGGATTGATTTGTTACGTTTCTCGTTACCCTTTGCCCGGCAAGCGGCCTTGCGCTCTTCGGGCAGGTTGTCCCAGTTCTTGCGCAACTGTGCGGCGCGGGAAATGAGATAGAGATTGTCGAGGACGCAGTTCGTGGTGTCTCCGTCCTTGAACTGGATGTTCATGCCCTTCGGTATCGGGCCGTGGGCCTGCTCCCAAATGTAGCGGTGCTTCGGCATCATGCGTCGGCCGTCATGCGGCTTGATCCACCAGTAACGCCGACCTGTTTTGTCGGGCGACCGCAGCATCTCGAAGCCCGGCTGCCGGTAGGTTGGTGAGGTCTCCCTCTCCACGCCCGGCTGGAACCGAGTCCGTGACGAGTTGGCGATACCCTCGGCACTCATGAAATGTTCTATCTTACGCCCGGCATTGAACGGCTTGTGGCCGGGCTTGAACTGCCCGACCTCGTGCTGCCGTTCGGCGAACTCGGGTGACTTGTACACACCGAGGCTGCGAGCCTTCAAGCCTATTGCCCGTGCCGAGCGGTGCAGGAACACGGCGAGGTCGGCGTTGCTCCGCTCGGCATAGGCTTTCAGCAGGTAGTCAATCTCGGCTTTAGTCCATCGTCTCGTTCCCATCGCTGAAATACTTTTGCTTGATTGAGTTGATGATTGCGAGGTCGGTGGCATACATCTTCGGCCACAGGTAGAAACCCTCGACCTGTCGGCAGTAGTGCATCACCGAGGTATGGTCACGGAAGACCGAACGGCCAACCTCGGTGGTGCTCATGTTCAAGTGTCGGTTCAGCAGGTAGCAGGCTACCGCTCTTGCGGTGGCGAGCCGGGCCACGCGGCTGCGTGAGCGGAGGTCGTCGAGTGTCACGCCGTAGGCTTCGGCGACCTCCCTCATGATGTCAAGTGCTGTCGGTATCATCATAGCCCCTCCTTTCCGATTGACCCTTGCGCCGGCTCTTCCTCGCAGTCGAGGAGAACTTCGGTAACGTCTTTCCAGTCCATGCCATCCTCGACGACGAGTTGTTGATCGGTGATGTCGCGCAGTCGGTAGAGAATGGTAAAACAACCCTGGTCGTCGCATTCCTGTGCCCAGTCCTTGACGAGGTAAATCTCTGCGTCCTTCGGGTACTTCTTGAGTTCTTTGAGTGCTTCTTTTACTGTCATAGTTCGTCCTCCCAATGTTTTTTGACGTAATCTACTATGCTCGTTTGGCTCTCGGTGGTGTACCATCGCTTGTAGAGCCACACGATGCGGTGAATGGTCTCGTCGGCGGGGTGAGCGTCCGCCCACTCTGCGCCTTTGGTGAAGTGGTGCAAGGCACGGCACTCGCTCCCGTACTCGGCGAGCGCGCCGGCCTCAATGTGCTGTTGTCGGTTAGTCATTTCTTGCCTCCTTTCCTTAAAATTGTATCAAGCATTTGTTGTGCTTCTTTCTTTGTTATAGTCACACCATTGGCTGCAACACGTAGACGCTCTACTATGTCTCCTATATTGCCAATGATATATCCACTCCCACCGCAGTGCTTACACGGCTTGGTCGGGTGGATGCCCATTTCATAGGCCTCGCTACTAGAGTGGAGATAGTAGCGATTATTGGTGACTATTCCTCTTCCATTACATTTAGCACATTTCATTGCTCGCCTCCTTTCTCATTATCCCACAACTTTTTGAATTTATCTTCAAGTTTAGGGAAAATTTTACACATTTGTTCAATATACCTTTCCGATGGTTTTTCGCCATTCATCAGTTTGTTGAAATCGTCTTTCCACTCATCAGGAACACTGAATACATAAGTCCCATAAGTGTTATCGAAATCATCATCGTAGGTTTTCACGAAATTAGGGTGCTTATATAGTTCTTCTTCACCGAATCCACTATTTCTGTTGTTACCACCTACTCGTGTGTAAACCTCTATCATACCATCATTGATGAAACAGTCTCTAAATCTTGGGTACTCATTAGGATGTTTTCCCAACATTGGAAGAAAAATAAATGTTGCAAGATTGACTCCGTTAATCATATTGTATAAACTCATATCTCCTCACCTCCTTTCTTTTCTTTCCAATTCTTTCCAGTTCTTTCCAGACTGGAAAGTTTTTCGGGCGGTTGCGGCAGCGGCATCCAGTGGGTGACTGCTCCAAGCGTAATCTCTGCTTTTTTGGTTATACCTAAATAGGCATCGCTTCTAACGTGAAAATCAGTCACATCACACAACTGCATTGCACTTATGAATTCACAAGCAGTGAAATGTATGTTGCCGTATGCATCTTGCATTACTATCACAATATCTCCATTTTCGGGCAGCGCATCCTCCACGCTTATCCAGTTTGGATGTTCATTACACCAACGTAATGCAAACGCAAGTGCCTGAATGATTTCAGTGCTACACTTACCCATGTATTTGCACCATGCTTCATTTAATTCTTCTTGTCGTGTCATAGTTCAAATCATATACGTTAAACAATATTTCAACACAGCCTCAACTGCTTGCTCGTAGGTTTCGAATCGTCCAGCCCTTAAACCAGCAGTTTCTGAATGGACTTCGTAAAGATAAATTCTGCCTTCTTTGAATTTTAAAAAGGGCATTATCACAATATCAATACCTTTCTCCCTCAGCCACTTCATCGCCATTTGATGAGTGGGGCAAGAGAATATGTCACCATGGATATACTCTGGTTTGTGCCTGCTATTTTTATATGATGAGTTATGTTCCGTTGTTTCGTCATGATAAAAATAATCTCTCGCTTTTTTATTTGCAAGGTTTTTACAATCAATAGACACTGGCAAATGTTGATACCAAACAAAGGTTGTTGGCTCATCAAACCCCTTTTCTTTAAGGAGTTTGGCTACTTCGTAGGAAACATAATCTTCAGTTGTCATAGTCCGAAATCTTCTTTGAATTTGTCTACGAATTTATCAACTTCAACATCTTCAATCCAACCCTGACATGCTTGGTCGTCTATCCACTCAATCACCTTGTCGGGGTCAAGCATGTGGCCTTGCTTTTCAAGCCAAGCAAGCATGTCTTGTGCGGTGATGTCAGGGAATTGGTAGTTGTGTCCGTGGTCAATGCAGCAACTTATGATTGCCTTTCTAATCACCTCATCCTTGCTCTCCTGTAATTCGGGAAATATATGCTCTACCATTTGCCCTACAGTATCGAATGGATTTTGCACTCTTAGTTTCGCTGCTCTCTCTAGAGCCTGCTTATATTTTTCCTCGTAGTTCATAATTCAGTCGTACTTGTATATACCAATATAACCATGCGAGTTGAAGAAAATAGATCCTCCCTTTGGAAGCTCTTACCCAACTTAAATTTAATGATGGGAGAAATACAAAACATTCAAATATTTCGCCTGCTGTTATTTTCATAATCACAAAACTTTTTGTTCGTGTTCAATACCATTTCTACACAAGCATCAACTAGTTCTCTTGCATAAGTTACTTGAACTCTGCAATCCAATTCCCACTGATTATCAAGATATTTAATATCAATATAAAAATTGGCTGAAAGATAATCAAGCAGCGCAGCAAGCGACCAGCAAGGAACATAATAGCGATTGTTGTGCTTGCTATAAGGAGTTAATTGTGGCTTATCGTCTTTGTAGTAGTAACACATATCCGCACTTTCAAGCGGCAGAATTCCTGCCAGCTTGCTGCTTTGTTCTAGGTCAGTGTATGCTTTCATTCTTCTGGGTAGTATTCATCAGGCACACCGGGCAGCGGTTGCCAATGCGTCGCGCTGACCTTGATAGCCGTGTTGCGGTAAATGTAAAACTCTCCGTCACCCTCGTAGGACGCGATGCAGATGCAAGCATCCTCATCACACACGAGGTACTCGTTGCCGACTTTCGCCGGCAGTTGGTCACTCACCTTCACCCAACGTGGGGTGCGGTCGGCAAACTCGGCTCCACGCAGGAACGTCTTAGCCTCATCATACGGCATGTTCCGCTTGGCTGCATACTCGTTGACTTGCAGTTGTCTCACTTCCATCGGCGTCATAGTCCACGCATTTTAGAGGGTTGAACAAACTTGATGAAGATTGAGCCGCCTCCGCCGTAGCACGTCACCTTGTAGGCGAAGTTGAAGATTGCGGTGCAGTCGGCATGGTCGGCGACCACGTCAATGGTGGGTGGCACATTGTTGTCGAAGCAGATGATGTCGCCCTCGGTGATAAGGTGCGTGGCTTGCAGCACACCGTGACGGGCGGTCATGCCGACAACAGCGAAAATCCGTGAAATCGTGGAGTCCTCATACATCTCGTCGGTGGGGACGATTAACACCTTGTCCCACTCGATGAGTGATTTGGATTGGTCTGCCCTTGGCAGGGCAAGCAGTTGTTCTCTTGTCATAAAGATTTGAATTAAAATGTTTGACTTATTTGCTTAATTGCACTGTAAAGTTAGTCATTTTCAGCGAGATAGAAAAATATTTTTAACTCTATTTTTTGCTGAAAACTCTATTTAACTTTTGCCTCGCAGGTGCCAGCTTTTGCAGGTCACGGCGAGATTTGAACTCATAGTATCAATCCCATCAAAGCAGGGATATAGCCAGCAGTTGCGGCACACACGGGCGCGGTCGTAGCGTTCTCTGCGGACGTGGGCTTTTGAGGCATACTGCCTCACGGTTTCAACCTTTGTGCCGCACTCCTCGGCTATCTTCTCAACAGGGTGCCCCTCGGCATACATCTTGAGGATTTTTTGGCGGTCAAGTCGGTGCCTCGGCGGAATTCCATCTGCACGGCGGCGCAGCATTTGAGCCTCTTTGAGTTCCTCACGATGTTCTGCCCTGTATCTGGCGCGTTGGGCGAGTTTCTTCTCTCGCCCCTCTTTCGTAGCATACATCTTGCGGTGATACTCTCGGGCACGGGCGCGGTCGCAGCACTTACACCACTTCGAGTGGCTGCCGTCCTTGCGGTGGTAGAACTCGGTGATGAGTTTGACCTCGCCACAGTGCTGGCACTGGTAGGTCATTACACCGGACATGGCGGATACCAGGGTTTAAGTTCGTCCTCCTTGTGCCATTGCTCTCCGATTTTGTACAACGGCAGCTTGTTGATGTTCTCGCCGACACGCTCAATCGTCACTTCCTTGCCGGCAAGCAACACACGTTCTCCAGCCTGATACTTGTGGTTAGACATCCCCTCCTCCTTTCTTGAACAGTCTCGTGAAAGCACTATAGAAACCGATGGCTATCCATGCGGCGAATGAAAAAAACACAAAAATCATCACTTTGATGGGCGACACAAAACGTTCCGGTTCGGTAAGTTTCAATGATTTGATGTAGTGTGTGGCCAGCAGGGAGTTAAGTATAAACCCGATGCCATAGATGATGCAAATAATCTCAAGCGTTGTCATTTTCTTTGGTTTTTAGTGGTTTTACTTCTTTCTTTCGGATGATGAAAGACTTGATCCAGGAAAAGACGACATAGATGGTTGCGTATATCCATGTCGCGAACGAGGCGAGGACGAAGAACAGCAGCACCGCAAGGCGCACCTTCTTCAGTTGCCTCTCCTCCATGAGGTCGTCCCAAATGGACGCGGCCATGAAGGAGTTGATGATAACTCCCACGGCATAGATGATGAGGAATGTTGTCGTAGTCATATCAGTTTCGTGATTATCCAGTAGATGAAATAAATCAGTCCGGTCATGATGCCGGCAATCAGCAGAATAGCCAGGCAGCAGGCATGAGGCGCGTACTTACGAATGAAGTCCTGCTCTTGCGGTGTCTCGTCGTTGGTGTCAATTTGCTTTTCCATCGCTGTCAGGTTTGACGGTTCGCAGTTCGTGAATGGTTGCGTCGGCAAGTTGGCGTGCCTTGCGGGCCATCGCCGACACCGATGCGTTGAGTTTGCCGAGCACCACGCTGCGGCGTTCCTGGGCGACGAGGTAGCGGGTCAACTCCCAGCGGCGTTGCTCCCACTTCTCCTCCTCGATTTCCTCTTTTGTCTTGATTGGCCAAATCTCCAACCCGTCCACTGCGCTGTCGTCCACATGCAGCGGCTCTCTCGCAATCTCTTTCACACGCTCCACTGTTTCTGGACGCGGCTCGGTTTTCTTTTTCTTCCAAATCATAGTTGTGCTGTTAGATGTTATACTTGATATAGCGTTGCTGCTTTAAGGCCTCAATGACTTCCTGTATGGAATCAACGCGGCCCTGAAGTGAGTTGATTGTCTCGGTTATCTCGCGCTCGTTGGTGGCCACGAAATAGCCCTTGTTGTTTGAGGCGAGGCAGGGGATGATGGCGTTGGTTCTGATGTGGTTCACAATGAGCCTGATCTGTCGCCGGTCGCATACATGACCCTGCTTCCTCACCGCTGCGGCCAGCGCATCGCCGGGCACCACTCTGGTGCCTGACGACTGAAGGAAACCGACAACGAGAGGGAGCAGAACGCCCCTCTCGTAATCATTCAGTCTGTCGCTTGCCATCAGAAGTCCATCTTTGTGCCGTCGGTGTTGTAGCCGAGGGCTGTCAGTTGCTCTTCAATCTTGGACTGCTTTTTGGCGAGCTTGACGGCCATGTCGTTCACCACCTCATCGGTTGCCTCTTTCGCCCACTCGTCGAGCAGCATTCGTTGACACTCTTGCAGGTCGGCGTCGTACTCAACTCCCGAACTGCTCAACTCCTCACGAAGGAAATCACGGCAGATTTGGTGTGCCTGCTCGGGGTGGCTCTTGGCGTAGTTGAACACCTTGGGCTCGCTGCCGTAGGTGACATTTACATCAAGGGCACTGCGGAACTGGTACGAGCATTTGCGCAGTATCAGCGTCATCAGCACCAGGCTCTCGGTTTGCGTCAGCGGCGCGGTTGGCAACTCGGCAGGTTCAATGTCGTTGAGAACACGTTGCAGTTTGCTCGCCGTGTTAGTGATGTTCTTGCGCTCGTTCTCCTTGTACTCGTTGACGAGGTTCATCGCTTGCACCTCATCGCCGGCATCCTCGGTATTGCTATTCTTGAACTCAAAATACTTGGTGCGTATCTCTGTGCCTCGGTAGCCGGCCTTTACACATAGGCAGCGATAGACCTCGTTGTTGGCAAGTTTCTCTCGCAGTCGCTCATCGTCCTCTCGGTAGTGCGAGAACCGCTCGAAGTAGTCTTCGTGTTTGGCTATCTTGATGCCCTTGCCACGGATGTACTCCAGTAGCGGCTCGTAGTCGGTGCAGCGTTCAACATAGTAACCGCCATCGGCAATGAGCAACGTCTTGCCGGCCTCAAGGCTGCCGCCCTCCTTGATGAGTGATGCGGCATTTTCATCGACAAGGTGCTGCAACCATGATAAACGCTTGGCGTCCCATTTGGCGCGACTGGTGCAGGTGGCATCGTGAGGCTTCATTTCGTAGAACAGACACCCAACGTTGGCGTCGTTGAATGGACATTTCTCGCAAGTGCTACCGCATGAGCCGGAGAAGTCGCGCTCCCAAATGGCGTTCTCAATGCGCATGAACAGGTCATTGGTGAAGTCGATGGCATCCTGTTTGTTGATTGGGTCGTTCACCAAATCATCTTGAGCATCCTCAGTGTAGTTGTCAAAGAACTGCTGTTGCTCGTCCTCGGTGAGCTTGCAGATGTACATCGCCGCCCCGATGGTCATCCACTCTTTGGTGACCCATTGCTTGAGGGCAGGCAGCAGGTTGTCGAGTTTGATGCGTTCCTGGATAAACCGCTTGGACTTGCCGAAGCGCAAGGCGATTTCCTCAATGCTCTTTCCTGTTTTGACGAGCTGCCCGAAAGCGAAAGCCTCTTCAATCGGGTCAACGTCCTGTCTTTGCAGGTTCTCGGTGATCATCGCGTCGAGGGCTTCTTCATCGGTCATGTCCCTCACGATGCAGGGTATTTCAGCAGGGTAGTGCGGGTCGAGTCGGCGGTTCTCTTGCCAGGCCCTGTAACGGCGCTCTCCCATGACGATTTCATACATGCCGTCTTTGGGTCGCACGGTGATTGGTTGGAGTAGCCCGTGCTGCTTGATGCTCGCAGCGAGTTCGGCGATGGCATCCTCGTCAAAGGTTTTGCGAGGGTTCGTCGGGCTGGGCTTGATTTCCCATATCGGGAATTTCTTTACTTCTGCCATAGTAGGTGAATTTGAAGTTTGACTTGTGGTTGCTTCTGCGCCCACCCGCTTGACCAGCGGTTGTGGTTCGTCAAGTTGGTCGCACATGGCGACGCGCTTGCCTGCACGGACAAGTTTCGGCAGGTAGTTGTCAAGCGAATGGTGAGGGAAACCGGCCATCTTGGTGTTTCCCTTTTTCGTGAGAGTAATGCCAAGCTCTTTGGCGACGATTTCCGCATCTTCCTCATAGGACTCATAGAAGTCACCCACTCGGAAGAGCAGAACCGTGTCGGGATGCCTGGCTTTCATCTCATCGAACTGCTTTTTAATTTTTTCGTCCATAATTAGTGAATTAAATGTTTGACTTGTAGCGTTTTGCATTGCAAAGTTAAGCATCGTTGGGCGTTAGGCGGTTCTGATTTTCGCCGTTTTTTCGTCCGACCAACTCTATTTAACTTTTTGTGGTGTAAGCACTTGGCTGTTTAACGTAGGCTGTCACCCTCAAACTCGATGAAATTGAACATCTCCTTGCAGCGGTCGGCCACATAGTCGCCGTAGCGCGGCTCGATGTCTTCGAGCCTCATGTTCGTGGTGATGTGGGTGACGCTCGTGCGGCGGTGGTCGTAGCGCAGTTGCAGCACGAACTGCAACACGTTCATCTTGGTGCCGTAGTTGCTGGCCGGGTTCGGCTCTCGCCCGAACTCGTCGATTACCAGGTTGACGTCGCGGTCGGTGTACTGGATCAGCGCAGGCTGCCCCTCGGCGGCATAGATGTTGGCGAGTTCGCTGGCGGTCTTCCACCATGCTTTGAGCCGGTAGTCGCCTCTCATGTGCTCGTGTCGCGCGGCAACGCTGTTCATGTACTGTCTCATGGCGAGCAATGTCATTGACTTTCCACGCCCGAGTGGGCCATAGAGGAAGAACCCTTTATCGTAGTCCAGGCCGAGCACGTTGATGTTGTCTCGTCTCCAAATCCACGCGAAAATGGAGTTGAGTACCCGTCTGTCGGCTTTGGCGATGTCGAACTTCGGCTCAACTTTGAGCAGGCACGAGCGGAAGATTTGTGACTCGATGTTGAAGTCAACCGCCGGCCTTGATGACTTTGAACCCTGTGACGGTGTTTGTGGAATTGCTCCCAGCACTTGGTTGATTGTTTGGTTGTCCATTGTAGTTATTTGTTCGATTATCGTAATTTCCCTCAAGCACTTTCTGGAAGTTTGAGGGACGGAACAGCCAGGTGAAGTCGGCAATCCAACCGCTCCGGCTCTTTCCGTTAAGAAAATCGCTTTGGCTCGCTTTCGTGATCATCTCATACACTGCGTCAATACCATGCTCACGGATGCGGGCGCGGACGAACTCCCTGCGCTTGCCATCGCAAGACTTGCACCGAGGAATGATTGCGCCGGCCTCCTCCATTGTCCGATTAAAGAAGTTCATTAACCCGACAAAATCCACACTTTCTTGAGAGGACATTTCGGGGTCGGGTGCGCCAGCACCTGACGAAGATGCGTTAGCATCTATATTATTCTTTTCTTTCTTATCTTTCTTTAATTCTTGTTCGGGTTCAATAAGCAGTTCAGTTTGCAGTTCACTTTGGGGTTCAATAAGCAGTTCAGTTTTTGAACTACTTTCTATACTACTTTCTGAACTTCCATTGTCTTGGTACTTATCAAAATTTATGATTTTTGTGCGAATGCCGCGCCAGCATTTTGAGCGTTTGATTTCTTTGGTTTCCTCTAATATTTTGAGTGCTGCCACTACAGTCGCTCTGGCGAAACCAGTGTAAGCGCAAATGGTCTCAATCGACACAATAGTTTCACCTCGGTTAACCTTGATACCATGAAACCACGCGGGCTTTGTGTTGGCGCAGAACAACAACTCCTCAAAGACCAGTCGTACAGATGGCCGTTGGTAGTGTTGCCATTCACGCATCTTTCGGTGAAGTTTTATCCAGCCATCTTCCATAATCGTCAAGTCTCTAAAATGCGGATGCCCCAGACGTGCAGCATCAACTTGCGGCGCAGCACATAGTCGGCCTCCTTGCGGGTCACTTCACTCTTCACGTCCTCAACGACCTCGTTGCCGTCCTTGTCGCGGTAAACGAAGTCGGCGGTATAGACGGCGTTCTGCTCGATGCACACGTCCTTATACACTGGCTCGGTGTGCTCCTTGCTGAATATCGTCTTCAGCGGCAGGCCGTTCTTCCGGCAGTAGGCCTCGGCCTCTTTCCGGGTGCTGCACACAAATTGGTTATCAAAGCCGTCCCAATGGACAGGAACAAACCAGTTCTTAATCACCTTGTCCTTGATGTGAACCGTCTCGTACTTGGCAGGTATCAACTCAAACTCCACCTGACGGCGAAGCTCACTAATCTCACCGGTACGTTGCATGATCTGCAACTCCAACCAGCGGTCGTACTCTTTCTTGGAGTCGTATTTCTCGACAGTCGCAAAGTCAATCCCGTGCTCATCGCAGTAGAACTTCGCATCGTGCTCGGTGCGGAAGCGGTGAGTCGTGCTGGGAATGACGTACAACTTTTGGTTTCCGAACTTAAATCGTTTCCAACTCATTTGGTCATCATTATGTTGGTTAATTGTTTTCCGTTACTCGTAATAATCCAGCCGCCACGCTCGTCGTGGTCCAGCCACAAGTCCTCGACCTTGCCGAACTTGGTGACCGACCCGCAGAGGTCAACCACCCAGCCGTTCTTGCCGGGGTAGGGCCTAATCGCTCTGCCCACCATCTGGTAGTAGAGGGCGAACGACATAGTAGGTCTCGCCAGCACAATCGTGTCAAGCGCAGGATGGTCAAAGCCGGTGGTCAGCACACCCACGTTGGCGACTACTTCGGTTTCTCCGCTCTTGAACCGCTCCAGTATGGCCTCTCGCTCTTTCTTGGGCGTGGCACCGCTCACCACCTCGCAGGAGCCCATCAAGTCATCAGCGAGGCGTTCTGCGTCCTCGACGAAGCGCACGAACACGAGGATGCCGTGACGCACGCTGCCGTCCTTCGGGCGCATGACACGCTTGACGATGTTGAGGGTGTACTCATAGAAGCCCACACGCTGAAATTCTTTGAAAAGCGATAAATTATCGTAGTCCGCACCCGTGGAATTGAGTTTCACGTTGTCCAGTTCCAGCGCGTTCATGTCAAAATACCTCAATTTGGCCAGATATCCGGCCTCTAGCAGTGTCTTTACCTGACAATGATAAAGTACTTGGTCGAACACTCTCGGGCGTGTCCTCGTCAAAAATTTGAGGATTGAGCCGTACTTCTTCCATTTGGAGTTGATTGTCTTGGGGTCTATCGTCTGCCCGAGGCGGTATGGTGTAGCGGTAAGCCCTATCACCTGACGGCCATCGACACGTTCGATGAACTCCTTGTACTGGCCCTCACGAGGATTGACCAGGTGACACTCGTCAATGAGGATTTTATGGAACACGTTGAAATCGTCCAAGTGGCCCATCACGCTGCCAATGGTGGCGAATGTGATGCGGTTAATCTCCTTTCGGTTGAGGCTCGCAGAGTAGATCGAGCAGTCCCACACACCATAACTCACGAGCTTCGCGAAATTCTGTTGCAGGATTTCGCGGCTTGGTTGAAGCACAATCAACGGCTCTTCTATTCTTGAAGCAATATCAGCTATAACCAAACTCTTTCCTGCACCGGTTGGAAGTATTAACAATCCATTATGCTTGGAGTTTTTCGTGTTTTGAAAGAAACTCACAGCAGCATCAGACGCTGAACGTTGATAATCTCTCAATTCATATTTCATAAATACTTCCATTTATATCCATAAGCTCGCTCAATTCTACCAACACAACAATTACTTATATTTCCGTTTAAGTATCCTAACTGGCGTTGCACTTCCATCGTTGATGGGAAGACGGCAACAATATTGCCTTGTAGGTCTATTTGGGCGACTCTTTTGGATTTAACCTTACAGTTTCGACCGGAAGCAGATATTCTCTTTTTTATGGTTCCATAGTTGTGATTGTATTGCCCTGTACACCATTCCAAATTTTCTGCACGATTATCGGTCTTTATCTCGTTTTTGTGGTTAACGTGAGGATAATTGTTTGGGTTAGGCACGAACGCTTCTGCAACAAGACGATTTACACGGAAATTCTTGTGTTTGCCGCCTCTTGACAAGACAACATGGTAGTATCCATAGGAACTCAATCCCTTATAAAGGACTTGCCCTTTTCTCTTAATCAGTCTTCCGCAGTTCTCAACAATTCTGTCTAATGAACGAACATTCCCTTGATTGCTTACTTGGTAGTAGCCCTCAAAGCCTTTGATATCTTTCCAAATTTCCATATTGCATAAGTGAAAACCACCGCCGCCAGCGAGAACGGCGGTGGAGATATGAACGTCGAAGTTACTATATAATCACTCGGCTTCGGCTCGCTCCTCGGCCTTTCTTATGGCTATCACTTTGCGAACTTCCTCATGCAGTGCGGCGTACTTCTTGGCGATGCCGATACGCGCCTGGCGGAACTCACGTTGCTTGGTCTCTAACTCGGTGTAACGCTCCTTGCGCCCGGCGTTGTACTTGACCTTGAGGTCGTGCAGGGTGGCGTGGAAGTTCTCGTTGAGCGTGTGGCGCTGGCTGCGCAGCTCGGCTCGCTTGTCCATCGCCTCCTCAATCTGTTTGCGCAGGTCTTCCACCTCATCGGGTTTCTCGCAGAACTTGCGCTTGTCCATCAGTGTGCCGATGAGCATACCGAACTTATTGTAGGCGTCTTCCAACGGTTGGGTGTTGAGCTGGTATTCATCGAGAAGTTTGTTGCGCTGCAACTCGTAGTCACTTTCGGCGGCTTCACTCTCGTTGTGGAACTTGGCTTGCAGGGCCAAATACTCGGTTCGCAATGCCTCTTGCTCGGTGAGGCGATCCGTGTCGAGCAGCGTGTTCTGTTTGCGCAACTCGGCAAGGGTCATACCCATTAAGTCTTTTTCTTGCATGGTGCTGTTGGTTTGGTGAATAAAATATTTGACTTGTAGCCTTGCGGCAGTGGACAGACGCGGAGTTGAACCGCTGCTCATGGACCGGTCGGTTTATAGCATTTTTAGTGACCTTGCCACGTTGCCCGTCGCGTGGCTCTTTCCTGTCCGTATGCCCCTGGAGCGTGCAGGGGCAACAACAATTCACTTAAAAGACGTGCAAAGAAACTTCAGCCAGTATCTACCACGGTGACCAGTGTGGACGTACCCCGCTCGACTTGGCTCAAGCCATGAAAACACAATTTACACTTTCATCTTGACTATGAGTAGAGTGCTTAATCGCTTCGATTACCTATTTTCCAAAGGTGACCATAAGCGTTCTTACGCTTCCCAGCAAGGTGCATATAGATATTTACATACGTTTTCATACCAAGAAACTCTGCAGCCTCTCGAGCTCCAAAGAAAGAACGTATGTAATTACCCTGCAAGTCGTACATGAGCAGCAATCTGCTTTGTTTATTATCCTTTCCGAATTTACCAGCAGTCCAATTTCGGATGCGGCCGACTTTACGAGAATAGACAGTGTTTTGCTGAGCAGTACACCATTCAAGATTACTTACTTTATTATTCGACCTGTCAAAATCCTTATGGTTAATATAAGGTAAATTATCATCATTGGGTATGAAGGCTTTCGCAACCAAACGATGTAATTTAATATTTGGGTAATCTTTCCCTTTATATCGGAAATGAACGATTAGATAGCCGTCTTTGTCTTTGTGTGGTTGCATAATTGCACCTTTAAACAATCGCTTACGACGGCCTTCTTTATCAACAACTAACCGATCGAGGCTTCTAACACGGCCCATATCACTTACTTCGTAGTAGCCATCAAATCCAGGTGCTACCACCCATTTTTCAACAACCTGTTTCATTAGTCATATTCCATTTGAAAATCCTTAAACATTTCATCTTCAGGCAGAGGGACACGAACACCGCACTCGGCAAGCATGTAGGCCTGAATCTTGTTCATGTACTCTGTCATCTGTTTCTTGTTGAGTTTGGAAGTCTCAACACTCTCGTGGTACGGTTCTCCGCTTGGAGTGAACTTCCCTTCACCAAATCGGTAAGCAAAGAACTTTTTTACCGTGTCTGCAGTCCAGTTCTCATCGCCTGTGTACTCGTAGAGTGCTTTAGCAATATATCTGCACCACACATGAAACAGTGCATTTTGGTTGACGGTGCGAGGCTGCTTCTTCTCCCACTGGGCTCTCGGCTCGATGGTGGCCACATAGTCCCCGTTCGGCAGGAACCCGCACACAGCATCGAGTGTGCGCTGGTCGGTGACGTGGCCGTTCTCTTTATGCAGGTGGACTATCATACTCCCAGCATTTTGGAGTAGTATGCGAAATTCCGCTGCTCAACCATCGCGTCCTCGGGATACCACACGGCACGTTTCTTGAACTCCTCCCAGCACTTGGGGCAGTACCACTTGTTCAGCACCGCAATGTAGTAGCCGTGCTCGGGTCGCTCACTGCAATAGTCGCAGATGCCGAGCGACCCGACGGCTTCAAACATTTCCTTTGCTGAGGCTTTGATGACCTTGAACTGGTCAAACTCAACAACCTTTGCCATATCAGAAGTCCGGCATATTATCGCTGCCGTTCCAGTTGTTCGGGTTCTGCTGATAACGCTGCTGGTTGGCGAAGGGTACGTTGGGGTTGCTCTCCGCTGGCTTGCCGCCGAGCATCTCCATCTGGTCGAGGTAAATCTCGGTGACGGTGCGCTCGGTGTTGTCGCGGGCGGTGTACTTGCGAGTGCGAAGCTTGCCCTCGATGTAGAGTTTCGTGCCGGCGGTGACATATCGCTCAATGACTTGGACGACACTTCCGCTAGCTATAATGTTGTGCCACTCAGTACGCTCTGGAACTTGCGTGCCATCACGCTTGGTGTAACCTTTGTCGGTTGTTGCGAGGCTGAAGGTTGCAAACTTGGCTCCTCCTGCTCCATCTCTGATTTCGGGCGCTTTGCCCACGTTGCCAAGTAGCGTTACGCGATTTACTGACATAATCTTACTTTTTTGGTAGAGTTATTAGAATTGATGATTTGGTTTCCGACTCCTTGATGTACTCTTGGTACATGTCGGGGTGGTCGGCTTGGAATTTCTTGCTGTCGAATGTCTTTCGTGTGCCGGCGGCTTTGACCGTGGCCTTGAACACACCGGTGTCCCATGACTTGACCCCTGCCGCCTCCATAGCTGCTTTGAGTTTCTCTTTGAGTGCGGTGCAGCGTGCCTCGGCCTCGTCAGCCTGACGCTTGATGTCGGCAATGAGGTTGGTCACGGCAAGCAGCTGCTCGGCGTCGGCTTGCGGTATCAGCCACTGGCTTGCGTGCATGTCACTTGACGATATTACTCGCATGGTGGGCCTCACTTCCTCGACCTTTGCGGTAGCGACTTGCATTTCGGGGTTGTAGTAGGTGAAGCCTCCCCATTCTTGCTTGATGATTTCGGTGGAGAGCAGTTTCTGCACCAACTCATCGGGTTTGCGCTCAATGCGCCACAGCTCGCCAGCACCTTTTCGCATCCAGTTGCCGATAAGCCCCTTGACCTTCCAACTGGTCTGCCATTCAAACATGAAGGCGTAACAACTCAGTTGCCAGGAAAGGTACTCTTTCAACCCCTCTGCACCACCGGGATAGTAGTCGAGGTTGTTGGTCTTGTGGTCAACAAGGTAGATGCCACCTTCCTTATCGCCCCAAATGCAGTCAATCTGCGAGGCGAAATTGCCGTAGCTCACGGTGAACTCGCTCGCAATGGTCTTGCAGGCACGAGGCTTCGCTTTGCGGTAGTAGGCGAGTTCGGCGCTCACATCCTGTGCGGGCAGGATGCCGGCGGTGGGATGCTCCTTCTCGGGGAACTGGGTCAACTCAATGCCCAACTCGTCCCATGCCTGGATCGCCTTGTGGACACAGGTGCCGTAGTAACCCGCTTTGGGTATCTGCACCTTCTTGACGAAATCACTTGCGTCGGGATAGACACCGAGCAGCAGCACTGCGTGGATTAACCCTGTGATGCCCGAAAGTTCGGCATCGCCACGGAGGTAGCGGTGAGTCTCCTCGTTGAACACTACCTCCGACTGCGTTAAGTCAGCTCTTGTAATCATCTGCGTAGATTATTGAGGTTTGGGGTAAACTTTGCCCATCTCGATGAGGGCGTTCATAAACACGGAACCCTGCTCGGTGGGAACGACCTTGCTCCATTTTCTCCAGCACGCCTCCAGTTCCTCACGGCTCTTGACGGCCTTGATTTCAGCGACTGCCTGGGCAATCTTCTGTTCGAGCTCGTTCTTGGCTTGCTTGGCCTCCTCCTCGGGAAGGTCTTCGCCGGCGTATATGTACAAGCCTAGACCGTGTCGCGCACACGCTTTGGTGAGGCTGCGCTGGATGGCCTTGTTCACATCGAAACTGGTCAACTTCTCCAACAGGATTGAGTTGTTGCGGTTGTCCATGACGGGCAGGTACTCGATGTGCTCGATGCCGTCAATGGTGACACCTGTCTTCACCCATGCGGTTCTGCCATCGGTGTGGTAGAACAGGCCGTCCTTGTTCTCGTAGATGGTGTAGAACGCCTCGGGGTAGGCCTTCTTGACCTCAGCCCAGGCCCATGCCCAGGACAGGTAACTCAGTTTGACACGCCCGGTGTCCTTGACTTCAACGTGGTCTTGCACGTTGATTTGGTTGAGTGTCTCGAAGACACTCTTCTTTACTTTGGTTTCTGCCATAGTAGATGAAATTAAAAATGTTTGACTTATAGTTATTTGTAATTCTTAATTACACTGTAAAGGTAGCGTTTTTTGACAATAG
>Ga0256407_10003064_pt1 | contig 30506 bp, 18 predicted proteins | sample RumenRJG_04DNA_FD_193489 | JGI IMG/M metagenome (GOLD analysis project Ga0256407, IMG submission 193489) | Bovine rumen microbial communities from Lethbridge, Alberta, Canada - RJG_04 | ecosystem: Host-associated > Mammals > Digestive system > Stomach > Rumen | place: Canada: Alberta...
GGAGCTGATCGAAGCTATAACCAACAGTAATAGGTCTTACGAAGAGATCATGGCCTTCTTAAACGGCGAAGACGCCGAAGAATGACCTCATCAGGGATCGAGAGTTAATTTTTCAGGAAGTTCACATATACCGGTAGGAGATAACCCGCTGGGTCCGGAGTCCCTCCCGGATGGCCTCCGGGCGGATAAACTCCAGGAACTGCTCCCGGTACTCTTCCGCCACGTAATTCTGCCCGTAGCCGGTGATGTCCTCCTGAAAGGCAAAGTGCTGCCCGACCTTAAATCCGTGGTCCAGCTCCGTGTGCACCTGGTAGCAGACGCCCTCGTCCCGGTCCAGCTCCACGTAGTAAACGCCGCGGTAATCCGAGGCCAGGGCCGTGATCAGCTTATCCTGCTCCGCTCTCTGCCGCTCCTCGGAAAGAAGCTTTTCCTGCAGGGCCAGCCGCTCTTCCATCTCCTGCTGCCTGGCCTCCGCCTCCTTCGCTCTCGTCATCTCCGTGACATCCACGCACATGCCCAGGGTACAGAGACGGCCGGAGGAATCCTTAAACTTCAGCTTTGTGGTCTGCAGATTGCGCAGAACCCCCGCCGCATCGGGCACATCTTCAAAAAAGATGTAGGGTTCCTCCATGGATAGGGCTTTCTGGTCATCCTCCACAAAGTGTTTGGCTGTTACCGGGTCAAATATATCATAGTCCGTCAGTCCTATCACGCCCTCGGGGCTGTCTTTTTTGGCGTACTCCGCAAAGGGCTGGTTGCAGGCGAGGTATTTCCCCGTCTCCGCGTCCTTGGAAAAGCTCATGGCAGGCATATTGGAGAGAAGGGAGGTTACGGATCCCATCAGATCCGCCAGCTTCGCCGCCGACTGAATCTCTTCCACCAGACGCCGGTTCTCCTCCTCCGCCTTTTTTGCCTCCCGAAGAGCCTTCTGCACCGCCTGCCCCTGCCGCACGTCTTCATCCACGTCCTTAAAGCCGCAGACCACGCCGAAGGCGCCGTCGGGCATTCTCACCCGGGCAAACTCGATGCGGAAATACCGCTCCGTGCCATCGGGCATGAGCCGCTGATAGTTAACCGTATACTGGGGCCGCTTCTTCAGCATCGCCACAATATGGGAAAGCTCCAGGTCCTGCTGCATCCGCTCCCGGTCCTTCGGGGAGATGCTCGTCCGGATATAGTAGTCCTTCGCCGCAGAGTATTTCATCTCCCGGAGGGCGTCCTTAATCGGTGCCGCATGGGCCGTCGTTCCCTCCAGGTCGCCGCGGTACAGGGAAAATGTCTCCTTTTCCACGTCATTGATCAGCCAGACCGTGTGATAGGATTCGCTGAGCGCCTCAATGACCGCCTGGCGGACCGCCAGGTCCGAGTCCATGCGCTCTTTTTTCTTGGTAATATCGGAGATGAAGACATAGTAGATGCCGCCGTAGGCCTCTGTCTCCGTGAAGTGGCCGTAGTCGTCCACCCAGCGGACAGCACCGTCCTTCCGGATAATGCGGTATTCCACATAATCCAGCTTCTCCTCGCTCTCCTCAATCTGCTCTGTGATAGAGTCCGACACCTTACGGTAGTCCTCGGGGTGAAGCATTCCCTTAAAGGTGTAGCCGGTCAGTTCCTTAAACTCCGCCAGATCCCGGCAGCCGAAGATATCGAAGACTGCCTGGTTGGCATAAAGAAGCTCTTCCGGTTCCTCTGCCCGGTAGATGAAAAAGCCGCCGGGCATGTGTTTCCCGATCTCCTCCACAACAGGGATCGTCTGTTCATTCAGCAGAAAACGTTCTCCAAACATTCAGGCTCCTCCTGGTCCGCAGTATTCCAGACACATCATGGTCATATCGTCGAATTGTTCCGCACCGCCGGCGAAGGTCTCCACGCTCTCCCGCACCTTCATGAGAATATCCTTCGGATGTCCCGGCTGTGCGAGATTCAGCGCTTCCTCCATCCGGTCCGTACCGAAGAAGGCGCCGGCGGCATCATTGGCCTCCGGGACGCCGTCCGTGTAGACAAAGAGGGCATCGCCGGGGGAAAGCTTAAGCTCATAATCCTTATACTTCATGTCTTCCATGCCGCCCAGGACAAAGCCGTGGGGGTCTTTAAAGAACCGGAAGGTTTTATCTTCTCCCCGGACTGCGGGGAATTCGTGGCCCGCGCTGGCACAGGTCATAAGACCTGTGGAAATCTCGAGAATCCCCAGCCAGACGGTAACGAACATTTTTGCCTTATTGTTCCTGCAGATGTCGTTATTCGCCTGCATAAGAATCTCCGACGGCTTCCGTCCGGGCACGGCCAGATCCTTTAAGAGAATCATGGAGGCCATCATGAAGAGGGCGGCCGGTACGCCTTTTCCGGACACATCCGCCATCACCAGACCGAGATGATCTTTATCAATCAGGAAGAAGTTGTAGAAGTCGCCGCCCACCTCTTTTGCAGGCGTCATGGAGGCCCGCAGCAGAAACTCCTTCCGGTCTTTGATTTCCGGACCCACCTCCGGCAGGATGGACATCTGGATCCGGTTGGCCAGCTCCAGCTCCGTGCCGATGCGGGACTGTTCGGCGGCATAGGTGGTCATCCGGCCTGTATAATCCACGATGCGGCTCTGCATCTCCTGTATCTCGTGGTACAGGTCGCCGATCTCATCATTGGATTTGATATCCACATGGATGATGTCATCCTTGGTGTATTCCCGGTCCACCGCCGCAAATCCGCAGGCCGCATCCGTCAGCTTCTTCAGCGGATCCACCGCCAGGCGTCTTATGAGAAAGATATTCAGCAGGATGCAGAGGCCCGTGAGCAGCAGGACAAAGATGATGCTGTTCACCAGAAACTCCTTGCGGGCCTGCATGATGGTATTCATATCCACGTCGGCGCCGACGACGGCGATGGCCTCGCCGGTTTCCGTATCCTTGATCGGCACATAGGCGCTGCACAGCCATCCGTACCGGCTCTTGTGCACCGTCGCCGGGAAATACCCGTTATCTTCCATGGCCGCAAACTCCGGGAGTTCTTCTTCGATACTTCCCAGATACAGAAAGTCCTCGTTCAGATCCACCAGGTTCCGGGTGACCCCGTCTTTATCATACTGGATGTACACGTCAGTTACGACGGCGCCGCTTCTTGCCACCTGCATATCGTAGGACAGGACCTCGTAATCAAAGGCCAGGGATTCGTAGTGGTCTATCCCTTCTCCGCTGTTCGCCTCTTCGCTGCGGAGCTCCTCATAATAATAGCTGGACTGGCTCTCCAGGTAATTCTTCACGATGTCCGGATTGCCGGCCGAAAGGGCTGCATCCCGCACCGTACTGAATTTTTCGGAGAGTACCTTGTCCCGGAATGACCGGAGCAGATCCGGATCCACCAGGTCTGCGGCGTTGGTGGCCGCCGTCTCGACCCGGTTATAATACATCGCAGTCACGCGTCTTCCCTGCACAATATAGCTGATCAGCAGAAGTCCCCCGGCTACCAGGAGAATCATCCCCGTGGTCACCAGATTCATCTTTACCGCCAGGGACAGCCTGTGCTCTTTTTTGCCTGCCGCATCCTGCATCATATGATTTCCTTTCCGGACTCCGTGTTATGCCATATTCCCCTGTATGTCAGGATTTCCGTCTTATGCCTTGATATATCTTCCGAGCATGGCCATCAGATCCTCCGGCTGATAGGGCTTTGCGATATGGGCATTCATGCCCGACCGAAGGCTGTCCCGCACGTCCTCGTCATAGGCGTTGGCGCTCATGGCGATAATCGGAACATGTTTAAAATAGCTGCCTTCCATGGCCCGGATGGCCGAGGAGGCCTCATACCCGTTCATGACCGGCATCTGAATATCCATCAGCACCGCGTCATAGTATCCTTCCCCGGAGATCCGGACCTTCTCGAAGCCCTCCTGGCCGTCCTTTGCCCGCTCGGTGAGAAGTCCGTACTGGGAGAGGATCATGACCGCAATCTCCGCGTTGATCTCATTGTCCTCCACGAGAAGCACCCGGCGTCCGGAAAGATCTGCCTCCACCGGTGCCCTGTCCGCCTCTTCCCGGCGCTCCTGCAGCTCGTCCATCTCCAGCACCACGGTGAATTCCGAACCCTCGCCCACCTTGCTCTTAACCGAAATGGTGCCGCCCATCATCTCCACCACCTTCGCGGTGATGGCAAGACCCAGGCCCGTGCCCTGCACCCGGTTGAGCTTGGTATTTTCCTCTCTCGTGAAGCTCTCAAAAATATGGGGCAGATACTCTTCGCTGATGCCGACGCCCGTATCCCGGATGATGAACCGGTACCGGTTTTTCCCGGTGCCGGGCATCTCTTCTTCCCCGACGATAAGCTCCACGTCTTTTCCCTCGGGGGTGTACTTAATGGCGTTGCTGATGATATTGATCAGAATCTGCTCCAGCCTAAGCTCGTCCGTATTGACCAGGGTGTGCTTTACACTGCCGCGGTCGTAGCGGATGTTCAGGGACTTGTTTTTTGCCTGCAGGAGGGTGATATCCTCGATGCGCCGGAATACTTCCAGCAGATTGCAGGGATTATGGCTTAACTGCATCTTCCCGCTCTCGATCTTGGAGATATCCAGGATATCGTTGATGAGGGAAAGCAGGAAATGGCTGGAGGAACTGATCTTGTCCAGGGCATCCCGCACGGCGGCGGCGTCCTCCGGATTGCTTTTTGCGATATTGGTATAGCCCACGATGGCATTCATCGGCGTCCGGATATCGTGGGACATGTTGGCCAGGAAGTCATTTCTCGCGCTGGTGCGGAGCTCCGCCATCTTCCTTTGGTAGGCCTCCTCCCGCTTCATCTGGGCGTCGATGTTGTTGGTGCCGATGATCAGGTGCCGCCCGTCCTCATCCTCCATCAGGGTGGCCTTCATGCTGACATAGACGGGTTTCCCGCTCACCATCAGGCGGTACTTCATGGTGAAGCTGCCGTCCCTCTCCAGGATGGACATGATGTTCTCTCTGGTAAATACCCCCAGAAACCGGTCCCGGTCCCCCGGATAGATGACCCGGCTCATATTCCTGCGGCTTATGCCGAAGAAGTCCTCTCCCTCTTTCTCGATGTCCAGGGAATCATAATTCCCCGTGGAGCTGTATTCCATAAAGTGCCCCGTATCCGGGTCCACCACATAGATGCTGAAATAGTCCGCCGCCAGCGCCTGGGCCACCCGGCTCTGAGACACCTTATGCAATTCGTTTTTCATGTTTTTTCCTTTGGTTTTTGTATTCTTTAATCTCTGATCAGGTTTTCCAGGGTTTCAAACAGCACCTCTGCCTGCACCGGTTTGGACAGGTGGGCATTCATGCCGGCCAGGAGGCTTCTCTGCACGTCCTCGTCGAAGGCGTTGGCCGTGAGCGCAATGATGGGTATTTCCTTCGCATCCGCCCTGTCCATGGCCCGGATGGTCTTTGCCGCCTCCAGGCCGTCCATCTCCGGCATCCGGACATCCATCAGAACCGCGTCGTAATAGCCCGGGTCATGGGAGGCAAATGTCTCACAGCAGATCCGCCCGTTCTCGGCGTGGTCAATCTCCATGCCGCGGGACTGCAGGATCATCATGATGATCTCCGCATTGATCTGCACATCCTCCGCCAGAAGAACCCGGCGGCCGGAAAGCTCCGCCTTGTGTACCGCCTTCTTTACAGAGCCGCCTTTCCGCTTCAGGGCAGCCCGGAATTCTTCGAGAACCGCGGCGGCAAAGAGCGGCTTCGGAATAAAGCTGTCCACGCCTGCCTGCAGGGCCTCCTCCAGGACATCGTCCCAGCGGTAGGCGGTCAGGATTATGATGGCGGACTCATTGCCCACAATCTCCCGGATTCTCCGGGTGCACTCCACGCCGTCCATCTCCGGCATCTTCCAGTCCACCAGAATCAGGTTGTAGGGAGCTCTTCTCGCGTGGCGAACCCGGACCATGTCGATGGCCTCGCTGCCCGATTCCGCGATCTCCGAATAGATGCCTGCCTTCTCCAGAACCAGCTTTGCGTGATTGCAGGCAACCGGGTCGTCATCCACGATGAGAACGGTCATCTCGCCCGGATGGACTTCCACGTCTTCTTCGTCGTCTTTCCGGTCCGAATCGGCCAGAGTGACATTGACGGTGAAGGTCGTTCCTTTGCCCTTCTCGCTCTCCACCTCGATGGTGCCGTTCATCATCTCCACGATATTCTTCGTGATGGCCATGCCGAGGCCGGAGCTCCCGTAACGGCTGGTATTGCTGCCGTCCTCCTGGGTGAAGGCATCAAAGATATGGGGCACAAAATCCGGGCTCATGCCGATGCCGGTATCGCTGATGGTAAAGCAGAGGGCTGATTTCCGGTCAAACTGCGCTTTCCGCTCCACCTGGAGGTAGATATGCCCGCCCTCCGGGGTGAACTTCACGGCATTGCCCAGGATGTTGATCAGCACCTGCCTGAGCTTCATATTGTCGCCGATATAATAATTATCCACCTCGCCGCGGATATGGCACTGGTAATCCAGGCCCTTGTCCTGGCACTGGCTGCTGAACATGGTATTGATAGCTTCGATGAGCTTCCGGAAGGAGAATTCCTCATTCTTCAGGGTCATTCTTCCCGACTCGATCCGGGACATATCCAGAATGTCGTTGATGAGATTCAGGAGGTGTTCCGCAGAAGACCCGATCTTCTCCAGATAGTCCCTGGTCTTCTCGGGGGTCTCCGGGTCATTCAGGGCGATGTTGTCCAGGCCGATGATGGCATTCATCGGCGTCCTAATCTCATGGCTCATGCTGGACAGGAAGGCCGTCTTTGCCTTATTGGCCTCCTCGGCCGTCATCAGGGCATCGCTTAAGGCCTGCTGCTCTGACATGGTGCGGCGCATCTCCGCATCGATGACCGTAAAGCCGATGCCGATGGCGTGTACCACATGGTCCTCTCTGTCCTCCAGGTGGCGGACGCCGGCTATGCGGAGCATCTCATAGTATTCTTTCCCGCCGCGGCGCACCAGATACCGGTACGCCAGTATTTTTTCATTTTCCAGACTTCTGCGGATATTTGCCGGATCGATGAATTCCATGAATCCCTTCCGGTAATTCTCTGCCACATACTTTTCCCCGTAATTGGAAAATGCCTCCAGATAGGCAAAGCGCTGTCCTTCGGTGTAATGATCCTGGTCCTCCGGGTCTGCCCGGTAGCAGACCGCCTCGTCCGAATCCAGGTCCACGTGGTATACACTGCGGTAATCTGCGGCCATCGCCGTGATCATCTGATCCTGCTGGGTTCTCCGTCTCTCCTCCCCCAGGAGTTTCTCCTGAAGAGCGAGCCTCTGCTCCATCTCCTCCTGCTTTACGCGGGCAGCGGCCTCGGCCGTCTCCTGCTCCAGCCTGAGCTTTGCATTCCTTCTGCCCTGCAGGATGATATAGCCGAACATCAGAACCAGGGCCGCCACCGTGGCAATCGACTGCAGAACGCTTCTCCGGATGAGTCCTGCGGTAACGCCGCTTATCTTTTCCGAGAGGACGCTCTCCCGGATGAGATAGGTCAGCATCCAATCGGTGTCCTTCACCTGCACAAAGCTCAGCGTTTCATCGATCCCCTTGTAGTTGAAGGAAACCTCGCCCCGTTCGCCGTTCTGGAATGTCTGCAGAAAGCTTTCAAAGGAGTAGCCCTCATCATATTCTGCCTGTTTCATGGCATCCAGAAGGTTATCCTCCGCCGCCAGGCCTCCCAGGACCGTATTGCTTAAGGCCACGCCGTTTCTGGTGTAAATGTTGCAGAAGGTGACTTCTTCCCGGTTGGATTCCATGGAAACGCCCGAAAGCATCTCTTTCATGTCGATCTCCATGAAGCAGACCATCAGGGTTTCCCCTTCAAAGGACATCTCAACCGGCACGGCGATAACCACCTTCTTATCCGGCGTGTTCAGATTCAGGATAGACACCTCCGGCCCGGACAGGGTTTTATAATCAAAGCTGTACTCATCAATATTGGTCTGCATTCCCTCGGACGTATAGATCCTGCCCCGGCTGTCGACAAATGCGAATTTGTCCAGGTTATAGAGCTTTTTCATCCGGTCCTGGTAGTCCTGCAGATGATCCATATCGCTGAGGTCCTCCCGGTCCATCAGGCTTACGGCCACCCTGAGGTCTCTAATCTTATTCTGCAGATTGCTCTCCACAACCTGCTCGCGGCGCCCGGCCAGCTCGTCCAGATAGAGGTTCGAGACGGTCCGCACCGCATCCTGGGTGTCTTTTCTCACACTCTGCCCCATCCAGATGGTTCCGGCCACCAGAATGATCAGCACCAGCACCGCGCCGGCCGCTGCAATCCCGGTAACATTGCTCCTTTTCCTGCCTTTCATCATGTAAGCCCCCCGTATGATGTAAACCTGCGTTTTACTTCCGCAGAACGTCTTTTTCACATCCCGGATACCATATGTATGCGCATAGGTACCCGTATTTTATTATATCAGAATCCCATGGGATTTCCATAAAAAAACACCCCGCGCAAAAACGCGGGGTGCAGTTTTCTCAGAACACCATCTGTACCAGTGCCATATAGATCAGGGTTCCTGCGAGAATACTCACAAGAGAATTCCGCTTCCAGGCCTGCAGTCCCACGACGCAGGCGGCGGCGATAAGCTCCGGAAGCCCGTGGGGTGCCTGAACGAGGGAAACATCCTTCAGACAGTAGATGACCAGCATGCCGATGATGGCCGGCGGAAGCACTTTTCCCAGGTAGGTAATATAGGGCGGCGTCTCCTTCCGGAACACCAGGAAGGGGAGAAAGCGGGTCAGCATGGTGACCAGGGCCATAACGGCCACAAGAACGGCAGCTCTCACAGCAGGGCCTCCTCTCTCCTCCGAAGGAGGGTCAGCACCAGGGTGATGAGAAGCATGGCCGGGATCAGGAACCTGGACGCTCCGAACAGCACCAGGCAGAGAAGAGTACTGAAGAGGCCCGTCAGCGCCGGGACATGGTCCTTTGTACTGAGCCACTGCTCCGTGAAGGATGCGATGAAAAGGGCCGTCATGGAGAACTCGATTCCCTCGGTGGAAAATGGGATCACTGCCCCGAGAAGACTGCCGATGACGCTGCCCAGAACCCAGTAGCACTGGTTGAACAGGGATACAAAAAACCGGTAGTGGTCCGGGTCATCTCCCGGCGGCGTCTTCTTATCGCACAGAAGAGAGTAGGTCTCATCCGTCAGGGCAAAGATCAGATAGGGCTTATAGGGCCCCGCATCCTTGTAGGTGTCCACCATGGAGATGCTGTAAAAGAGGTGCCGGGCATTCACCATGAAGGTGGTGAGGGCGGCGGTGATGACCGAAGCCCCGCCGGAAAGAAGGCTCACTCCCACATACTGCATGGATCCGGCATAGATAAAGGTGCTCATGGCAAAGGCCCAGAGCACCCCGAAGCCCGCACTGCGAAGAAGGATCCCGAAGCCGATGCCCAGAACCACATAGCCCGCAAATACGGGAATGGATTTAAAGAATGCATTTTTTACCGTCTGACGGTTCATACCAAATTATTCTCCTGCACAAATTTCATTGATCCACTCTATAAATGTGCCGGTGGAGGTTCCTTCATTGCTGCCGTGGCCCATATCCCAGACCAGATGATAGTCGACATCCTTTCCCAGGGCCTGGGCTGCCAGCAGGATGTTGTAGCCGACGGAGAAGGAGGTGTGCTGGTCGGCGGTGCCGCTCCGGTCTCTCCAGTATTCTGCCGGGTCCACGGCGATGAGGCCGTCCGTACCCAGCATGATCTCCGTTGCATTCAGGAGGTTGGTCTGGGTCTCTGCCAGGGCCGCCTGTTCTCCCGTCAGGGCCTCCTCGATATAGCTGTCCACCTGCTCTTTGTCAAATCCCTCCAGGGCGGAGAGCTCTTCGTAATTATCCTGCAGAACCTTCGCTACGCTCGCGGAAAAGTGTACGGCTTCCGTATCGGCTGCGCCGAATGCATTGTTCTCGGCGGATTTATCCATCGCATCAAAACCCGGGATGGCCTTATTGCGGTTGTTCACAAGGCCCGTGCCCACCATGAAGCCTGCCATGTCGGTGATGCTCCATGTGCCGTCGTCATTCTTTGTAAGCCAGCTTTCGGAATCGGGGTAAGCTGTCTCCGGGTCCAAATCCCCGGCGGCGACCGCCGCATTCAGGGCAGCGGAGACATTGGCCAGAACCGCATCATAGTAGCTGCCGGACCGGAGTCCGTCCAGGGTCAGGGCATTGCCTTCCGCATCCGTGAGACCCAGGCTGTTGAGATAGGGGATAAATGCTTCCGTTTCCAGCTCCTGAAGGCGCTTCTCGAAGGCGGTCATGCTGCCGCCGTAGGTTCCGCCCGCATCTGCCAGGTCCACCCACCACCAGGCGTAGGCCAGGTCCGCGTTCTCGATGTCCGCGATGGGGCAGTAGAGCTGGGCTCCGTAAACATTGTCCGGGTAAGCGCTGGTGTAGGTGCCGTCGGCATTCTTCGCAACCCCCAGGGTGCCGGCTTCATACATATATTCGTAGTACTCCGGCATGTTTCCGGAAGCGCCTGGAATTGAGCTCATCTGGCCGCCGCCGGAGGTGCCGACGGAGACAATCTTATCCTTATCTCCCGGGATCACATCTTCATTGGCCCGGAGCTCGATGATGCCGGACTTTAAGTCCGCCATCTGGGTCGGGGCCTTGCCGGTCCGGGTGGTTCCGTCCTCGCTCACCGCGTCCCGGCTTCTTGCGCCGGCGGTGACATAGATCATACCCTGCTCGATGTAGGAGGTGTCGCAGGACCGGGGCGAGCTGGACTTCCAGCCGCCGCACTCGTTGAGATAGATGATGGGCGCTGTATCCGCGGTGTAACCTCCTGCCGCGCCTTCATGGTTGATGCCGGTGACATTGCCCTCTGCATCAGTAGTGAAGTATTCTGCCGGAACATAGATAGCCATGGTCTGATTGGACAGATTGGTGATATTGGCATTCATATAGACGCCCTGATAGACGGTACCGCCGCCTCCCATGCCCATGCCTCCCATGCCGCCATGGCCGCCTTTTCCGCCTTCGGGTCTTCCGCCCTGGGGCATGCCGCCCTCCGGACGCTGGCCGCTCTCACCGCCGCCCATGCTTTCCGGACGCTGGCCGCTCTCTCCGACGCCCGGCATCATGCCCTGGCCGTTGTCGATGCTCTCCTGGTTGTTGGCACCCACATTGATGGCCGTCTCTTCCTTCTCGATGGGCTCGTCGCTCTCATCCACGGCCGTCAGCGTATAGTAAGTGCCGTCCTCGCTTTTCACCCACTTGTAGACGCCCGCCTCGATACCGGCGGAGTAGTCCAGGTAGATGGAGGCGTCGATGGTGCTGCTTTCAACGGAGGATGTATAAGCGGAAGCGTCCTCCAGGGAGTTTGTATCTGTTTTCGCTTTTGAAGCATCTGTTTCTGCCGGCTCGCCCTCTGTCACTTCTTCTGTGTTCTCTGCCGGGGCTTCCGCTTCGGCAATCCTCTCCTGTGCCGCCGTCTCCGGCTGGGTGCCGCCCTGGCTTCCGCAGGCGCTGAGCATCAGTCCGGCCGCCAGAATCACGCATAATTTCTTCTTCATATCGTATCTCCTTTTTTCTCGGGAATTATCTGGTCTTACCCTCGCGGTGCACAATAATTCGATAGATGGTGATTTATTGTCAGAAGTGATTATAGCGGCAGGTTGTGAAAAAACCGTGTTCATCTTGTGTCTGATTTTGCCTTTTTTCGAAACACATCTCAGCCTCCTTCATCAGACATTCTGAGATGTATTATTCTATACGCTCACTACATGTCAGAGTGAAATACATCTCAAAATCCCTTTTCTGTATCGGACAAGATGCATTCTGTCCCACTTTGACCCCGCTATTTCCATTATTTTGCTGAAAAACCTATGTAACCTCGGCAAAGTACATCCTATCGCACTTTTCTCTTCCCATCTGAGATGAATTTCTCTCAGGAACAGTTAGAAAAACTTTGATAATACATCTCAGATAAGAAAAATCCGGCCGTTTTGGCCGGATTTTTCCCTCAGGCTATCAGAACAGATAATATTTCGTCAGGCCGTACATTCTCTCCCAGTCCACAATCTTCAGTCCGGATTCCGGTTCGGTATGGATGTCCGCCTCGTCCAGGACCAGCACCTGCCGGTTCTCCGGGTCATAGAGCTGACACTCCTTGGCCTTTTTGTCCGGAGACATGTCCGCAGAAAGGGAAGGATCGCCGGTCTTTGCGAACTGCACCCACAGCCTCCGCATGGTCTTTGCAAAGGTTTCGTCGTAGACCTTACCCATGGCCGGGTCCGTATTCGGGTGGCTGAATATGATCTCCAGCTCCGTTCCGTGTCCGTCTGCCGCTGTAAAGTAATAGGCATAGGCTCTGCCGCCGGCTTTGGTCTGGCCCTCCGCAATCCGGAAGACCGGCGCATTAAACCAGATCTGGTCGAACAGGCGGCACTCGGCCTCGCAGCCGTCTCCCTTCACATCTTTCATAAAGCTCTCGAGGTCTGCCTTCTCCTTCTCCGGCAGCTTATCAAACTTTCTCTCTTTCCGGTCGGCCATCAGCATCCGGATGCCTTCCTCGCCCATGGCAGCCGCAAACCAGTCAAATTCCCTCCGGTTGCAGCCGAACATAAGGTCAAGATCCTTTGCCGCGCCCTCTGCATAGGCCTCAAGGGGATCCACCGGCAGATGCTTTCCGTCCCGCTCCGGACATATGCGCAGCCGTACTGCTTCGGACTCATCCGCGAGAGTCCGGGCATCCAGCTTCACCAGGTCGGCGACGGTTTTGCAGCCGAGGACATCCAGCATGATATTGGTGCAGGCCATGGCCTCCTCCGGGGACCTGGTGAGCGCGGGAGAGCCGCTCTGGGCAATGACCCGCTTAAAGTAGGCATGGGACCCCTTAAGAAGCGGAAGAAGGGATACGCTTCCGGCTCCGGCGGATTCGCCGTAGATGGTCACATTGTCCGGGTCGCCGCCGAAGGCTGCGATGTTCTCATGCACCCACTTTAGGCCCACCAGCTGGTCGAGGGGCCCCAGATTCTGGGAATCCGGGAAGTCTCCGCCGTCCGCCAGATGGGACAGGTGGAAGTATCCGAAGATGCCGAGGCGATAGGCCACGGTAACGACGATGACATCGGGGTTCTCCCGGAGGAAATCGTCGCAGTCGAAGAGGGAAAATGCCGCCGCGCCGAACTCAAAGGCGCCGCCGTGGATCCATACCATGACCGGCTTTTTCTCTGTACTGTTATCATCCGCCTTCCATACATTCAGCCAGAGACAGTCTTCTCCCTGGTTCATGAGGCTCTCTTCCACATCGCTGAAGTCCTTGTGCTGGCAGGGGCTTTTTCCCCTGTAATAGGCCTCGTATACGCCGTCATCCGGGGCAAATTCCACCGGCGCCTTCCAGCGGTTTTCCCCCACCGGCTGCTTTCCGACGAAGGGAATCCCCTGCCAGGCGATGATGCCGTCGGTCTTCTTTCCGACAAATGTGCCGTTGATGCATCGGACAGCCAGAGACTTGTCATAGTTGCCGTCTGTAATTTTCTGGTTTGCTCTGTACTGCATTTTTGTTTCTCCTTTGCTTAAATATAATGCTTTTATTATGCTTTATACGCCTCTTCACCGTCCACGATGGTGGCGATCACATTGGCCTGTGCCACTTTTTCGATATCATCGTGCAGGAAATCGCAGTCAAATACCGTCATATTGGCAATCTTGCCGAACTCGATGGAACCCATGCGGTGCTCCTGATGCCACTGGCGGGCCACATTGATGGTCAGAGCGCGCAGGGACTGCTCTCTGGTGATGGCCTCTGCTGTGTTGCGCGGGGTGTCCTTTCCGTCCAGCACTTCGTCGGGATACACCCGTTTTTCCGCGGTGTATAAGCTGTATTTGATATTCATCAGAGGCGATACCGGATAATCCGAGTGGAAGACCACATTTGCCCCCGCATCGAAGAAGGACTTGATCGGGTAGGACTGATCTGCAAGGTCTTTTCCGACATAGCTGCACTCGACTTCATAATTGCCCGGTACCTCCGGCGTCCACAGCGGAGCTACCGCCGGGATGGAGCCGGTTTCTGCCATGCGCCGGATGTCCTCGTCGGTCACGAAGTGGAGATGGGCCAGGACATTCCGCTGATCCTTATCGCCGGTGATCTTCTCCGCATCCTCGATGCAGCCCAGCATGAAGTGGGTGGCGCCGCCGCCCTCGGAGTGGACATGGACTGCCATGCCTTCCTTATCCGATTCCACCAGAAGCTCCACCATCTTGTCATGGTCATTGAAACGCTCTACGCCGTGGTAGCCCGGCTGATCCAGGTAATCCTGGTTCTGCCAGCCCGTATGGGCCTCGGTGACGCCGTCCAGGAAGGCCTTGGGGCCGATAATGTGGAAATACTCGCCGCTGATCGTCGCGCGCTGCTCGGCAATCCGGGCAACCTCCGCCTTCGGATCCGCGATATTGTCGGTGACATACATATAGGCGTAGGTGCGCAGCTTAAGCTTTCCTTCCTGCTCCAGCTCATAGTAGGCCTTCGGAGCATTTCTCCAGGCCACCTCCGCACCGGCATCGCCCACGGCGGTAAAACCGCCTTTCAGGGCAAAGTCCTGCCAGGCCAGGATATAGTCTTTGGCCTCCTCCAGAGTGACGGGAAGCTTCGGCGTAATCTCAAACACGGGACCTTCGCAGATGTAGCCGTCCGGCTCGCCCTTATCATCCACATGTACCTGGTCATAGCCGTACTTCTTTGCGTAATCCGCGTCAATGCCGAACATTTCCAGCGCCTTTGTGTTCAGCAGCATGGAATGTCCGCCGGAGGAATGCATGATCAGGGGCTTTTCGGAGCAGATTTCGTCCAGATAGGCCTTGCTTATGTACTGCTCATCTTCCATCCATCCTGCTGCCATATAGAAGGTTCGGTTCGGGTTCTTCTCTATGAACTCTTTGATGATCTCCCGGTATCTGTCATAGTCCGTCAGGCGCACCTGGGCCAGGTTTGCCTGTCCGATCAGGCGGTTGCCTGCCAGATAACCGTGGCAGTGGGATTCCAGAAATCCGGGGTAAATGAAGTTGTCGCCGTAGTCCAACACCTCAGCGTCCGCCCCGGCAAGCCTTTTTGCTTCCTCTGCACTGCCGATGTAGGCAAATACCCCGTCCTTGACCAGTGCCGCCTCTGCAGTTGGTCTCTTTTCATCCATAGTAATGAAATTGCCCAGAACCAGTGTTTTTTTCATGAAAATCCTCCTTTGTCATCAAGTCCAGCTTATGTTTAATAATTATATTTTTTCTGAAGAACAACCATAAATATGGTTCCGCAGGCCGCGGCCATAAACTCCGCAAAAACCGTCGAAGCCCATATGCCGTCCACGCCCAGAAGCCTCGGCAGCAGGAGTACCGCTCCCAGCTCGAACACCATGGTCCGCAGGAAGGAAATCAGTGCCGATACCGGCCCGTCATTCAGCGCCGTAAAGAAGCTGGAGCTGAACACGGCAATGCCCGTGAACAAATATGCGATCGAGAAGATCCGGAAGGCGTGGACCGTGTCGGCTAAGAGCTTTCCATTGCCCTGAAAATACATGGCGGCAATCGGACCAGCCATTGCTTCCGAAAGAATGACCATGGCGATGGATGTGATTGTGACCATCACGAGACTTCTTCTTCGGAGATTTTTCATTTCCCCGTGATTCTGCGCCCCGTAATGGTAGCTGATGACCGGTCCTAATCCGTTGGAATACCCCACAAAGACAGCCGAAAAGATCAGGCTCACGTAACTCAGCACGCCGTAGATGGCGACCCCGTCTTCCCCCGCATACTGAAGGAGCTGCACATTGTAGAGCATCCCCACGAGGGACATGGCAACTTCTGACATGAATTCCGAGGTTCCGTTGATGCAGCATTTAAGAAGGGACCATCCGTCCCATACCGGCTTTACCAGCTTAAGAAGGCTTGTGTTCTTTCTGCCAAAATAGACGACAGGGAACATGCCTCCCACAAACTGGCTGATCCCAGAGGCCACCGCCGCACCGGGGAGTCCCCAGCGAAACACGCCAACAAACAGCGCATCCAGCAGAATATTGCAGAGGCCTGCACATACGGTGACGGCAAGTCCAAGCCCCGGCTTTTCCGCCGTCACGAAGAAGAGCTGGAACGCATAGGACAGGATCCAGAAGGGCAGGGCCAGGATGAAGATCCGTCCGTACAGCACACTGTATTCCAGGAGTTTTCCTTCCGCCCCCAGAAGGGTTGTGAAGGGAGGCATAAAGATAAATCCCGGCACCATCATACCGACGCCAAGGAGGAAGGACACCAGGACAAGCAGGGAAAACAGGCGGTTCGCCCCTTCCGGCTTCTTTTCCCCCAGTGTCTTTGCAATCAGCGCGCTGCCGCCTACGCCGAACATATACCCGATGGTACCCAGGATGTTCAGCGCAGGCATAATCATACTGATGGCCGCGAATTCCGTCTTGCCCACAAACCTGGCGACAAAGAATCCGTCCACAACAATATACAGGGACAGGAATACGTTCATCACGATGGAGGGCAGCGTAAAACGCAGCAGTTTACGGTAATTAAAACTTTCTGATAGATGAATTCTGGTTCTCATATTCTGGCAAAGTATCCCCCCGGACCTGTCGGGAGAATGTTATCCGTTCACTTTCTTTCCGCAGAAGTATACATCCTGCGGCAGGTTATTGCTGAAGCCTTCCTTCTCTGCCGTGAAGAGGTCCCTGTCGAATACCAGGAAGTCCGCATCCTTGCCGGCCTCGATGGAGCCCTTTCTGTCCTCGATGCCCAGCTGCTTTGCGCCGCCTATGGTATAGCCCAGAATCATTTCCTCAAGGGTCATGACCTCGCTCAGCGGTACAAATGGCATCTCGGTTTTGTTGTGATCCGGTGCCTTGGTCTTCTCTGAAGTCATTCTTGTCATGCCGACCTCCATGCCGAGATAGGGGCTCCAGGTCTTAAAATCGCCGTAGGAGATATCATCGCTGGACCAGGACACCAGGGCGCCGGTATCCCACACGGTTCTGCAGCGGTACATATTCGACGCGCGTTTTTCGCCCATAAGAGCCTCCCAGAGTACGTAGGGATTCCCGCCGATGTTTCCGCTGTGCCATGCAGGAGTATAATTCGCAATCACGCCGAGCTTCGCAAAACGATCCAGATCCGCGTCATTCTGAACCCACAGATGGGCGGCGGTAACTTTCACCCGGAAGCTGTCGCCCAGCTCCTTTCTGGCCAGCTCCACACCGTCCAGCACTACCCGGGAGGCGGCATCGCCCACGGTATGCAGATGCAGATCCAGTCCTGCCGCGTTGAGCTCCAGAAGAAGATCCTTAAATTCCTCTTTGTTCAGAGCGGTAACCCCGGTCTTGGGGATGTCCGCATAGGGACCCACCAGCGCGCCGGTATGGAGCTTCAGTGTGCCGTCAATGAAAATCTTCAGCGTATGAACCTTCATATGTTCCGTGTTGAATTCGTCCCTCATACGCTTAAGCTCCCGCAGACCTTCCTCCACTTCTCTCGCGGATGAAATCACGTAGCAGCCGTCCACATACACCGGCAGCTTTCCTTCCAGGTCCAGCTTTTTCAGATGGCGGTATATCTTTTCGTTGAATGCATTGGCCCCCGGAATTCCTGCGTCAAAAACGCCGTTTACACCGACACTGACGCTGAAGTCAATCCATCTTCTGATCGAATAGTCGATCTGCTCATCGGTCAGTTCCATGGCTCCATCGAGCATAAGGGGAACTTCTGCCGCGCCTTCGAAGATATTGCCGGTCACATGACCGTCCTCTCGCACATAATAGCTTAAGCCCGGCACGGGATCCGGTGTATCATCCGTAATGCCGTGGCGTTTAAGGAGCTTCGAGTTCGCCCATACACTGTGGCCCTCCGCTTCTACAATCAGAATCTCACTGTCCGGGCAGATCGCGTCGAGATCTTCCTTAACGATTTTCTCTCCCTGCAGACGCTTCACCTCCAGCCCGAAGTGGTAGCCTTTCTGACCGGGATGATTCCTGACATGGTCTGCCATAAAGTCCAGTATATTCTGTTTTCCGTCGCAGAAAATGCCTGTCCCCGGGTCCACATAATCAAATCCAACCCCCAGAGTGACATGGACATGGCTGTCGATGATGCCGGGCATGACAAACTTCCCGCCAAGGTCGGTAACCTCTCCTTCATAGGCCGAAAGTCCTGCCTCGTCTCCTACATAGACAAATTTGCCGTCCTTTACCACAAAGGCCGTTGCCTGCTTATGACTCAGGTCCGATGTGAACACTTTTGCATTTCTGATAATCTGATCTGCTTTCATTCTTTCCTCCTGCTCTGTGCGAATGTTCTCAGCGGCAAACTCGCGGCGAAAACGTTTTAGCTTTCAAGGGCATCCCCGCCTCCGCGTACTGTATATAGTATATATTTTATTCCACCCGGCTTCTTTCCCACAAGAGGGTGTTCCAGATTGTCAAGTCGTCTTGGCTGTTCTCCTTGCTTTCCCGGTCATGCCGCATTATCATAAATTATATATACAGAATGGGGGTAGAGGCTGCGTGAACAGATTATTTGCGGAAACGCTCCGAAGGCTGCGGACAGAGAGGGGGATCTCCCAGAGTCAGCTCGGAAAGCAGTTGTTTGTCAATCACTCGACGGTCGCCCGCTGGGAAAGCGGCAGCCGCCTGCCGGATGCGTCGATGATTCCGCGGCTGGCAGACGCCCTCGGCGTGGATGCCAACACCCTGTTTAACCTTGCGGCGAGAAGCGATGAAAACCCGAATGTTATCCTTGTGGACGACAGCAGGGTCATCCTCACAGACGGCCTTTCCGTTCTGGAGGAGGTCATGCCCTATGCTTCGGTCACCGGCTTCATATGGCCTCTGGACGCAATTGAATACGCAAAAAAGAACCCGGTTTCCCTCGCGATTCTGGACATCGAGCTGGGGACAGCCAGCGGGTTTGATCTGTGCCAGACCCTGCTGGATATCAATCCCCGCACAAACATCGTGTTTCTGACTGCCTACGCCGATTACTCCCTCGATGCCTGGAACACGGAAGCCTGCGGGTTTATGCTGAAGCCCCTGACCCCGGATGGCGTAAGATGTCAGCTAAAGAAGCTGCGCTATCCGTTTTCCACGGGAGGCACAGACAAGTGATCAACTGGCTCGATTTCTTTTATTTCTTCACCTGCGGCGCAGCCCTTCTCTTAAGCGGGCTGGGTCTCTGGTTTGTTGTCATCATGCCCGGCATCGGCCGCTGGAGCAAGCATTTCTTCCGGACGTACTTTATCGTTCTGATGCTGATCTGCTTTTCCACCTTCCTGGAAATGATTCTTCAGCGTTATGCCTTTCCCAGAGAGGCCATGGTCTTCTGGCTGGCTCTGGAATCCCTGCTGCTTCCGCTGCCGATACCCATGCTGACCGTTTATCTGCTGCACTGCACCGGAGAAAATCTCCGCACCACCAGACTCTTCTTTATCATGATGGTTCTGTGGGCCATCTATTCCGTTCTGGTTATCGGTTCCCCGTTCATCCGCGGTTTCAGCAAACTGACCCCGGACGGTCAATTCGCCCGCGGTCCTCTGTATCCGCTTCTGATACTGCCCCTGACCCTGCTCATGCTGTGCAATCTGGCCGGTACGATCATGCGCAGAGGACGCCTTTCCCGGAAAGCCTGGCTGAGCTTTCTCATCGCTGAGCTGCCCATGGCCGCTGCGCTGACCGTGCATCTGTTTACAGATGTCTACCCGCTGATTGACATCTGCATCGTCCTTTCCGCTCTCTCCATGTACGGCATCATCCTGTCCGACCAGATCGAACAGGACCTGCGGCATCAGCAGGAGATTGCGAATCAGCGCGCCCGCATCATGGTCCTGCAGATGCGGCCGCACTTTATCTACAACACCATGACCAGCATTTACTGTCTCTGCAATCAGGATCCGGAAAGGGCCCGGCAGGTCATTCTGGATTTCACAACCTATCTGCGCAAGAATTTTGCTGCCATTGCAAGCTCCGAGCCCATTCCCTTCTCGGCCGAGCTTGAACATGTACGCGCCTATCTCGCCGTGGAACAGGCCCAGTATGATGACAGCCTTTCGGTGGAATATGACACGCCGCATATCCGGTTCCGGGTGCCGCCGCTGACGCTGCAGCCCATCGTGGAGAACGCCGTCAAGCACGGCAGAGACCCCTACTCCGGCGTGTTTCATCTCTTAATCCGGACGCGGAAAACCGATACCGGAAGTGAGATCATAATCGCCGACAACGGCCGGGGATTTGCGCCCTCCGATGACAGTGAGCCCCATATTGCGCTGAAAAACATCCGCCAGAGGCTTGAGATGATGTGCCGGGGAAGCCTTGCGATTACAAGGGCTGACGGCGGCGGAACCATAGTTACTGTTACGATCCCGGATGCTGCAAAGAGCCATCCCTCATAGGTGAAATTATGATAAAAAAACTATTTACAATCGATGATTTCGTGGTCGCATTTATTTCATCGCTGGGTTACGGCTACGGCGAAACGATATCCAGGCTGTCCGGCTGGCCGAAAGCTGCATGTACGGCAGCAAGCTTTGTGCTCGGTATTGCGGCGGAGGAACTCATCAGCCGGATTGTCTTCAGTCCGTCGGTACAGAAAAAAAAGGAAGACAAGTTTATTACCTATGCTCTGTTCGTTCTCCTTTTTCTGGCCGCACATGCCGTGTCCGTCAGATGGATGGGCGTATCCATGGTGGATTATCTGGTGGATGAGTTTCAGTCAGTTGTCCTCTTCCCCCTCCTCGGCTTCGGATTCAACCTCCTTCTCCGAGGATACCGCATCCTGAAGATCCGGCGCCTGTACGGAGAGGAAACGGACAGCTATGTATTCGATGTGGATGACGAGGACCGCAGGGAAATTAATCTCAGAAACCAGCCCATATCCGGGGACTATGAGGACAGGCCCGCGGTAAAGACAAGAACCGGCATCTTTGTCGGGGAAGAAGAGAATAAATCCCGGGTCTACCGGGGAATCCCCTACGCGAAGCCTCCCATCGGCCCACTCCGGTGGAAGGCGCCCGAGCCGCTCCCCTCATCGGATGCCGTATATGAAGCTGTCCATTTCGGACCTTCCGCTATACAGGTGGAACATAAAGGGGCAATCCTGGCGCATCACCGGCAGAGTGAAGACTGTCTCTACCTGAATATCTGGGTCAGCCCGAAAAACAGGGAAGAAAAAAAGCCGGTCCTCGTGCTGTTCCACTATGGTGACTTTTCCTTCGGCGGCTCTGCAGATCCCCTGCTGTACGGAGACGATTTTGCAGAAGATCATTCGGACGTGGTGGTTGTCAGCTTTAACTGGCGCCTCGGTATTTTCGGGTTTATCGATTTTTCGGAGGTTCCCGGCGGAGAGGCTTATCCCGATACCCGGAATCTGGGACTTCTGGATCAGATCGCGGCGCTTCAGTGGATTAAGGAGAATATCGCTGCCTTCGGAGGTGACCCCGACCGGATCACGGTGATGGGCTTTGAATCGGGCGCGTCCTCCATCTGCCTGCTTGCGGCGAGTCCCCGGGCAAAGGGCCTGTTCCAGAAAGCGTTCGTATTCTTCGGGAGCCCGGAAGGCGCTTATGAGACGACCGATACCTCCCGCGCTCTGGCCGAAGACCTGTTAAAGGAGACAAAGGCATCGACGATGGCGGAGCTTGCCGCTCTGTCCCCGAAGGCCCTGAAAGATGCCTCCCAGAAGCTCTGGCAGGATCTGTGTGCCCCCACCTGTGATGGAACATGGATTCCTGAGGACGTGTACCTCGCCTATCAGAACGGCGCAGCTTCCGGCATTGAATTTATCCTGGCCATCCCCCGCAATGAACTGCCGGTATTCCGCTCCTTTATCGGCACAGAGAGATATGAGGAATTCTTATTCTCCTCGGAGAACGATGTTCCGGGCCGCACCGGCACTTCCGATACCCTCGAAGCAAGGGAGAAGCGTTTTGAGCAGCGGAACGCTTACTACATGTATCAGACCGCTGTGAAACTTTCCGAAGGCGGAAATGAAGTACACCTGCTCTTCTGGGATACGGAGCCCCTGCTGGAACAGCTCGGTTCGGGTACGGTTGATGCTGCAGCCGTGCTGCTGGGAAATGCGGATGCCCTGCAGCTGTACGGCAGCGTGATGAATAATGATCTCTCGGAGGTACTGCAGACCCTCCTGGAGAAATACATAAAGGGATCTGCCCTGCATCTGTATACGAATGAGATCAAAGGCGTCAGTGCCCTTGACTGGAAAGCCTATCCCAAGGCACTTATCGTCTCGGAGGGAAAGCTGTCCTGCGGCCCCATCAAAGACAGGATAACAGGAGGAATATCATGAACCGTTTAAAGCAGGTGAGAACCACGATAAGAAAAGAAAGTGGAAAAAAGCTTCAGGCTTTTACCCTGCTGACCACATTGCTTGTTGCCCTGATCGTCTTTTCCCTGGGACTCGTTCTGGACGGTTACAGCAAGATTCGCATGCTGGATCAGTATCTGTGCGAGGTACCTGTCATTGTGCAGGAGCGCGAGGATGAGTTTACGGCGCGAAGCCATGTGTTTGAAGAAGATGTTATGTCCCGGGGCGAGCTTGGTGCAAGAATCTACCGGGACTACAGCGGTCTTTCGTCAAAGGAAAAACTGGAGAAGATCTGCTCTGTGGTCTGTGCAGAGAGCGTTTCTCTGATGGATGAGCGCGGAACACTGTTAAGCACCACCGGGACCAAAATGCCGGAAGATCAGTTTAAGACGCGGATCGCGACACTTAAGATGCGCACGCCTGTGCTGGAGCTCTATTCCCCCTCCAAAGAGAAGGGGGAAGATTCCGAAGCGCAGGACGGGACGGCCTTCATCATGTTCCCCATCAGCACAGATGACGGCCGCAGACTGGTCTTTGAGTTCTCCTGCCGGCCGCTGATGAATGTATATAACGAGCTGGGCAACTGGCCCAGCGTCCTCGACCGCATGCTCTCCGGGCTGGACGTCTATGCCTATGTCCGGACAGGCAGCGGAAACCTGTACAGTAATACCCTTGAGGACGTAAGCCAGGAAGAACAGGATGCGCTTAAGGCTGCTGCGGCAGATGTTTTTAAGAAATCCGCCCGTTTCTTCCGCCTGGGGAAAGAAACCTCCTACGGCCTGATCTCCTTCCGGAACGAGCCGGCACTGGCCGTGGTGTCTCCCTATCCGGACCTGGACGCTCAGCTCCTTCTGGCGCTGCCGCTCTATGACTTCATCAGCACCGGTTTTTACTGCGCACTGACCCTTTCCGCGTTCATCGTCTTCAGCATGATTCTCTTCTCCCTTTATGTGCTGAAGGTCTGCGCAAGGAAATATGGCCATGATGACCTGAAAACCATTCTCGCGAAACTGGACCGCAGAACCCGGTCCGGACGCAATCTGCTGCTCACCGCCATCGGCTGCTTTTCCATCATGCTTCTGATGCTGGAATACAATGCAACCCTTGCCTATATCGGTACAACCAAACGGACGTCCCTCGAATATGATGTGGCCTGGCACGAAAACCAGAGGGGCATCATCCGCAGCTCGTATACGGATATCTACAGGACGCGCACGCAGGTTCTGGCCGAGCTTCTGACAGACAATAAGGATTATCAGACGCACCATGCCCTGCAGGCGCTCAGCAATACGCTGCACGCGGAGTATCTGATGCTGTTCGACCGGGACGGGCACGAAATCACCGCAAGCAACAGCTATACCGGTTTTTCCGTCAGCGGCCCCTCCGCCAACTTAAGTGAGGAATACCAGGCCGTGCTCCTGGGATATCCATACGCTGTGGTGGGGCCCTCCGAGGATCCTTACACAAAAAAGCAGCAGATCGGCACGGCCGTTCTTATGACGACTAAAAGCGGCGAACCGGATGGTTTCCTTCTGGCGGTATACGATGCCGGCGCCATGAATAAGGCACTGAAAAGTGAGAGCCTGGAGCATACCGTCAGTACCTTTGCCGTGGCGGCGGGCAATGAGGTCGCCGTCGTAAACGATGAAACCGGCATATTTATCGCCCACACCGATCAGAAAAAAATCGGACACAACGCGGAGGATTATATCACAAAAGACGCCTACGGCAAGGATTATGCCGGCTTTACCACCTATGACGGAAGGGAGATGTATGCATCCGGCGTCTCATCCGACGGCAAGAGCCTTCTGTATATGATTCCCAACCAGCCGGAACGTGCCGTTACCATCATTTCCCTTCTGATGATTGCGGCCGTGCTTCTCATCATCGGATTCCTTTACTGTCCGCGCGCCAGAGTACTCTGTGCCAGAGCCCTGGACGAGGCCATTGAAAACAAAGAGCTTACCGCGGAGGACTTCACTGCCGACGAGAAACATCCTCTGTCGATCTTTACATCCGGTTATTCCGGCTTCCTCACCCTGATGGCAGGGATTACGCTGATCGCCGCCTACACCATGGTATGGCCGGCCTTCACCTTTGTATACGGGGGGCTGTGGTCGAGAGGCATTCATCTGTTTTCTCTCTGGGCAGCTCTGTTTTTCCTTGCGCTCACCGTATTCGCGGCCATTCTTCTCCGGATGGGACTGCAGGAAACGCAGAAGCGGACCGACTCCCGGACCAGGACCATTCTTAAGCTGGCAGACAGTTTTGTCGCCTATACCGCAGGCGCGGTTATCATCATGGGGATCCTCTATATGTTCGGCGTCAATACCACAGCCATTCTGGCCTCGGCAGGCATTGTTTCCATCGCCGTCGGCATGGGCGCCAAGGATATGGCCGCGGATATCCTTGCCGGCCTGTTCATCGCGATAGAGGATTCGATCCACATGGGGGACATCGTTTCCATCAAATCCTGGGAAGGCCGTGTCACCGACATGGGTATCCGGACCATAGAGCTCACGGATGACAGCCAGAATATCAAGATACTCAACAACAGCCAGATCAGCGATGTTGTCAATATGAGCCGCAAAAAAACCATCTGCCATCTGGATTTCCCGCTGGAACGGCGCACTACCATGGCAGAAATCGAAACGATTCTGAAACAGGCTGCGGAAAAGGCCTCCGAGGAAATGCCGGAGCTTTATGGAAGCCTCCGGTTAGAGGGAATCCATGACATCACGCAGGAGGGATGCACGGCACGTCTGACCTATGCCTGCGCCGAAGCGGGGCGGGAGGCCACGACCAAACGCCTTCAGGCATTTCTGGAAGAAGAGATACAGCAGAACATGGAACAGGCGGCCCATTCCAATGGAGCATGATATCCGGCAGACAGCCCCGGGGAGTTTTCTCCCCGGGGCTGCTGTCTTTTTTTGTGTTGATTATTTGATTATCTGGAGTTCACTTTCTTCCCGCCAAAATACACCTCCTGCGGCAGGATCCGGCTGAATCCTTCCTGTTCTGCCGTGAGCAGGTTGCTTTCGAATACCAGGAAGTCCGCATCCTTGCCGGGCTCGATCGAGCCCTTTCTGTCTTCGATGCCGAGCTGCTCTGCACCGCTTATGGTATAGCCGATAATCATTTCCTCCATGCTCATTCTTTCGCTGAGAGGAAGAAACGGCTCGTCCGTTATGTTGCGTTCCGGCGCCAGGGTTTTCCCGGAGGTCATTCTTGTCATGCCGACCTCCATGCCAAGATAGGGGCTCCAGGTCTTAAAATCATCAAAGACGATATCATCGCTGGACCAGGACACCAGCGCGCCGGTGTCCCACACAGTCTTGCAGCGGTACATATTCGAGGCCCGTTTTTCGCCCAGCAGGGACTGCCAGAGCTCATAGGGCTTCCCGCCGATGTTTCCGCTGTGCCATGCGGGTGTATAATTCGCGATCACGCCAAGCTTCGCAAAGCGGTCCAGGTCCTCGTCGTTCTGGACCCAGAGATGGGAAGCGGTAACCTTCACGCGGAAGCTGTCTCCCAGCTTCTTCCTGGCCATCTCCACCCCGTCCAGCACCACCCGGGACGCAGCGTCGCCGACGGTGTGCAGGTGCAGATCCAGTCCTTCCTTGTTGAGCTTTCCCAGAAGCTCTGCGAATTCCTCTTTATTCAGGGCTGTAATTCCCGTCTTCGGAAGGTCCGCATAGGGTTCGACCATGGCCGCTGTATGGATCTTCAGGGTGCCGTCGATGAAAATCTTCAGCGTGTGGACCTTCATATGCTCTGTGTCATATTCATCTCTCAGGCGTTTCAGTTCCCGGAGTCCCTCCTCTGTCTCACGGGCGGAGGAGATCACGTAGCAGCCGTCAACATAAACCGGCAGCTTCCCCTGTCGGTCCATCTCGCGAAGACGGCTGTAGACCCGTTCATTGAACGAATTAAGCCCCGGAATACCCGCATCAAAGACACCGCTCACGCCATTTTTCACAGAGAAATCGATCCAGCGCCGGAGCGCAGCATCAATCTGATCATCCGAAAGATCCACAGCGCCGTCAAGCAGGACGGGCATTTCCGCTGCGCCTTCGAATATATTCCCGGTCACGTGCCCGTGTTCCCGCACATAATAGCTTAAACCCGGCACGGGATCCGGCGTGTCGTCCGTGATACCGTGACGGGCGAGGAGCTTCGAATTGATCCACAGGCTGTGATTCTCCGCTTCTGTAACCAGAAGCTCACTGTCCGGACAGATCGCGTCGAGGTCCTCCTTTGTCAGCTTTTCTCCGCCAAGCTTTTTCTGCTCCAGCTCGAAGATATACATTTTGAGCCCCGGATTGTTCCTGACATAGTCTGCCATAAAGTCCAGAATTTCCCGTTTCCCCGCGCAGGGGACCCACTCTCCCGGTCTGGCATATTCAAATCCGGCGGCAAAGGTGACATGCACATGGCTGTCAATGATGCCGGGCATGATGAATTTCCCGCCGAGGTCTGTGACTTCGCCTTCATATTCGGAAAGGCCTGCCTCATCGCCCACATAGACGAACCTGCCGTCCTTCACCGCAAGGGCAGCCGCCTGCGGGTTCTTGTTGTCCGCTGTGAAGATATGTGCGTTTTTAAGAAGCATATCTGCTTTCATATTTACATCTTCTTTCCGCCGAAATACACCTCTTCCGGCTTGTTGCAGCTGAAGCCCTCCTGCTCTGCTGTAAGGAGGTTCTTGTCGAATACCAGGAAGTCTGCGTCCTTGCCGGCGGTGATGGAACCCTTGTGATCCTCGATGCCAAGCTGCTTTGCCCCGTTAATGGTAAATCCGATAAGCATTTCTTCAATGGTCATCCGCTCATCGGCAGGCGGGAATATCGTTTCACATCTCGACCATTCCGGAACTCTAGTCTTCTCCGTAGACCTGCGCGTCATTCCGATCTCCATGCCAAGATAGGGGTTCCAGGTGGTAAAGTCTCCAAAGTTGATGTTATCGCTGGACCAGGCCACCTGCGCGCCGGTATCCCAGATCGTTCTGCAGCGGAACTGCTTTGCGGCCCGTTCTGCCCCGAGCCAGGCGCTGGATTCCTTCGTGGTTCCCGCATGCCAGTGGGGCGTAAAGTTGGCGAATACGCCAAGCTTTGCAAACCGGTCCAGATCCGCGTCGTCCTGGATCTCCAGATGGGCGCTGGTGACTCTCACATGGAACTTGTCTCCCAGTTCCTTTCTGGCCAGTTCCACGCCATCCAGTACCGTACGCGATGCACGCTCACCCACGGTATGCAGGTGAACATCCAGACCCTCCTCATTGATCTTCTTCAGGAAGTCAGCAAACTCTTCCGGGGTGAAGGCGGTCGGTCCCAGTGTTTTGATATCCACATAAGGCGTAACCATACCGGCGGTATGAATCTTCTGGGTACCGTCCATGAAGATCTTCACGGTATGGACCTTCAGATGCTCCGTGTTATACTCACGCCGCATCCGCTTCAGTTCCTTAAGCCCCTCCTCTGCATCCTTCGCTGTATTGATCACGAGGCAGCCGTCAACATAGACCGGCAGCTTTCCCATCTCATCCAGCTCTTTCAGGCGTCTGTAAATCTTCTCATGGAACTTCGGCGCTCCCGCAATACCGGCGTCAAATACCGCACACACGCCGTATTCCTTTGAAAAATCGATCCAGCGCCCAAGCGCCGCATCCATCTGTTCATCGGTCAGTCCCATGGAGTTGTCGAGAATAATCGGAACTTCCGTTGCAACTTCAATCATATTGCCGGTCACATGTCCGTCCTTCCTCACATAAAGGCCAGCCCCGGCACCGGATCCGGCGTGTCGTCATTAATTCCGTGTTTTGCAAGGATTCTGGAGTTTACCCAGATGCTGTGTCCCTCTCCTTCCTGAATCAGAAGTTCCGCGTCCGGACAGATCGCATCGAGCTCCTCCTTTACGATATCCTCTCCCTTCAGGAATTTTTTTTCTAACGTGAATCGGTATCTCTCTTCGCCCGGATTCTCTCGGATATACTTCGCCATGATGTCCAAAGCTTCCTGTTTGCCGTTCGGTTCAAGGCGTTCTCCCGCATCTGCATACTCAAAACCAACCGGCATGGTGATATGGACATGGGTGTCAAGGATTGCGGGCATGACGAACTTCCCGCCGAGATCCGTGACCTCGCCCTCAAAGTCCTTCAGTCCCGCCTCGTCGCCCACATAGACGAATTTTCCGTCCTTCACCACAAGAGCGGATGCCTGCGGCTGGCTGCTGTCCGCTGTGAAGATAGCTGCGTTTTTGATAATCTTGTCGGCTTTCATATAACTTATCCTTTCTCTGTGCCGCTATTAACAGATGTAATGAACGTATTATGGTATTCTGCCCAACGGGCGGCATCAGTTCACTTTCTTTCCGGCATAATACACTTCACTCGGTTTGTTGTAGCTGAAGCCCTCATGCTCCGCTGTCAGCAGGTCGTTATCAAACACAAGGAAGTCCGCATCCTTGCCGGCCTCGATAGATCCCTTTTTGTCTTCGATTCCCAGCTGCTTTGCCCCGTTGATCGTATATCCCAGGATCATTTCTTCGACGCTCATTTTCTCTTCCGCAGGCGGGAATTCGCAGGTGTTTCTGGCCATCTCGGCAGCCTTGGTCTTTTCTGTGGTCCAGCGCGTCATTCCGATTTCCATGCTGAGGAAGGGGTTCCAGGTCATAAAATCCAGGAAAGCAATGGTATCACTGGACCAGGTTACAACGGCGCCGGTGTCCCAGACCGATTTGCAGCGGTACATATGCGTGGCGCGTTTCTCTCCCAGCAGAGGGGTCCAGGTCTGTACAGCATCTCCGCCTGTTAAGCCGGCATGCCAGTGCGGCGTGTAATTCGCGAACACGCCCAGCTCTGCAAAGCGGGGGATATCTTCATCGGCCTGAACCTCCAGATGAGCACAGGTAACTTTGATCCGGAAGCTGTCCTTAAGCTCCTTTTTTACCATCTCCACGGCATCCAGTACGATGCGGGATGCGTTGTCGCCGACGGTGTGCAGATGAAGGTCCAGTCCTTCCGCATTGAGCTGTTTCAGAAGCACAGCAAGTTCATCCTTATTGAACGCAGGCGTGCCCGTCTCGGGGACATCCACATAGGGTATGGTCATGGCTCCGGTATGGATTCGGATGGTGCCGTCCATGAAAATCTTTAAGGTGTGGACCTTCAGGTGCTCCGTGTTGTATTCTTCCCGGAAACGCTTAAGTTCCCTGAGGCCTTCCTCCGCCTGCCAGGACGCCGCGATCACATAGCAGCCGTCAACATATACCGGCAGCCTGCCCTGCCTGTCCAGCTCGCGCAGACGTTTATAGACTCTCTCATGAAAGATGGGGTCACCCGGAATCCCGGCGTCAAAAACCGCAGTCACTCCGACGCTCTCAGAATAGTCGATCCACTTTTGAAGGGCCGCGTCAATCTGTTCATCCGTCAAATCCATGGCACTGTCGAGAATGATGGGCATTTCCGCTGTGCCTTCAATGATATTTCCTGTTACATGCCCATCCTTGCGAACATAATAACTCAGGCCCGGCACAGGATCCGGCGTGTCATCTGTAATGCCGTGCCGCTCAAGAAGTTTGGAATTCACCCAGATACTGTGTCCTTCCCCTTCCTGGATCTGAACCTCGGCATCCGGACATACCCGGTCGAGATCCTCTTTGGTAAGCTCATCTCCATTCAGTTTCTTTTTCTCCAGAACGAATCTGTAGCGCGCAAGTCCCGGATTTTTGCTGACATAATCCGCGATAAAGTCCAGAACCTCCTTTTTGCCGGTACACTCAAGAATGAAAGTCCCTATGTCCGCGTACAGAAAGCCAACGGGCATGGTTACGTGAACATGGGTATCTAAGATGCCGGGCATGATAAACTTCCCGCCGAGATCCGTGACCTCCCCCTCATATGCCGAAAGGCCTGCCTCATCGCCCACATAGACGAATTTTCCGTCCTTCACCGCAAGGGCGGAGGCCTGCGGATGGTCCTTGTCCGCTGTGAAAATCTTTGCATTTTTAATAATATGGTCTGCTCTCATAGTCTTCTCCTTTTTGTTATGACCATTGTGTTCCCTGATTATATTTGGGTCAATCATTTTTCTTGTGGGATTGGCCATGCCACACTATAGGTTGCTAATACCGTCCGCCAGCCTTGACATGAACCTCAGGCAATGCTTCAGGGTTATCACCCCGACGGCGACGAACTCAG
>Ga0256407_10003066_pt1 | contig 30488 bp, 30 predicted proteins | sample RumenRJG_04DNA_FD_193489 | JGI IMG/M metagenome (GOLD analysis project Ga0256407, IMG submission 193489) | Bovine rumen microbial communities from Lethbridge, Alberta, Canada - RJG_04 | ecosystem: Host-associated > Mammals > Digestive system > Stomach > Rumen | place: Canada: Alberta...
CAGTCCATATTTTACCAAAAGAATATATATTAAACGGAAGTCCTTCATTAAAAAATGCCGTTCTTGATGCGTACTCGTGAAAATAATTCGGATGCAGGTCTTTTGAATGGTTAACATCAGGAACTAAATTTATAATTTGATACTGCGGATATCTTTTTGTAAGAAGTTCAAGTGTTGCTTCACATTGCGCTTCATCTCCGAGATTTGTATAACCGTATCCGCCTGCAACTAATATATTTCTGTTTTTATTCATTATATTTTCTCCAATAACAATAAGAGTACATTTATTATTCTCATTATGGGAAAAGTAATTTTATATCCAAAATGTTTATATAAAAATTTTGAACATCTTGAATTTATATAGTATCTTAAAAATCTCGATTTACGGTTTTTATTTGAATAAGGTATTTGAGTAAATTTATAGATAGCATTAGTTTGTTTATAAACAGGAGTAGGTTTTTGGTTATCTTTCATTGTTTCATAGTCAAGTTCCTCGTACTCCAAACCGCAATTAAAAAATTCTTTTAAAATTTCATCATTTCTTATAACCAAAATTGACTGACCTTTTGCATCTTCACTTGCCCATTTTCCCCATGCATCTTTGATAGAAATATCCGCATCTGCACCCCAAAAATCAGGGCAATACAAACAACTGTTCATTGCAAAATAATAATTTCTCCAAATTTCAGTCCAACCACTTTTAAAACGATTTTTATTCATAAGAATTTCATTTTTTGTATAGATATAATTTTTAAAATTATTTGCATCCGGTATTGATTCATCTTTTGCTCTCATATTAACCTGCCACAAATCTTTATCAGAAAGTTTATTTTCCTCAGTCAAAAAATCCGCAAATTTTGAATTAACATTATGAGAACATATCAAAGCACAAGTGATAATTTTTATTCCACTAAAATCTTTATTTGAATTTAAAAGATTTTTTATTCCCCTTATTACACAGGGAGTTCCCGTCATAAAATATGTCTTACCTTTTTCCAATTTAGTCAGCACATCCGAAAAATCTATTGCTTGATATGCAGAACTTACATGTTCATTTACTTCTTCGATAGTCGTACTTAATCTTGCCCCGTAATGCAAATCCCCTCTTTTACCCCAAAGTCTTTGCGTATGAATCATACCATCAATTTTTCCCTGTTTCATAAGGTATGATGCAAGTTTTGTAACCGCTCCGCCCGAACAGCATTTTAATCTTTGCGAAGTATTTTTATCCCATGCAAGATAATATTTACTATCCTCTAAACCATGCCTGTGGGGAAATTCCATTTTTGACAAATCCTTGGCAATCGAAATTAATTTTTCTTTTTCCTGAGGGCAATATTTTAAACATTGACCGCAATTTATACATTTTTCAATATCTATAACAGGATTAACTTCCCCATAGTCGTTTCGAACCATTTTTATTGCATCAAATTTGCAAACAGTTTTACAAAGTCCGCAGTTTATACATAAATTATCTTTTACTGTTTTTTCGACCGTAAAAACCATTTATTAACCTTTCTGTTCCAAAATTTTGTATTTTTTTACATAATATAATCTGTGACAGAACATAAAAATATGCGAAAAAGCATACATACACGCTACCGTATAAATATTTAACCGATGAATTAAATATAATATACACAACGCAACAATATGAATAATACCAGCAATAACCCAGCATTGATTTGTTTCTTTGGTATAGCCAAATGCGCCCAAAAGCGGGAATGCCATTGTTCCTGCCATTATATGGAACGGAACAATTATTGCAAATATTCTCAAAACTTTATAACTTTCGACAAGTCGCGAACCATAAAATATTGATATAATAGGTTTTGCAAATATTAATATAAACAACGATAATCCTAAACTTGCAAAAACAAGAATTTTAAATACTTTCTTCCAAAATTTTATATCTTTATTTTTTGACATGTAAGGGAAAAATGCGTTATAAAACGGAATATACATAAAATATATTGCAAGATAAATCTTTTGTGCCGAAACATAATATGCAACCATTGTTGTTGAAACACACAAACCCAAAACAAAAGCATTTGCACTTTGATACAATCCAATAGAAATATTACCTAAAAAATATTCGCTGCTGTTTCTTATTTTTAACCAAACTTCCTTAAATTTCGGAATATATAATTTCACCCCAAACTTATTTACCGCAAGCCACACACTGACCACCCCGGCAATTAATACTCCAAGAGAATTAAATAAAGGCACAAAATAATAATCACCTTGCCCCCTGATAAATGCAAATATACAAACAAGAGAAATAAATCTTGTTAAAACATTCAAATATGTTATAAATTTCATCCTTTCCATTCCTTGAAAAAACCAAGTTGAAAGCAAGACATTTCCTATAACAGACAAAAATGTAAAATAATATATAATCCAATCTTGTCTGAATTTTTCAAACCCTAATACGACGACAGACAAAATTAAAAAACTTATAAGCATAAGCCCAAGACGAGCAAACATAACAGATGTATATATAGAAGAAACTTTGTGCGAATTTTCTCTTTTTATTGCAAGTTCTCTCACACCTGATTGGTTAAACCCAAAATCCACAAACCTGGAAAAATAATCCATTATTGCTTGAGCAAAAAATATCAAACCGAATTTATCGACAGCCAAAACTCTGGAAAGATAAGGCAAAGTAACGAAAGGAATTACATAATTCAAAATTTGGATTATTCCCATTGCCGTAAAATTTTTAAAAAAGTTTTCCTTTTCTGATGATAATTTTTTTATTTTTTCTAAAATCATTGTTATTTTGTATTCATTCCTTTGCCATTTTAATAATTATTACAATTTTCTCGCTATATACCTTACATACAATCTTTTTATCACTTCCTGAAAATTAGGTATTCGCTTAATAGGGTCTAAACTTTCATAACCCCAATATAAATCTCTTATGTTTCTTAATTTGTTAGAAGTTCCTTTAAAATAATTTGCATCTTCAACATCAAAATTTACATCACAAATTGGAGATAAAACATCTGCCCAAAATTTCGGATTCCAATAATCTTCAAAAATACTTGTATAAGAATGTTGTTCAAATGAAGCATCAATATTAAAAAGAGGCTTAAGGAAATACTGAACATCTTTATTAAAATACTTTGCTTCATAAAGCATTGATGTTGAAATTCCTATAACTTTTTTAATTTTATCTGATGCAATTACGCTATATGTAGAAACATCATTAAGCAATACAACATTTGGATTTTTCTTAATATATTTAATATGTTCTTTAGAATTTTTGTATAAATACGGATGCGGGATATAATATATTTTTGAATACTGTTTTGCCAATTCTTTTATTTCATTTTCAAAATGTTCAATATTTAAAAATCCCTCGTCATTTTCAACTGATTTATCCGTCAAAGTTTGACCTATGAAAAGTGCCGAATTATCTTGCAATTTATCATCAGGAATCATATTATTATATTCCATGAAAACTTTCCAGTAATTTGCATAATAATAGAATTTTTCCTGAGGTACTTTATATTTTTGCATCTGTTCATAAACATTTTTATCATTCGTATAAATAGCAAATGCCAGGTCATCAAAAAGTTTAAATGAATGAAATGCAAAATCAAAAACTTTACACCCCAAACTTGTCAATAAATCACACAACGGAGCATACATTTCAGATCCGATAATAATTGTATCTTCATCCAAAAACTTTTTAAGATATTCAATTTGTTCCTGCGAAAGTTTATTAAAATTACACTTATGATAACATTCTTTTATATCTTTTTCTCCTGCGAGAGCATAAAAATATTCTCTTGAAAATTTTTCTTCCGCATCATTTTTTATTTCACATAAAATCTTTATATCAGGCGAAATTGCATTTTTTATAATCGGCATTAAAATCTTGAATACCCATAAAAAATATCTTTTATTATGTTTTTCCGAATTACGCAAAAAGTCCCCGGTAAATATTATTCTTTTCATTTTGCCTCCTGCTTAAAAATCGATATATAAAGGTAATTATTAAAATATTTACCATTAAAGGTTCAAATAAGGTCATATAAAACTGATAAAAATAACCTATCGTGAGGGTTATCCAACACCATCCCAACCCTTTAAGATATACTTGGTCGTTATAACTCAAATTATAAGTTTTAATTTTATTCAGAGTAAATTTTAACTTTGTGTGGAAAAATATAAAAATTCCAAAAATTATAAATCCATACTGAGCCAAATCGGCAAAGAACAAATTTGAATTAAATACAAATTTTTGCTTTGACTGTAATGCTACTGCCATATTTTCATATATTTCCGGAGTTAAAATTACAGGAGAAGCAGATAACTGATGATACATTAAATCTGACAAATTACCCAATCCTACACCCATAAACGGATGTTTCAAAAAAATCTGAAACAGGTTTATAAAACATACTATCCTTCCACCCAACGAAGGCTCTGCCAATACAAAATCTTCAAAAGATGCAGAAGTTACTGTAGTTATAATTCGTGATAAATAAGTATCTTCAAAATTAACATTAAGTATAATTAAAATTCCGCACAAAATTGCAAATACAAAAATTGACGAAAATATTAAAATATGGCGCTTTACAAATACAATAATTTCTTTTGCAAAATATAACAATGTTATGATAAAAAATAAAATCAAATATATAGGTGACTGAGTTAAAATAAGATTCAGCCATGCAAGAGGAATTATTGTCTTTTTTACAAATAGATTTATAAACCTGTTTTCATACAATTTTATTTTTGAAGTTGCAACGCTATATATCAAAGGTAAAAATACAAACATAAATCTTGCATAAAAACTCGGTTCTTCAAACACACAATCAAGCCGTGGAAATCCATACGCTTCATAGCCTGATGCGATGCCATTATATCCGACATTTGCAAATTTTATAAACCTGACATTTGCCAAAAAATCAAATATCGATTGAATAATTTCTATATTAAAAAACATTCCGATATAAGCAATAAGACCAAGTATCATCAATATATAGAATAATTTGGTAAAAATTTTAATAAAGTTATCATAAGAAATATATTTATCAATTATAAATATAAAATATAAAAATACAGGGAAAATACACAATATATAATGTACTAATATATATCTTAATGTATTTCCTAAAGATGCAACTCCCAAAACAGATAAAAGTATCGAATCCAAAATACTTACTAATACATAAATTAGATAAAATTTAAAAGGAGTTGAACTTATAACTTTTTTAATTTTGCAGATAAAAGGTTTGGGTTTTAATATAAAAACAACGGATAAAGCAATATATAAAATTAGAAAAAAAATGGGATAAACCGAATAGGCTCCGCCCAAAAAAGTTAAATTCAAAGTAAATGCAGGTAAAAAGAAAAAAATCAAAGGAAAATACAATAAAGTTTTTAAATTAAACTTCATAATATTCCCCGTACAATTTATTTGTTTTCCCTGACATTTGGTTTATGTTAAATTCTTCTTCAAAAAATTTTCTGCTGTTTTGACCAAGTTCAAATATATTATTTCTATTATCCCATAATAATCTTATTTTCTCTATACAATCATCAATATCCTGACGATAAACAAGATATCCGTTATCTTTTATACATTCTGAATTCCCGCCGACATCTGAAACTAATACAGGTAACCCGGCTCTCATTCCTTCAATTATTCCTATCGGCAAACCTTCATAAATAGAAATCAGCGCATAAACATCATAATTTTTTAATATAGGAGTAACATCAGAAATTTCGCCCATATAACAAATATTTTTATCGTTCTTACTTTCAATAAACTCTTTTACCTTATCCAATTCAGGACCATAGCCGAATAAATCAAGTTTTACATTTAATCCTTCTTTATTAACTTCATTTACTGCTGAAATCAAAGTATATGGGTCTTTTTGAGGACAAAAACGAGAAATCATAACTATTTTCAATTCATCTTCTATAAATTCTTGTTTCTTGTATTCATCCGGAATATCAGAAATTCCATTATGAACAGTTACCATCTTATTTTTATACATTGGTAATGCTTTGACCCCTATTTGTCTGTCATATTCCGACACACAAATAATCTTTTTATAAACTGCGCACATAAAAAATTCCAAAATTCTATAAAAAATTTGTTTCCATAACGCAAGTCCGCTTGTAAACGGCCAACCATGAACTGTATAAACAGTCGGGATTTTTGTAATTGAACCGCATATTGCCCCTACAATAGCCGCTGTTGTTGCATTGCAGTGTATCAAATCAGGTTTAATTTGTTTTATTATTTCCAATGCTTTTTTATTTGCTTCAATATGAGTTTTAATATCAAAAATACTGTTAGTCATCGGAACAAAAAACATATTATCATTATTTATTCCTATTTTTTTAAGTTCATCAGACAAATAACCCGGAGTAGCCATTATAAAATATGGTTCTAAATCTTCTGGCAACAGTTTAATTATTTCTAAAAGATATTTTGAAATCCCACCTAAATCAGAATTAGTCACTATATATAAAACTTTTTTCTTCTGATTTTCCTCCATTATTTATGTCTCCCGCCGATAGCCAAAAATACGGCTTTCACAAGTATAAATATTTCCCACATAACATTGCGATGTTTAATATAATATAAATCATGTTCAAGACGCTCTCTTTCTTCATCTACCGTAAAAACAGGGTTCATATTGATATGTGACCAGCCTGTCCATCCTGTTTTTACCCACATCCTGCAAGAATAATATGGGATTTGTTTTTTAAATATTTCGGCTTCATCTGCCCATTCTGCGCGGGGTCCTACGATTGACATATCTCCTTTTAATATGTTTATCATCTGCGGAATTTCATCAAATCTTGCCTTACGCACAAATCTGCAAAATGGAATAATTCTATCATCACCTTTGACAGACTCTGCATATTTTACATCCGTAGAATCTTTTGGAACATAATCATTAACATACATTGTTCTCAATTTATAACATTGAAAAGTTTTACCGTTTTTACCTACTCTTGTTTGAGAGAAAAACGGACTTGCACCGTCAGTTAATTTTACTCTTATCGCAATATATGCCGTAACAGGCAAAGTAACAATCAAAATAATTGAAGCCGCAATTATATCATAAACTCTTTTGCAAAAATCATAAGCGTACGAACGATGTGTTGCAAACTGATAATATAATTCCGTTATGGTTTTTTCATCAATATAATATTTCCCTGTTACCATTTCATAAAAATCAGGCATTTTGTATATCGCAACGGATCGAGGCGCAGTTATTATCAATTCTGTTGCCTGAGCAATAACTACTATATCAATTTCATTTTCTTCTATAATTTGACTTAAATCATTGACATCTTTATATATTAGAACATCATCGTCCTGCGCAAATTCTTCATCAGTTTCGTTAACTTGAACGAATCCTGCAACTCTCATTCTTAACGCTTTTTTACCTTGAATTTCGTCTGCAATAATTTTTGCCCTATGATCAGAACCTAAAATCAAAATATTTTTCTCTCTTTTAATTCTGAATAAATAAAAATGATAAAATGCCCTGTAAAGTCGTAATATAACAAATATTGTAAGTATATTAACCGCAATAAAATTTATTGTTGAAGTTATTGATGATGCAAAAATTAAAAGATAAGCCGCAGAAATAACATGAGCCATTACAACACCTTCAAAAAGAAGATATGTATTTTTGGTATTAATATTAAACTCACGAATTTTATAATTACCTTTTAAATATAAAATAACAAGACCTGCTATGACCGTCGTGATGCACAAAATTATGACAGCCTTGGGAGTGTAATCAAAAATATTAGCCCATATAAATGTAGATAAACTTAATACAAGAAAATCAAATATAAACATTATCGTTGTTGATTTAGATAGACTTTTAAACATTATATCACTCCAATAACTAAGATTTTATAAAATATATTTTTGATTGCTATGTATTGTATATTCGGCAAAATATTACAAAAAAAATCAATTCTGTTGTTAATATCCGCAACAAAATACTAACATAAACATTAAAGACAAAATACAAAAAAAATTATGTTGATAAAAAACTTAACAAAATAAAACATGTACTAATATCCAATATTATAGGTACTTATTCATTCAGCACTTTTAAAAATTTTTATTAATACAAATATATTTAAATCCCATTTGAATTAATTTATCACCGTTATATTGATTTCTGCCATCAAAAATAACAGGAGTTTTCATAAGAAGTTTAATTTTTTCAAAATTTGGGCGTCTAAATTCATTCCATTCGGTCAAAAGAAGCATACAATCTGCATTTTTCAATGCGTCATAAGAGGATTTTGAGTATGTTATTTTATCTCCAAAATAACATTTTGCCTGCTTAAATGCTTTCGGATCATAGGCTTGAATTTTTGCTCCTCTTTGGAGTAAATCATTTATTATTGTAATAGCAGGAGCCTCTCGCATATCATTCGTCTTTGGTTTGAATGCAAGTCCCCAGACTGTAATTGTTTTACTGCTTAAATCTTCACCAAAAACTTTAACGATTTTATCAACAAACAATTTTAGTTGTCTTTTATTAATATCATCAGCAGCCTTTAACAAACTGTAATCACAATTATTATCCATAGCAGTTTTAGTCAAGGCTTTAATATCTTTAGGCAAGCAACTTCCGCCATAACCTAAACCTGAGAATAAAAATTGTGAACCGATACGCTTATCAGCGCTCATTCCAATTCTTACCATTTCTGCATTTGCGCCTACTTTTTCACAAATATTTGCTATTTCATTAGCATAAGATATTTTCACTGCCAAAAAAGAATTTGCTGCATATTTAGTCATTTCAGCAGATTTTACATCCATCACAATAACAGGATTACCCGTTCTCAAAAACGGTGCATATAATTCCTGCATAATTTCTGTTGCCCGAGGCGAATTTGAACCAATCACAACTCTGTCCGGTTTCAAAAAGTCATTAACTGCTTCTCCCTGTTTCAAAAATTCAGGATTTGAAACAACATCAAATTCAACATCAGTTTGTTCTTTAATTATTTTTTCAACCATATCAGCAGTTCCGACAGGTACGGTAGATTTATCTACGATAACTGTATATTGTTTAATTGATTGACCAATTAATTTTGCAACCTGCTGAACATATTGTAAATCAGCGCTTCCGTCTTCATCCTGCGGAGTTCCGACAGCAATAAAGCAAACAAGCGAATTTTCAACCGCATTTTTTACATCAGATGTAAAAGTTAATCTGTTTTTGGAAACATTAGCATTTATAAGTTCTTCCAACCCCGGTTCATAAATAGGAATAATACCCTGATATAATTGTTTTAATTTTTCTTCATCATTATCTACACAAATAACATCATTACCCATTTCTGCAAGACAAGTTCCGACAACCAAACCCACATATCCTGTGCCTATAACGCAAACTTTCATTATATTTCTCCTTTAATTTTTTTGTCGAAATATTCTATTGTCTTATCTATACCCTCATTTAGTTTAATTTTAGGTTCCCAATTTAATTTTGCTTTAGCCAATGTTATATCAGGACGCCTTTGGGTCGGGTCATCAGCAGGCAAATGTTTGTATACAATTTTTAAATCTTTATTTATTTTTTCTTTTACCAAGTCGGCAAGTTCTTTTATGGTAAATTCTTCCGGATGACCTGTATTAACAGGGCCGACAAAGTCATCTTCACTTGCCATCACAGCAACAATTGCATCTATCAAATCATCAATATAGCAGAATGAACGGGTTTGTGAGCCATCACCGTATATTGTCAAATCTTCACCTTTTAAAGCCTGACAAATAAAATTAGAAACAACTCTGCCGTCATTTGGGTTCATCATAGGACCATAAGTATTAAATATTCTTATAACTTTAATTTTTACCCCATATAATCTGTGATAATCAAAAAACAAACTTTCAGCGCATCTTTTACCTTCATCATAACAAGCCCTTATGCCTATCGGATTTACATTACCTCTGTATGTTTCCGTTTGAGGATGCACCAACGGCTCACCATAAACTTCACTTGTTGAGGACTGCAAAATTTTTGCGTTATTATTCTTGGCAAGTTCAAGCATATTTAAAGCGCCTAAAACACAAGTTTTTGTAGTAAATATTGCTTTTTTACCCTGATATGCGGGTGGAGATGCAGGGCAAGCAAGATTGTATATTTCATCTATCTTTTCTTCTGTATTTAAGGGCTCAATAATATCATGTTCAATAAAATTAAAACGAGGATTATTCAAAAGTTCTTTAACATTATCCAACGAACCTGTTTAATTGTTATCAACACAAATAATTTTATTATTCTCATTTTTTATTAATCTTTTGCATAAATTAGAACCGATAAAACCGGTTCCTCCGGTTATTAAAATTCTTTTCATTATTATTTTCCATTGAATTAATTATTTAATTTTTTTGAGAACTTTTTTCCCATTGGTATGCCGTTTTAATACTATATTTTAAATCTTTTTGAGGTGTCCATAACAAAATATTCTTTGCCTTTGAATTATCAGCAACCAAAACTGCAGGATCTCCTTCTCGTCTTGGGCAAAGATTTACGGGAATATCCTGTTGTGCAACTTCTTCACAAGCCCTAAAAACCTCTTTTACTGTATTGCCTTCATTTGTTCCTAAATTAAAAAAGTCAGTTTTTCCGCCGTTTTCAAGATATTTTAGCGCCAAAACATGTGCCTGTGCCAAATCTTCGACATTTATATAATCTCTTACGCAAGTTCCGTCTTTTGTGTCATAGTCACTTCCATACATTTCAAATATTTTACCGCCTGAAAAAGTTGATTTTAAAATATTCGGAATCAAATGTGTCTCCGGATTGTGCCATTCTCCTACTCTGTTGGCGCTATCTGCACCTGCAACATTAAAATATCTCAATCTCACGGATTTTAAACCATAGGCCCTATCATAGTCATCCATAATTTTTTCAAGCATAAGTTTTGTCTGTCCGTATGTATTAATTGGATTTTGAGGATGTTTTTCATCTATCGGGGTATAAACAGGTTCACCATAAGTCGCAGCGGTAGAAGAAAAAACAATCTTTCCTACACTATGGTCAAGCATTGCATCTAAAAGATTTAAAGTCCCACATACATTGTTTCTGTAATATTTTCTCGGATTTTTAACACTTTCAGCAACTTGAGAAAATGCCGCAAAGTGAACAACTGCTTCGATTTTTTCCTGCTGGAATACATTATCCAAATCAACAGGATTTAATAAATCACCTTTGTAAAATTTTACATTTCCGTATTTTTTTAATGTTTCAACTGTTTCAATATGGCCGGTTGAAAGATTATCTAAAATTACAATCTCGCAACCCTGACTTAAAAGAGCCAAAACACAATGGCTTCCTATATATCCTGCTCCGCCGGTAACTAATATTTTTTCTTTAGAAAGACTCTCGATCATCATGCGCTCCAATCATTTTAGTGATGCAAACCACAAAATTATATAATTTTTCAACTACATTCTAATTCAAATCAATTTAATATTGACCAAAATCCTCAAGTAAAATGGTATCATGAAAAATTAAAATAAACATACCGCTAATAGCACTCATGAAAAAAAACTTAATAAATATCAAAGTGATATTAACGAACCATCAATAATAAAAAAGCCTTGACTTATGTTATAGGCTTTTTTATTCCAGGAACTGTCTTGAGGCGCTCGCTATAAACAGGACTACGCATTTTGCTTTTAGTGGCTTTCAGCCACAAGCAAAATCTGCTTCGCCCTCTGCTCGCTCCTCGCTGAACCCTAAAGACAAGCCTTTCGGCTTGTACGGGTTCTCAAATTGCAACGATTATATCTGCCAATAAAAAAGACACGTTTATCGTGTCTTTCTTATTGGCGGCGGTAACGGGAATTGTCTTGAGTCGCTCGCTATAAACAGGACTACGCATTTTGCTTTTAGTGGCTTTCAGCCACAAGCAAAATCTGCTTCGCCCTCTGCTCGCTCCTCGCTGAACCCTAAGGACAAGCCTTTCGGCTTGTACGGGTTCTCAAATTGCAACGATTATATCTGCCAATAAGAAAGACACGTTTATCGTGTCTTTCTTATTGGCGGCGGTAACGGGAATTGAACCCGTGTTTGCAGAATGAGAAACCCCATTTTTGAATAAAAATGCAGTTATATCAATATTTTGCGGGATGTTTAATAAAATAATTTCTATATAATAAACATAAATCGGCTACATATAGGCTACATAGATTTTACTTATTCAGTAACCAATCAATTACATTTATTTGTCTGATTCCGTTATATGATACTTCCGGTGTTAAATCAGCAGTTAATAAATATTTCGGGTTATGGTCTTTTATGCTGTTTAATGGTTTTAATTCTCTTAAAAGTGTTTCTTCATCTTTTACGGTTAAAGCAACTTGATAATAATTCGTATATCCAAAACCCTCTGCAATAAAATCTGCCTCTAATGAACCGATTTTGCCTATATAAACCTTATACCCGCGTCTTATAAGTTCTAAAAATACAATATTTTCAAGGTTATGACCTAAATTCAATTTGTTCTTATTTAGTAAAAATCTTTGTAATCCTAAATCTGTAACATAATATTTTTCAGCAGTTTTTAAGTGTTGCTTTCCTGATATATCATATCTATTTACTTTTTGCAGAATAAAACTATCCACAAGTGCCGATAAATATTTTTCTACGGTTGGTGTTGTAACTTTTCTTCCATAAGAAGTTAAAGTATCGCTTATTTTCTTGGCTGATGTTGAGTTCCCAACATTATCAAACATAAATTTGACTATGCTTTCTAATATTGAAACATCTGATATTTTTGTTCTTGTAACAACATCTTTCAGAACAATCGTGTTATAAATACCTTTTAAATAATCAATTTTGTCAGTTTCATTTTGAATATTCAATAAGTATGGAAATCCGCCTTGTTCCATATACATACTAAATTTTCTATCTATACTTATATTTTCATCTAATGCAGAGGAATACTCTTTAAAAGACAAAGGTAACATTTTTATTTCTACATATCTGCCCGAAAGTAGTGTTGCCAGTTCTCCTGACAAGAAAAATGCGTTAGAACCTGTTATGTATAAATCAACATTTTTATTGATATATAGACTATCAACTGCTTTTTCAAAGTTTTCAACATGTTGGATTTCATCTAAAAATATGTAATTTTTCTTGTTTGGATTTAATTTTGGCTTGATAAAATCATATAAAAGTCTGTAATTATTGATATGTTCATAGTCCAAATCTTCAAAATTTATGCTTATAATTTGGTCTGGTTCAATACCGTTATCAAGTAAATATTCTTGAAATAACTTGAACAATGTTGATTTTCCACATCTTCTTATTCCTGTTACAACTTTTATCAACTCTTTGTCTTTAAAAGATATTAGTTTTTGTAAGTATTCATCACGTTTAATCATATAAACCTCTTTTTATAATTATTATACAAAATTTTTCATGATTTTTCAAGAGTTTTTAAAATGTATTTTAAAAACTTTATATTTTTAGCAAGTTTTTAAAATTGCACATTGAAAAATAATACATTTTTTGCAGGGAAAATTTTACCAAATTATACATTTTTTACATAGAATATTCACCCACATATTACTTTAATCGCTTCAACAATATTTTCATGAACGCATTGTCGCGCAATATAAAAGTAAATTTTTGTTAAAATTAAGGTATATCTGCCTTTACAGATTTCACCATGCTCTATTACTATGGTTGTAATAAAAGTTTTTGTATACATTAATGGTACCCCATAAGTATATATCCCGGATACAATTTAGGCAGGATTAATCAAAGAGGAAAAGCCTGTTCCTCTTAAATTGTTGTGTAATTTATATAAAAACCACAATTCCGATAACAACAGACAAAGAGAGCCTAAAGAAAAAATAGGTGCAGTAAATGAATATTGGGGGGCTGATAAAAATGCAAGAACACTTCAAAGAAGTGATATTGAGAGTTGGCGTAGGTGGTTAAAAGAAACAAAACATATTTCCAATGCAACAATAAATAGATATGTAAGTTTCTTGTCAGTTGCTTTTAATCTTGCTATTGATGATAACTTGCTTGAGAAAAATCCATGTAGGCGATTAGAGGGATTAGAAGAACCAAAAGAAACTGTAAAATTTTACACCAAAAAGGAAAAAGACAAGATTATTGCGGTTCTAGATTTAGAAGAATTTGAAAAATACAAAAATTTTGTTTTGGCAGTTTTTCATACAGGTTTGAGAATTGCAAATATTCAATATATGCGTTGGGAATGGTTTGATTTTAAAAATATGATTATAAACATAATGCCACAGGACAACAAGGGTAAAAAGGTTATTGAACACCCTATAAGTAAAAGTTTGCTAAAAATTTTGCAAGAAATGGGGATTAAAAAAGAGGGCTATGTATTTACAAATTTAGAAACAGGCTTACCTTACACATATCCGACAAGATTTCTTAAAAAGATTTGTGAAAAAGCCGGAGTTAAATACATTGGTTTCCATGGTATCAGGCATACTGTTGCAACAAAATTAGCGGAAGATAATACTCCACCTCATGTTATGAAAGCATTTTTGGCTCATTCAGATATAAGAACAACAATGAAATATATCCACATTACAAAAAACGCATTAGCAAAAGCAACTGAAACATTAGAAGATTTTATGAATTGAAATTTATTCTATTCAAAAAGGGTTCGGCTACATATAGGCTACATACCTTTTGCCAAACCATTTGAAAAACAACGGCGGTAACGGGAATTGAACCCGTGTTTGCAGAATGAGAATCTGCCGTCCTGACCACTAGACGATACCGCTACGGATAACTAAATTATAGGTCGAAAATTATTTAATTCAAGACTAAACCTCATAACATAATTCTTCATAATCACATAATGTTTTTTCAAATTTTTCACTGGTAATTTCAGCAAGTACAAGCAAATACGTGCAATCCTCAATATTATCCCTTGAACAAATATCAATACTTTGCTTTAAACAAATCAAAAGCATTTCAACATTATTCATTTCATCATATACCTGTTCTGCTTTTTTCGTAAGTTTGTCCATAATAAACTCACTTTCATTATATATTTTATTAAGTAAACTGTAGTTTTATTACAGTTTATATTATTGAAAAAATTTTGTCAATACACGATAATCCTTTTATGAATACAAGAGCATTAGGTTTAAATATTAAAGCGGAAAGAAACAGAAAAGAACTTTCCCAAGAAAAATTGGCAGAACTTGTAAGCATGAGTCCTACTTCTATAAACTCAATTGAAAAAGGCAAACAAATTCCTAACGCAATAAATTTATACTTAATTGCCAAAGTTCTTGAAGTAGATATAAACGAATTATTTAAAGGGATTGAATTATGAACATTATGAAAAAATTTATAATTTCTTTGTTAATATTTTTAACAGGATTCATTTTTACCGGAACAAGTACATTGGCTAAAGGTAACTATGGACCGCATTGGACCAAGCAGATCATCAAAGTTTATATAGCGGATGACAGTTATACCGGAATGATGCAGAGAGCGTTCCAAAAATGGGTTGAAAAAAGCAACTCAAGATTGAAATTTGAATATGTAACAACTCCACCTGCCGATATTGAAGTTGATTTTGCAGATGAAACAGACGGAACAGACGGTGATATTGGTTGTTATTCACTAACCGTAAAAGGCGGTGCCATTACTAAAGCAAATATAATTATCGCTCCAAACCCGACAAAAAATTCAAATAATCTTATTTATACCGTAATGCTCCACGAAATCGGACACGCACTCGGATTAAATGATTCATCAAGAAAATTGGGAATAATGAGTACGCCTGTTACCGAAAATCAAGATATAATAAATACGGATATGTTAAGACTATTCCATCTCAACGGCTGGACTTATATTGACAAAAATTCACCTGCCCCTGTAGTAAAACAGATTACCGAAGATTAATTCCGTAAAGTGAATACAATGCACGAATATCATTAGTTCCGATTTCCTGCCGTATTGCTATGCCAAGATTTGTAGAAGCAAACATTATGTCATTATAACCTTTTGAATGGGCAAGCCCCAAACTGTGACCGATTTCATGACGCATAACTGCATAAACTTGCGTATTACTTAACAAAAGACCTTTCGGTCGTCTTTTTGCAATATATATTCTTGAATGCATTACGCCATTTTGACGGAAATTCTGTGCGCAGCCCATTGCTTCAGGGGTTCCGCAGTAATCAGTCAAATCTTTTTCTATAAAAATCACATCAATATCCGAATCTTCTATTGATTTTGCATTCTTAAAAGCAATATGATTTTTACTTTTTCTCTGCCAATCATCAAACGCTTTTTTCATCAGACTTGTTTTATCATCACCCTGCGGAATATATACAGAAATATTTTGCGGATTACTCCAGCGCCAGACACTTTCTGCCTTTACCTGACAATAAAAACCAAAAACAAGCAATAAAAGACATAAAAATATTTTTTTCATACTATTTTATTCCATACAATTCATAAAGAGTTTTCACATCTTCAGGTTGAATTTCCTGAACTTCAGCCATTTCGGAATTTGTTCCCTCATACATCAGGCTTTTTTTATCTTTTGAATGTTTAAGTCCCAATGCGTGCCCAATTTCGTGCAGCATTATAGTATAAACCTGATTTTTGGTCATAGGCTTTCCGTTCATATCGTAAACAGAAATATAAATTTTTACTCCTAAAATTCTTTTGTTACCGTGTACGGTTTTTGCAGAAACAAAAGAACAACAGCCAAGTGCCTTATCGTTACGGCATATCGCACCCATCCCGGATTCAATAAATATTACTTCCATATTTGCGGTACTTTTTGTCCCCACAAATTCAAAAGTAAAATTCCCGCCCGTATGTTTTTGCCAATCCATAAAAGCGTGTTTCATTGTAGTTGATAGCATATCTTTTTGCGGAATATAAACTTTTAATCCCTGAGTTTTTATAAGCACAGGTTTTGCATTAGGATTCGGCGGCGGTGCAGGCAAAATTGCACACGCACTTGTTTGAATCATGAAAAATAAAAATATTCCAAAAATAACCGAAAAAATCTTTTTCATATTAATATTATTTACATTTTTTCAAAAAAAATAAAACTGTTTACAACCATACTTATTAAAAATTTACAAAAATTTTGTTGAAAATAATAATAAAGTTAAACTATAATAAATTTTGACAGGGGATTTAATGGCAAAAGAACTTTCAACTATAACAGAACACAAACCGGCACATAAAAAATATGTGCTGAAAAAACGCATCCCCGAATGTAAAAATTATAAGGTAAATTATTCGCAGGATTTAAACGAAAAACAACTTGAAACAGTAATGTTTAATGACGGGGCTTTGCTTGTAATAGCAGGGGCAGGCTCAGGCAAGACCAAAACATTGACCTATCGTGTAGCAAGGCTTATTGAAGACGGAACTGCGCCGAATAACATCTTATTACTGACTTTTACCAAAAAAGCCGCACACGAAATGCTATCAAGAGCATCACTTGTACTCGACGAACGCTGTGAAAAAGTTGCAGGAGGAACTTTTCACTCTTTTGCAAATATAATTCTGCGCAAATATGCTTCCGCACTAAAACTCAAAAATAATTTTACAATTATGGACAGAAGCGACTGCGAGGATATAATAAACCACATTGTAGGTCAAATCTATCACAAAAAAGAAAAAAAATTTCCAAAAAAATCAACTATTCTTGACATGTATTCAAAAAGCGTAAATAAAGTTATTCCTGCAAAGAAAATTATAGAGGAAGAATTTCCTCAATTTGAGCACTGCATTGATAAAATTCTTGAAATTCACAAAAATTATGTTGCTTATAAGCGAGAAAATTCAATTTTGGATTATGACGATTTGCTTGTATATTTAAAAATTCTTCTTGAAAATAATGACTCATTAAGGCAAAAAATTTCAGGCGAATACAAATATATTATGGTTGACGAATACCAGGACACAAATACTTTGCAGGCTGATGTAGTCAGACTTTTAGCTTCGGTTCACGGAAATATTATGGCAGTAGGAGATGATGCTCAAAGTATTTATTCATTTAGAGGGGCAAACTATAAAAATATTTTTGATTTCCCGAAATTATTTAAAAATACCAAAATAATTAAATTAGAACAGAATTACCGCAGTACTCAAAACATACTGAAATTAACCAATACAATAATCGGCAGAGCAAAGGAAAAATATGACAAAGAACTGTTTTCTCAAATTGAATCACCTGTCAAACCTGCGCTGATTTGTGCAAAAAATACCCAGATGGAAGCAGATTTTATTTGTCAGAGAATTTTGGAACTTTTGGACGAAGATGTACCGCTATCAGATATTTGCGTCCTTGCAAGAAACGCAAGAATGTCATATTCATTAGAAATTGAACTTTCAAAACGCTCAATACCGTTTAGAAAATTCGGCGGTCCGAAATTTATGGAAACGGCACATATTAAGGATGTTCTTTCACATTTGAGAGTATTGGTTAATCCTGATGATGTGATAAGTTTTACAAGAATTTTACTTCTTTTAAGAGGGGTTGGTAATGCGGCGGTTAATAATATTTTGCCTGTCATAAAAGGCAATTTTGACCCTGATATAAAACTTTTGCCGTCAAATAAAATGACAAGTCTTGCACCGTTACTAAAACTTTTGAGTAAAGAGCGCTCTGCGATTGCGACAAAAAAGCCATCCGAAATTATGGAAGAAATTATCAGATACTACCGCCCGATTTTGCGTGACAAATATGACGATTTTAATAAGCGTGAAAAAGATTTGGAGCATTTGCAATACCTTTCAACACAATATAAAAATCTTGAGGACTTTTTAAGCGATATGGCGCTTGATCCGCCTGATGCAAGTGTTGAAGGTATGTATAAAAACAATATTGATGACGAAGCACTGACTATTTCAACAATACACAGTGCAAAAGGTCTTGAATGGGACAGCGTATTTATAATTGGTGCAGTTGACGGCAGATTTCCGAGTGCTTATTCTTTCAATTCGGAAGAAGAAATGGACGAGGAATTGCGCCTGATGTATGTTGCAACCACAAGAGCAAAAAATAACTTGTATATTTCGTACCCTGTCGATATGTACGATTATTCAATGGGAATGGTATTATCAAAACCGTCAAGATTTTTGGATAAAATTTCTGATGATATTTTGGAAATTTGGGATATTACGGAGGGATAACAACCCATCTCCCTTGGGGGAGAGAAATTTTTATTAATGAACATAGTAAATTTAGAAAAATGAGAGATAGTTGTGTATTTAGCCTGTTATAATCCCTTAAAAATGTCCGAACACTTTACTTTCAACATCCCCAAAATAGGCAATAAATGCCTTTCTAATAAAACCCCATAAGCCTTTCCGTTTTCAATTTTATAAAGATACGATTTACAAATACCTGTTTTTTGCGATAATTGAGCAACAGTAATATTTCTCTCTTTTCTCGCATTACTGATTCTTTTGCCAAGTGTTTTGAAAAGTCTTTCGTCTTTTTCGTTCATGTTTTCTCCTTATTTTATTTCATTAATATGTCGAGCGACACGATATCATGTCTATATTTTATGTATTTGTTTCATATTTGTCAATAATGCTACAATTTTGTGTCATAAGAAATGGGAGTGAAATATGTCATCAAAAGAAACAATAAAAATTTTGTTATACAAAAGGGGTATGACAATCACAAAACTTGCACAAATACTAACAGAAACTACAGGACATAAATATACAAGACAAAGTATTTCAAATAAATTAGCGAGAAACTCTATAAGATATAATGAAATGGAAATTATTGCAAAAATTCTCAATTATAAAATTGAATTTTTGGATATTTAAAAATACATTGACAAATTAATAACAGGGTAAAAGAAAACCGTTCTAAAGGAAATCAACCGTCAAAACTATTTAGACCTCGGGTTGAACCCGACTAGAAAGGGGCTCGTTATGGATAAATTCAATTTAAGTTTATTTATAATTTTTTTGATTTTATACATCTTAAAAAGCGGCTCTTACCCGAAAAGATAAGAACCGCTTAGACCTCTAGGTTTTCCGGCAGTCCGCTAAACTGCCACCCTGTTTTTATTATAAACTATTATTATACGAATTTCAAGTGTGATAAAAGGAAAATAAAATGTTAGTAAAAATATATACGGACGGAGCATGTTCGGGAAACCCCGGCAAAGGCGGATACGGAACAATTTTAATGGCGCAGGATGAAGCGGGGAATATTCATAAAAAAGAACTTACTCAAGGATTTAAAAACACCACAAATAACCGAATGGAACTTCTTGCCGCTATTGTAGGACTTGAAGCACTCAAAAAGCCATGTGAAGTTGAACTCACATCAGATTCAAAATATCTTGTAGATGCGTTCAATCAAAAATGGATTGACGGATGGATTAAAAGAGGTTGGAAAAATTCTCAAAAAGAACCGGTAAAAAATCGTGATTTGTGGGAACGGTTATTAAAAGCAAAAGAACCTCACAATGTCAAATTTATCTGGATAAAAGGACATGCCGGTCACGAATTTAACGAGCGTTGCGACCGTATGGCTGTTGAATCCGCAAATAGCGACAATTTACTTGAAGATAAGTTTTAAACATATTTCATCAATACATTAAGCAATTCACTTTTTTTGTGAAATCCGGAGAATTTTGCAATTTTTTCACCGTCTTTAAACAAAATAAAAGTCGGATAACCGTCAATTTTGTACCTGCTTATGATATTTGGGCTTTCGTCACCATCAACAATACCAATTCTTATATCAGAATGTTCAAGTTCTTTAAGTTCAATTCTTTGTTTCATGCAATAAGTACACCAAGTTGTATAAAATTCTATAAGTTTCAGACCCGATTCTATTTCTTTATCAAAATTTTGTTCGTTCAATTCAACTATCATATAAACCTCCTTATTAATATTTTTTGTAATTATAAATTTTAATACCCCAAATTCGGCTAAACCATGATGCCCATTGTTATTGCACTTTTGGAATAATGTTAACAAATGTTAAAAAGATATATAAAGTTTATCAATTTTTTAAACACAAAATACTTTATATATACACAGGGGATTAAAATTAAGGGGAAATTAAGATGAGTAAAATCGGGAATTTCCGTAGCAACGGCTATGGCGATGGAAACTTGCATACTTATGACGGAAAAAGTGCAAAACCTAAGAAAACTCTTGCTGATGTAAGAAAGGCAAGAGAACTTGCACAGAAAAAAGCAAGACAAGCAAAACAAGCACAAAAAGCCGCTGTTCAGACAAAACAAAGAGTTGAACAGACTTTTGGACAAAGAACTCAACTCAGTCCAAGTGTTATTGACCATAATTTGGGATTAGACAGAACACCAAAATCCGCTCAGGAATCTTTCGGAGTTTTCGCTAAACATGATGTTTCACAAGCATTATCTCAAAGAACTTCATTGAGCCCAAGTGTTATTGACCATAATTTGGGATTAGACAGAATACCAAAATCCGCTCAGGAATCGTTCGGAGTTTTCGCTAAACATGATGTTTCACAAGCATTATCTCAAAAAACTTCATTAAGCCCAAGCGTTATTGACCACAATTTAGGCTTAGATAGAACACCAAAATCCGCTCAGGAATCTTTCGGAGTTTTCGCTAAACATGAGGTTTCACAAGCATTATCTCAAAGAACTCCATTGAGCCCAAGCGTTATTGACCACAATTTAGGCTTAGACAGAGCGGCAAAATCAGCACAAGAATCAGCAGAAGCATTTAAAGCAGGTAATATAGTAAGACAACATACTATCCCTGCATCACAGGGTTTACAGGAGTTTACCGACAATATGCTGGGAATCGGAAGAACACCAAAATCCGCACAGGAATCTATGGGCGTATTCGTTAAAAGAGAAGTTGAACAGGCATTATCTCAAAAAACACCATTAAATCCAAGTATAATTGACAATAATTTGGGTTTAAGCAGAAGTGCAAAATCAGCACAAGAATCCGCATCAGCGTTCATTGAACACGGTTTGACAGATACCGAAAAAGCATTAGAGAAAACAACAAAAGAATCTAAAGGCATCTGGGGTTCTGTAAAAGGTTTATTTGGTAAGGCTAAAAAAGCACTCTCATCAGGTTGGACAAAATTCAAATCATTTGCAAAAACTCCAAAAGGCAAATGGTCACTTGCAGCAGCAGCCGTTGTTGTAGTCGCAGCAGGGATATGGGCTTATGTTGCAGACAGATTTTCTGCAAAAAATATTCCGCCGACAACAGGACCATCTAAAGCATTTATGCCAAAATTAGAAACAGAAGAAGATGATGACATTCCGGAAATTGAAACAGAAGTTATCGAAGAAACCGATGATAAAAAAGTCGATGAGGAAGAAACAGAAACTGATTCAACTAAAGTAGTTCCGGCACCTGTACCAACAGATACGCATGATGAAACTGACAAAGTTGATGAAACTGACAAAACTGACGAAACTAAAACTCCTGCAACCGAAGAAGAAAAGAAAGAAGCAGAAGAAGTAGCAAAAGCAAACGATGCAGAAAATAAAAGAAATCCCGGAAAAATAGACGGTGATGAATACGAAGTAGTTAAAGGTGACTGTGTCTGGAACATTGCAAAAGCACACCTCAAAGAATTAAACAAAGACAAAGCAGACTATACACCATCAAATATTGAAATCTTAAGACACACAAAAGAACTTATGGAAATCAATGACTTACACTACGAAGCAGACAATTATGTAGTTATCATTAAACCGGGACAAAAATTAAAACTAAAAAAATAAAATAGAGTGAAGTTCGGATTATATATAAAAGCGACCTCCCTTAAAAAAGGAGGTCGTTTCCTGTTATAACCACTGTTGAATTTTTTGTTCAATTTCTTTTTCTTCAACACATTTATAATTTATACCACAGGAGGTTATCAGCTGTTTTGAATTGTATGATGGAGAATCAACAATCACAAACGGAGGCATTATTGATTTTTTGTATAAAGCCGTTGCCATTCTGCGATAGAATTTATCAAGCCATATTGTTTTTTGTTCTCTTGTAACTGAATGGCTCTTTTCATATAAAAACTCTGAATTTATCATAATATTATAGTTTTCTTTTTTATTTTCAATTCGCCAGATTACCTCGTCTAAAAATTCGTACGGCATAAGCGCATCTTCTGCAATCAGAGGCTTGTTTGTTTTCGGGTCAATCGCAAGTTCAGCACCGGGTCTTTTTTCAATAACACTTTGCGGAATAGCATTTTTTTGTTCTCTGTTTTTGTTTAGCCACCTTGCAAGCGCAAAAAGTTTTGTCTTAGTAATATCAGCAATCGGCGCAAATCCGCCTGACATATCGCCATTAATTGTTGCATAACCCATATATGCTTCTGATTTATCAGATGTTGCAATCGGCAGACAACTGCCAAATTCGTTGCTTACCCCCCACAAAAACATCGCTCTTGACCGTGCCTGAATATTATCTGCCGTAAACGACTGTTTATATCTGTTATCCCAATGTTTTTCCACATCAGCAAAAAGATTTTGCAAACAATTATTTGTAGTATCAAACATATCTTTTATAGGTGCGACCGTAAAACCTATTCCCAAATTTTGAGCCAAAACTTGTGCATCATCTTTGCTTGTTTGAGAAGTAATTTTTGACGGCATACTTACACCGAAAACATTTTCATTACCTAATGCATCAGTTAATAAAACTGCGCAGACAGTTGAATCAAGACCGCCTGATAATCCCAAAACCGCACGCCTAAACCCTGTTTTGCCAAAATAATCTTTTATCCCCTGAATCAAAGTTTTATATGTTCTTTCCATATCAGGTTCATAATCAAGACTGAATTGTGACTGATTATCATTATTCGACAACATTACAGACGGATAAATTTTGCCCAAATTTTTTACAGGATTAACTATCAAAAACTGTTCTTCAAAAGATTTTGCGCATGCAAAAAGTTTTCCGTCCTTATCAAAAACTCTGCTTGTCCCGTCAAAAGATGCCCTATCTGTTGCTCCTGCCTGATTTACATAAACGAACGGAACTGAATATTTTTGCGCCAAAGATGACATAAAACTATGTTTAATCTGTTCATTTTTAATTTTTGTCGTAGCAGCACAAATATTTACAATAACATCTGCATTTTGTTCAGTATTACGATAATCTTCACCAATTAAAATTCCATATTTTATACCGTTTACGGTAATCATATTATTTAAAGACTCAAAAGGTGTAATACAATTAAAATCATTAAATTCAGAATTATTTGGCAAAGATTTTCTTCTTATAATATCAGTAATTTTACCCCCATTCAAAACCGCAACGGAATCATAAAATTTATCTTCACAAGGTTCAACAAACCCCACAAACGCAGTTATTTTAGTCGTAATTTTTGCAATTTCATTAAGCCATTTTACACATTCATTTGCAATAATCGGATGATTTTCTATTGAATTTTCAAGCGGGAACCCTGACATAATAAGTTCAGGAAAAACAACCAAATCAAGTCCGATATTTTGTGCAAAGTTTATATATTCAACAATTTTTTTTGAGTTATATTCAATATCACCTGCTTTCGGGTTAATCTGCGCCAGTCCGGCACTGTTTGGTAAAAGCAGTTTCTTTAATTCTTCTTCAATTTCTTTTTTATTTTCTGCGGTGAAATATTTTTCCGCAAGTTCATTAATTCTCTCAATATCAGTCATAAAAATTCCTCTTTTCTAAATAATTATAATTCAAAAATATTACTGTCTTTTTATTTTTAATAGCAAATTATTTTTTTAGAGGCTTTATTTTTATATATAACTTACAGGAGGTTAATTTTATGAGAATAAATCCAATTATTAATTATGTTCAAAATCAGGCAAGGTTTTCAATGCCGAAAATTTCTTTCGGGGAAATAGACGGAGATTTTTATGGTTACTCATCTCGCAGAATTTCAAGAGAGAGCTATGAAACAAAAAAAGATAAAATTAATGAAAAATATGACAAAATGAGATCATCATGGTTAAGTGATTGTGATGACTTAGAAATAAGCCATTCTACGGTATTAGACAAATTAAATCAAATAGAAAAACATAGAGAAATGGATTTAGCAGAATTAAACAGAGAATATGGAGTATAAAAATAATTTATCCTTCTTTTTCTTTTAATATCTGTGCATATTTATCAAGTACAAACATAATTTTGCCTGCTTCATCCCAAACTTCCTGCGGATGAGCGCCTTTTGCGATTTTCATATCCGCCCTGCCTTGAACTGCAAGTTTTAAAACTTCCGGCATATTTATTGCAGTAGGGTGTTCTGATGATAAATTTTTATAATAACTGTCCTCATAATCATTATTCAGACGCAATTTCCAATTATTCGGATTTTCATCATGCCCGCCTTCGTTATAAGTTTTGTCTATTCCGAAAAAGTCCGCAAACGAAACCTGAACTTTATCACCTAACATAAAAAGTTCCGCAAATTTTGCTTTGACTCTTTCGCTATCATCATTTGCGATTTTTTTGCAGTATTCACTGCTATCGTGCGAAGCATTCAAAATCCCCGCAAGATACATCGGATTCCACGCTTCGTTTGCTCTTACCCAATCTTTTTTAATCATTTTTTGGGCAGGATCACTGTCGTGAGAACCGACTAATGCCCAATTTTTTGTATCTTTGTAATATTCCCCTCTTTTATATTCCAAAGGAGTAATCCCAGGTAAGCCGTTTTCCTGATAATAAATCCGCAAAAATGTCGGAGTTTCCGTAACCAAATCTTCCCAAACAGGAGTATATTTATCAATTCCGTGTTCTTCCAAAGTCGGCAGAATAATTTTACTCAACACTTTTTGATAATTCTTATCTGGGTCAATATCAGGCATATCATTTATATTCCCTTGCCTGTGACCATCTTTTGAATAAATAAACGGGTCCACAAGCCCTAAAACATGGTCAATTCTGACATTATCAAAATTATCAAGTGCATCATCAAGTTTTGACTTCAAATATTCTCCTGCACTGCCTAATGTTCCGTCATCATTGAATAATTTTTTCGGATCTAAAACAGGAACATTCCACCTTTGGATTCCGCCATTTGGTCCACCGTAAGGACAGCCGATTGCATAATCTTTTAAAAATAAATCCTGATGCGCCCACTCATCCGCAGGAGAAAATCCCACAAGCATATCACTTATATATTTAAATCCGTATTCTTTTCTTAAATCAGTATTCTCTTTTATTTGTTTATCAAGAAGATATTGACCAAAACAGTATTCTTCATATTTTGTACCCGTTTTTAACCTTAGTTGTTCTTTTCTGAAATGTGATTCATAATCATCATCATTTTCAAGATTTTTTGGTAAATTTCTGTCAATTTCTTTCCATTTTGTACAATCATCAGTTCCGTACAAATCTTTTAAAATATAAAATAGCGCATAAGTTTCTGTTTCGGGCTTATCTTCCATAAATTGAGCAAATTCTTTTGACATTTGGATTGCACGCACATCTTTTTGCTCTAATTTCTTTGTAAAATTTGAATATGCTTTTTTTATAAGACTATCATAATTTGCAAATGCTTCCGGAAAATCTGAATAAGCATAATTATCATCAGATTTTTTGACAGGAGATACAATGCCGGTAACATCAGTTGATTGCAACAGATGCCCGTATTTATTTTCGGTAAGTTTATTAAAATCTATAAACAAATAATTTTTGCTACCCACAGAAGATTTATAAGGCGAATATTCTCTGACTGAATTAAGTTCCCCGATTGGCCCTAACTGATTACATGTAAAACCATGCAAAATTTCAAACGGCATAAGTTGAGCCGCAACTTTACCGTAAGGAGAACCAACTCCTATATCATTATTTATTTCTTCATTTTGAGGTAATCTGCTTTCAGGGTACGAAGTTCCGTGTAAAATCATTGCGACTTCTTTTGTCCCAAGATAATCAAGAGCAGGTTTAATTCCGTTATTTTTATAATCCTGTTCTTCGTCTTTTGTTAATCTCCGCTGAAAAGAAACTTTTTGCGGAGCATAAGTATTAATTCTATTTATATACATACAATCCCGAATAATTATTCTATAAATATATCAAAGCACATAAAAAACTTTTTTGCTAATATGAGTAAAAAATATTTACAAAAAAAGACCCCTTATGACAGGGGTCTTTTTTCCGTTTGTGTTTATTTTATTGCCTTAGTTATTTGCTACACCATAGTGTTGTTCAGCGAATTCATCATCTTTTGCTCTTACATACATAAGTTGAAGTTCTTCATCGTTTACTGTAACAACTTTAACACCTACCATATGGTCTTCAGTAGAATAATCAGGGTTGTTAGTCCATTTGATATCAGGATCTGAAGCGATAAGGTCGGTTAACAAGATGTTACTTCCAACAGATGATTTATCCAAATATCCTTTGCTAAATTCACCGTCTTCTCTGTATAAGCCTGTTTTAGCATCATAAGAGTAAACATTTACTTTATCTCCATTTGTCTGTAAGAAGTATCTTTGTACCAAGTTGTTATCATAAATTGATGTATTTTGATCCCATGAATTTACATAAGTTTCAAAGAATATACCTTTTGGAGAGTTCAAAGTTTTTCCGCTGTAAGTCTGGATTTTGAAGTTTGATGTAGGTATTCTGTAAACATCTTTACCCCAGCCTTTGTGGTTACCTTGCCAATCTAAGTCTTCTCTGTCATAAACCATAATGTTCTTAGAAGATTCTAATAAATTAGCGTTAGCAACAAATCTGTCACCGTATTCCCATTCACGAATTGCCTGGTAATTTACGATATTATTTCTGCCAGGAGTACCTCCGTCAATATCGAATTTCTTAACCCATTTATCTAATGTATCCAAAGGAATCGGTTTTTGCCATCTGTCAATCCATTTTGTAATTGTATCGTGAGTTACATGGTAACTTCCGGTATCAACATAGATATATGTAGGAATTTCTTTTGGTACTTCAATATAAACTGTATCTGTATCTTTTTGAGGAACATAAATGTACTGAGTATCACCCGGTTCATGTATGTAAACAGTGTCTTTACCGTTTCTGCAGGTATCACAACAACAACCTCTTGCGTGAATATTTACAGTCGCATTAGCATTAGCATTAGCATCTGCATTTGCATTCGCAATTGCAGACGCACTATCATTTGCAATTGCTGTAACGCTGTATGTATCTTTATCACAACTTGTCAATGACGGAACAGTTGTTAATAATAATAATGAACCAACACCTGCCATTGTAGCGTTACGCATTACATTGCCTTTACCCTTTTTATTACCTGTAAAGTATAAAGATGCAGTTAAACCTTCATCTTGAACAGGTTTTTGTTCAGGCTGAGGATTTTCCACTGCCTTATGAGCCATTAAAGACTGACCGTAATTAAAATTTCTGATTGCACTAATTTGCATATTTTTGCCTCCTATTATTTGCTTTTTCTTTTTTTAAGTCAGAACATTTTTTTAGTTGCTACCATGAAAAAGAAAAAAAAACAGCAACATGCTAAAATTCAATATATAATTGAATTGCAGGCAAAAAACTCGTATTTACATTTCTTTACAATGCTATTTATTGTGCTAATTTTTCGCGAACAAGTGTTTCAACCTGAGCCAAAATATCAGGATTTTGTTCAAGATATTCTTTTGCCTTTTCTCTGCCTTGTCCGAGTTTTTCTTCATTAAAACTAAACCATGCTCCGGCTTTGTTTACAATATCGAGATTTACGGCAACATCAAGAATATTACCGATTTTTGAAATTCCTTTGCCAAAAATAATATCAAATTCGGCAGACCTGAATGGTGGGGCAACTTTATTTTTCAGCACTCTTACACGAACATGAATACCTACTTCACCGTCATCACCTTTTAAAGTTTCTGTTTTTCTGATTTCCATACGAACAGATGAATAATATTTCAAAGCGTTTCCGCCTGTTGTTGTTTCAGGATTTCCGTACATAACACCGATTTTCATTCTTAATTGGTTAATAAAAATGACCGTCGTATTGGTTTTTCCGATAATACCTGTTAACTTTCTCAACGCTTTTGACATTAAACGAGCCTGTAAGCCCATCTGCTGATCTTCCATTGAACCTTCAATTTCTGCTTTCGGAACAAGCGCCGCAACAGAATCGACAACAACAATATCAACTGCGCCCGAACGAACCAGTTCTTCAGTGATATCAAGTGCCTGTTCACCTGTATCAGGTTGAGAAATAAGCAAATTATCAACATCTACACCTAAATTTCTTGCATATTCGGGATCAAGAGCATGTTCGGCATCTACATAAGCGGCAATCCCGCCTTTTTTCTGACATTCTGCAACAATATGTTGCGCAAGAGTTGTTTTACCTGACGATTCAGGACCATAGACTTCAATAATACGACCTCTTGGGATACCGCCAATACCCAAAGCAACATCTAAAGATAACGCACCTGTCGGGATAGAATCAACACTTACGGTAGGTTTATCCCCAAGTTTCATAATTGAACCTTTACCAAAATCTTTTTCAATTTTATCTATCGCAAGTTTGAGTGCTTTATTTCTTTCTTCGCTAATATTTACTTCCGGTGCATCTTTTGTCGCCATTTTAATATCCTCTCTTTATAAGTAAAAAGTGAGTCATGAATCGTGAATTGACTGTATAAGATAAAATATTTTCAAAAACGGTAAAATAATAGCCAAAAGTGACTATTCACCATTCACAATTCACTATTCACTTTTTATCCTATTCCCAAATATAGATTTCTTTTTTTCTGTATAAACCGAAACCTACGGATTTGTAACTGTTTACTTCATTTTTTAGTTGATAAATTTCTTTATTCAAATCAACAATTTTTTGTTTCAAAGTTTCATTATCAGTTTTGCATCTGATAAGTTCAACAACTACATCATCCATACCTTCAAGTTTTTCATCGATAACTTTTGAAATTCTTTCGCTTAATTTTGTTTCCAAATCCTGTAAAGAATTTAAAATGCTTCTGATAGCAGGATTAGCAGGAGCAGCAACGGCAACAGCAGTTGATTTTGCATCAGTTGTTCCGTTAATTTGAGCCTGAACTTTGCGCAAATTTTTTACTTCATCATAAGAAAAATAAGTATAACCTTTTTCATTTTTCTTTGGTCTTATTGATGCTTTTTTGCAAAGTTCAACAATCTCCTTGTTGTCTGTTTTTAAAATTGTTCTGACTTCCTGCGGAGTCAAAGTTCTCTCATTTGTTTTTTCTTTTAACATTTTACCTATCCCTATAAAACAACACTCTATCAATTACAATACTATTACATTTTCATGTGCGTGGCAAATTATTTTCATGTAATCATGAAGAAATGTAACGAAAAAATATAGTTTAGATTGTCTTATTTTATGTTATTATAGATTGGATACTAAGGAGAGAATAATGTATAATACAAAGCAAATTACAAACGATTTACACTGGGTTGGAGCAAATGACAGAAGAATATCACTTTTTGAAGGCGTATATGATGTACCGCTTGGAGTTTCATATA
>Ga0256407_10003067_pt1 | contig 30484 bp, 24 predicted proteins | sample RumenRJG_04DNA_FD_193489 | JGI IMG/M metagenome (GOLD analysis project Ga0256407, IMG submission 193489) | Bovine rumen microbial communities from Lethbridge, Alberta, Canada - RJG_04 | ecosystem: Host-associated > Mammals > Digestive system > Stomach > Rumen | place: Canada: Alberta...
CGTTGATGGTCTCGCTGAGTACGGATGCCTTGATGCCAGTCTCGTCAGCGAGTTGCTTCTGTGTCATACCACGTTCTTTAAGCTCATCCTTAATCATTTCACCAGGATGTGTAGCAATAAATGGGGGTGCCGCATTATCGAATTCAATGTTCATTGTCTAAATTGATTAAGACGGTGCAAAGATAATGAGAATTTTCAAGATATTAGCAAATTTGCGAATTTTTTAAGATTTCTTGAGAATTTTTTTAAACACTCAGCCAGAGGAGTGTACCTCCATCCAATGCGACGGCATCAACTACGCCATCCTTGCCTCAAAATAAGGTAACATCTCATATTGAACTCTATTATAACTCCATTATATCTCTACTATATCTCCAATTCTTTATATTGGTATATATTGGAGATGTATTGGAGATGTATTAGAGATATGATGTGTGCACAGATTACACCTGTTTGATGGCGATGATGATGCGGCGGTAGGCGACGAGGCGGAAGGGACCGTCATCGTGGACTTCGCAGATGAGGTGGACGGTGTCGCCCTTCGTGTCGGCGGGAATGCGGACGGTGGCTATCGACTGGTCCGGCTGGTCAATCGTCACCTTCGTTGTGCCTATCTCCGGCTGCTGCCACCAAAGGAACGTGAGGGCATCGCCGTCAGGGTCGAAGGATTTCGAGGCGTCGAGACGAATGGCATCGCCAGCCTTGGCCGTGATGCGGAGCGGGGCGACGGAGGAGGTGTTCTTGACGGGAGAACCGTCAAGCACACGGATTGCAACGTGCGGATTCAGATTGCCCCGGCCCTCAGCGGCCCATTGCATACGGGCGCAGAAGTCGTTGAGCTCGTCGGGATAGAAGCGACTTTTGTAGCCGACGCTAATGCTGCGCAGGGGTTCCTGCCAGGAGGTCCAGGCCGTGGTGAGCGAGTCGGCACAGAGGCCGCGCTCGTGATAGCCCGCCCAACCGCACTGATGCGGGTCCTCGGGGTCGTTCAGTCCGTTGGGCATCACGTAAAGGAAACTCGGCGTGTCGCCCTCCACGCCCCATTTGTAGTTGGGGTATTCCCTGCCCAGCGCACCATGGCCCTGGATGAGCTGCTGATGTTGAGCCCAGTGTTGCTTGCCCAGTTCGCATTGCTCCTGCCAGGCGCCCTCGTCCCAGATGAACTGCAGGTCGTCCTGAAAGTCCTTTCGCAGCCACATGTGCGAACTGTAGGCACGATTCATGCGCATATCATATTTCATATCCTGGTCGGTGATAGTGAAGAGGCGGAACTTGCGGACGAAGTCCGAAACTTCGTCCACAGTGCGGGTTTGCTTTACCCGCCAGATGGCCTGAGCCAGCGTGTTGGCTCCACCCCATGCTGCAACGTATATCGGACGTGGGTCGTCCTCATCAGCCAAACGAATCAGCAATTCGCTGCCTGGTGAGTCATTACGCTCGCCGATGGATCGTATGCCACCATACATGCTGCCCATGACGGCACGGCTCGTGATGTACTCCGCACTCGGCCAGTAGCCAAGTTCCTGTTGGCCGTTCTCCTTCTTGAGTGAGAGGTGTTTCTTCTGTCCGGAGCGTCGCATGAGGTTAGGCACGTCTTTGGCATAGGCAGAAATTACGCGAAATAGATACTGCTGCCACTCCAACGGATACGGGTCGCAGTTCCAACCGACGCTCGTGATGAGCGCCTCGATCTCAAAACAATCGGCATAGGCCATCAGTCTCACCATCGACTCCATGTCGTCTGGCTCCACGTCCGCTGGCGCAATGTCCGTACATACCACTAATCGCGGCTTCAAATCACTCTTCGCTGCCCACACCGTCAACGGCATCAGGAGCAGCATGCATATCATTGCTTTCTTCATAGTCATTTCAAACTGTTTATCCAATGGACGATGTCGCTGAGGACTTCGGGCGAGATGGTTTCCTCTATCTCGGAGTACTCGGTGACGAGCCCCGTCGTGCAATGCTGGAAGAGGTGGTTCAGACCAGGGTATTCCTTAATGAAGTTATGCTTCGACTTCGGCAGCAGACGCTCGATGGCCGTGAGGTTCTGCGAAGAGATGACCTGACAGTCGCGGTCGCCATTGAGGGCGAAGACGGGGCAGCGCGTGGCGGCGATGTCGGCAGAGGGGTCGTAGTCGATGAACCACTTCAGCCAAGGCATCTGTTGGACGGCGTCCTGCTGGCGGTATTTCTCGACGGTCATATCGGCAGGCATTCCCGATAGCGACAGGATGCGGTTGCCCTGCGCCGCAAGAAGTGTGTCGCCCTTGACACCAGGGCCCGCCAGCGAGACGATGAAATCGGGGGACCCTTCCACGCTGTTGTCCCTTCCCTTCTTGCCACCGAGCATGAAGGCGATGAGTCCGCCCTCGCTGTGACCGAGGATGCCGACCTTGGAGAAGGCTTTCGTGTTGCGCAGATATTCCAAGCCTGCCGCAGCATCGCGGGCGAAGTCCTCAGAGGTGGCATTCTTCACATCACCACCCACAGAGGCGCCCGTAGCGCGGTCGTCATAACGCAGCGTGGCGATGCCGTGACGCGCCAGATAGTCGGCAATGACGAGGAAGGGTTTGTGCTGCATCAGTTCTTCGTCGCGGTTCTGCTGACCACTGCCCGTAACCATCAGGACGACGGTGGGTTTCTGCTTAGCGTTTTTGTCGTATCCCACAGGCCACGTCAGCGTACCCACCAGCGTGGCGAAGTCGGTGGCATTGGGAAACATCACTTCCTCCGTCGCGTAGGGATAAGGTTCCTTGGGCGTTTGCGGGCGCTTCACCTCTGGCACTCCCCTGGTCATCACCAAGGGCAGTGACATACCGTTTTGTGAAAAAGTGCCGTCGAGCTTGTCGCCCTTGAGCCGTGCGCGGTAGGTCATGCCAATCTGCTCCACCTTCAAGGCCAGCGAGTCGTCGCTCAGGAATTCCTTATAGGCGGAAATGCCCTTCGCGCCCTGGTCGGGACTGTCAAACGTTGCTATGACGTAGCCGTCGCCCTGTTCCAGATGGAGTACCAACGTTAGCGACGCGGCACCGACGTTCAACTTGCCCGACCACGAACCGAGCAGGGCGGTGGTGGGATTAACCTGCGCCCATCCCGTCAGTGCGACGAGGGCGAGGAGAATGGTGATGGAATATTTCTTCATATGAGTCATGTGAGCGGAATCATTTCTTCTTGGTTTTGGGTTTGCGCTTGCGCTTGGGCTTCACGTCATCTTCACCGAGGGCGTCGAGCATCGACATCTGCTTTTCGTGCAGGTAGTTGTCGACGGTGTAGCCCTTCTCGGCCATCTTGACGAGCAGATAGCGACGGGCGAGCCACGCCTGTTTGAGGTCGGGTAAGGCGTTGTTGAGGCGGCGCGAGGCTTGTTTGTTGTTGGTCTCTACTTTGACGGAGAGCTCGATGGGTTTGGTGAGGATGTCGCGCAACTGGTCGGCAAAATATTCGGCACTGCGTTTTACGCGGTTGAGGAAATCGGCATCGCGAAGAGACGCGATAGGCATGGCCTGAATCTTCTGCTGCCACTTGACGGCGACCTCAAGAACACGCTGACGCAGGTCAAAAAGTGTCTGGTCGTGCAACTGCTTGAGCGAGGCGTGGCTATGGTAGAAGAACTCGGCAAAGATGCGCACCATCGACTCTTCCAATAGCAGGATGGCACGGAAGTCGAAGAGTTGCATCAGCAGGTAGCGCTCGTACTCCTGCTTGAGCGCAGGCAATTGCTGGATGCTGCGTTCTGCCTCGCTCTCCTGCTGGGCGATGTATGAGTCCACACGCTCGTCGTTGATGACGGCACGAGGCTCCAAGGGCGAGGCAAGCACCAGACCTTCGAGCGTGCGGCAACGGCTCAGGGCGACATACACCTGACCAGGCGCAAACGACTGGTTGGCGTCGATGATGGCGCGGTCGAACGTCAGGCCCTGACTCTTATGGATGGTGATAGCCCACGCCAGTCGTAGAGGCAACTGTTTAAAGGTACCCTGCACCTCGCTCTCTATCTCGCGCGTCTGTTCGTTCAGCGTATAGCGCATATTCTCCCACTCCAACGGCTCCACTTCGATGGCTTCCGCGTCGCCCTCGCAATAGACGGTGAGACGATTTTCCGAGGCTTCCATCACACGCCCGATGCGACCATTATAATAATTGTGTTCACCTGACGGGTCGTTCTTCACGAACATCACCTGTGCACCCTCTTTCAGTACCAGCGTCTCAGCCGTGGGATAGGAGTATTCAGGGAACGTGCCCTTGACCTCGGCGCGATACTGGTACGAACGGCCAGGGAGTTTTTGTAGCTCTGACTCGTTGTAGAAGTTGGCGAGGTTGTTGTGGGTGGTTAAACGAATGTAACCACTCCCCTCGCCCTTTGGAGAGGGGCCGGGGGTGAGGCTCCTACTATTCAGCTTCGACAAAGCCTCTGTCGACGGATGCCCCTCGCGTATCTCGTTCAGGAGTGCGATGAACGACTCGTCCTGCTGGCGATAGACGTGAGAGAGTTGGATAGTCACGTAGTCAATCTGCTGCAACGCCTTCGAACCAAAGAAGTACGGCGTGTCGTAGTAGGGTTTCAGCATGCGCTCGTCCTCAGGTGTGACGACGGGCGTCAGTTGTGCCAGATCGCCAATCATCAGCAGTTGCATGCCGCCGAAGGGCTGTCCGTGTTCGCGGAAGCGACGCAGTACGGCATCGATGGCGTCGAGCAGATCGGCGCGCACCATCGATATCTCGTCGATGATGAGCAGGTCAGACGAGGCGATGATTTTCCGCTTCTCCTTGCCGAAGTCAAACTTGCTCTCTACCTTCGCACCAGGCACGTAAGGCGAAAAGGGCAGCTGGAAGAACGAGTGAATGGTGACGCCACCTGCATTGATGGCCGCCACACCCGTCGGAGCCACGACGATGGGTCGCTTGCGCGAGTGTTCCATGATGGTTTTAAGAAACGTCGTCTTGCCCGTTCCCGCCTTGCCGGTCAGAAATATGCTGCGTCCCGTACTTTCGACGAAGTCCCACGCCGTGCGCAGCTCGTTGTTTTGTTCCATATCTGTTTTTAACCTTGTTAGGTATAACTTTGTCACAAAGGTAGTCATTTCTTGCGAAATAACGGCAGAAAAACACGATAATTAACATATACTGACACTTTGCCGATAAATCAAGGGACGAAATAGCAAGGTGTAAGCAAAACGACAGATTAGTAGTTGAATTCTTTACAAAATGACACTTTTTTGGTAAATATAAGCACAAAAAGTTATGCTTTCCTTTGGTGTTTCTGTCTTTTTGCTTACCTTTGCAGCCGAAAAAGTAGCAAAAGGATAGCAAAATACCCAAATAGTAAGCAATATGGCACAGAAAATCAGGTTTACGAAGATGCATGGTTGCGGCAACGACTACATCTATGTCAATACGATGGAGCAGAAGGTGCCGAACCCTCAAGAGGCCGCCGTCCGATGGAGCGACCGCTATAAAGGCATCGGTTCTGATGGACTGGTGCTGATAGGCAAGAGTCCTGTGCCAGAGGCCGACTACACGATGCACATCTATAATGCGGACGGTTCGGAGGCTATGATGTGTGGCAATGCGAGCCGTTGCATCGGTAAGTACCTGTATGAACGTGGACTGACGACGAAAACGGAAATCCGTCTGCTGACGCTGTCGGGTGTGAAGACATTGAAGTTACACATTATTAATAATAAGGTGGAAAGCGTGACGGTGGACATGGGCGAGCCGGTATTGGAGGACGAGTCGCAATTCATGGGCTATCGCGTGCTGGACAAGGGTACGTTTGTGTCGATGGGTAATCCGCATTACGTCATCTTTACCGACGATGTCGATCAGGTGGGCGAAACGGGACGGATGCTGGAAAAACATCCGGCATTTCCACAGCGGTGTAATATTGAATTTGCAAAGATTGTCAGCGGCAAAACCGCTAACCACGCGCCCGCTGACCGTGCAACCATTAGGACGCGCGTTTGGGAACGGGGTAGTGGCATCACGCAGGCCTGCGGTACGGGTGCTTGTGCAACGGCTGTCGCTGCGGCGCTGAAGGGCAAGGCAGGGCGCAAAAGCGACATCGTGATGGACGGTGGTACGCTGAGCATCGAGTGGCGTGAGTCGGACAACCACGTATACATGACGGGTCCTGCCGAGTTTGTGTATGATGGCGAGATAGAAATATAAAAAGAACAAATATGGCATTAGTAAACATTCATTTCCTGAACCTGCAGCAGAACTACCTGTTCGCTGACATTGCCAAGAAGGTGAACGCCTTCAAGGTGATGCACCCCAAGGCCGATGTCATTTCATTGGGTATTGGCGACGTGACGCAACCTTTGGCACCTGCCGTGGTGGAGGCCATGCATAAGGCTGCCCACGAGATGGGTACTATCAAGGGCTTCCGCGGTTATGGTCCTGAGCAGGGTTATGACTTCTTGCGCGAGGCTATTCTGAAGAACGACTTCCTGACGCGAGGCGTACACCTCAGCATCGACGAGATTTTCATCAACGACGGTGCAAAGAGCGATACGGGTAACTTCCAGGAGTTGCTGCATTGGGATAACTTTATTGGCGTGACCGATCCCATCTATCCCGTCTATATCGACTCGAACGTAATGATTGGCCGTTGTGGTACATTCCGCGACGGACGTTGGACGAATGTGCGCTATCTGCCTACGACGGCTGAAAATGGTTTCATACCAGAACTTCCAAAGGGCCGTCCTGTGGATGTCATCTACCTGTGCTACCCCAACAATCCGACGGGCACGGTGATTACCAAACAGGAACTGCGCAAATGGGTGAACTACGCGCTGAAGAACGATGCGCTCATCCTCTACGATGCCGCCTATCAGGCCTATATCCGCGACCCAGAGATACCACGCTCGATTTACGAGATTCGCGGTGCCAGGAAGTGTGCCGTCGAGTTCCATTCGTTCTCGAAGACGGCCGGATTCACAGGTGTTCGTTGTGGCTATACGGTCGTACCTAAGGAAGTTACCGTTTCGACGTTCGAGGGTGAACGCATTCCGCTGAACCAATTGTGGTTGCGCCGCCAGTGTACGAAATTCAACGGCACGAGCTATATCTCGCAACGAGCTGCCGAGGCCATCTACACGCCTGGGGGTAAGGAACAGATAAAGACAACTATTGACTATTATATGGACAATGCTCAAAGGATGCTGAAGCGTCTGCGTGCATTGGGCTATGAGTGTTATGGTGGCGAGAACGCGCCTTACATCTGGATGCGCACCTCGGAAGGCATGGACTCATGGTCGTTCTTCGAGGCCCTGCTCTATGGTGCAAATGTCGTCTGTACCCCAGGTGTCGGCTTCGGTCCTTCAGGCGAGGGCTATGTGCGCTTTACGGCCTTCAACAGTCATGAGAAGACCGACGAAGCCCTCGACCGCATCGAAAAATGGAGTAAAGCTTGACGCCATTCACACCGTTATCTGAAAATCATTCCGCGAAGCCATAATAGGTTTCGCGGATTTTTTTGTAAATCACAAAATCGAGTGTGTTCGAACACACTTTTATAAAAGGTGACACTTTGCAACGAAATAATAGGTTTTTAGGGTAAAGTGTAAGCAAAATGGAAGCGAATACCACGAAATACTTTACAATATGTCATTTAATTGTAGTTTTAACAATCGAAATGAAAGAAATATTATAAATATTACAGCAAAATGTCGTAATTTTGCATCGTGAAATAAACAAAGTGTCAACCCGAACAAAACGGGTAAGTATTAATTAATAAGGTAAAAAGGTATGAAAAAGATTGAAGCAATTATCAGGAAGACCAAGTTTGAAGAGGTCAAGGAGGCTTTGCTCTCGTCGGACATCGACTGGTTTGAGTACCATAACGTACACGGCATCGGACAGAGCCGTCAGGAAAGGGTCTATCGTGGCGTACAGTATTCTACGGACGTGATTGAGCGTGTGGCGCTGACCATCGTTTGTCGCGACCAGTTCGTAGATCCGACGGTGAAAGTGATACTGAAAGTGGCCCATACGGGTGAGGTTGGCGACGGTCGTATCTTTGTGAGCGACATGATCGACACCTGGAGCATCCGCACAGGCGAACACGGTGACACCGTTTTGAGAGACAAGAAGTGATGATGATTAACACTAATCATTCATTTAAACATCAACAACACAAATACAAAAGATTATGAACGAAATTGGATTATCACTCGATACCGTATGGATGCTATTGGCAGCCATGTTGGTTTTCTGGATGCAGCCGGGCTTCGCGCTGTGTGAGGCTGGTTTTACGCGTAGTAAGAACACGGCGAACATCCTGATGAAGAACTTTGTCGACTTCATGTTCGGTTCGTTGTTGTTCTTCTTCCTCGGCTTCGGCTTTATGTTCGGAGGCGATGTGCTTGGTGGTTTCATCGGTATGCCCAACTGGGGCGACCTGAGTTTCTATGAGAGCGATCTGCCCGTAGAGGGTTTCTTGATTTTCGAGACCGTCTTCTGTGCTACCTCTGCCACCATCGTTAGTGGTGCTATGGCTGAGCGCACGAAGTTCTCGATGTACCTGATTTACAGTGCCGTCATTTCGCTGATCATTTACCCCGTTGAGGGTCACTGGACTTGGGGCGGTGGCTGGCTCTGTAACGATGCTGCCGACGGCTTTATGATGTCGACCTTTGGTGATGTGTTCCACGATTTCGCAGGTTCTGCCATCGTGCACAGCGTGGGTGGTGTATTGGCTCTGATTGGTGCGCTGGCACTGGGTCCCCGTATCGGTAAATATGATAAGAACGGCAAGAGCCGCGCTATTCCTGGTCACAACCTGACGATGGCTGCTCTGGGTGTGTTCATCCTCTGGCTGGGATGGTTTGGTTTCAACCCAGGTTCACAGTTGGCTGCCAGCGGTGAAGTGAACCGCATCGCCATCTCGCACGTGTTCTTGACCACCAACCTCGCTGCTGCTGCCGGTGGTGTGGCCACCATGTTCCTCACCTATATTAAATATGGTAAACCCTCACTCTCTCTGACACTGAACGGTGTGTTAGCAGGTCTCGTGGGTATCACGGCTGGCTGTGACCTCGTATCGCCTGTAGGTGCTGTAATCATCGGTTTCGTATGCGGTCTGGTATTGGTATTTGCCATTGAGTTTATCGACCATGTGCTGCACATCGACGATCCAGTAGGTGCCAGCTCTGTACACGGTGTCTGCGGTATCCTAGGTACGCTGATGACGGGCCTGCTGTCAACTTCGAACGGTGCATTCTACGGTCACGGCTGGGGATTCTTCGGTGCTGAGTGCTTCGGCATCCTCGTCATCGACCTTTGGGCTGCAGCTTGCGGATTCGCCCTGTTCTACGGCATCAAGAAGCTGCATGGTCTGCGCGTCGACAAGCGCATCGAAGAGGAAGGTCTCGACATCTACGAACACGGAGAGGCATGTTACAATTAATTAGACGATTCGTCTTATAGGTAAAAGTAAAAAGGTAAGATTATGAAAAAGATTGTTTTATTTGCAATGGCTCTGGTCATAAGTATGACCGCCTTTGCACAGGATGAGATTGAAACAACGATTAGTGGAGATATCGTAAGTCAGTATATCTGGCGTGGCCAGGATTTGGGTAACGCAGCCATTCAGCCGACACTCGGCATAGCTTACAAAGGCCTATCGCTCTCGGCTTGGGGTAGTTACGGCATCGCCAATGCTGACGACACGAAGGAGCTGGACCTGACGCTGGCTTATACGATAAAGGGATTCAATATTGGTATTACCGACTATTGGTTCAATGCCGGTCTCGATCCCGAAAACCGCTATCTGAAGTATGAAGCTCACAGTACCAACCACGTTTTCGAGGCAAATATCGGTTATGATTTTGGCTTCGCCTCGCTCCAATGGTACACCAACTTCGCAGGCAACGATGGCATAAACAAGGACGGCAAGCGCGCCTATAGCAGTTATTTCGAAGCTATTGTCCCATTTAAGCTTGCCACAGTCGACTGGACTGCTACGGCTGGCGCCGTCCCTTATGCCACAGACTTCTATAATGAATGGACCAGTGGTTTCTCTGTCACCAATGTCGCACTGAAGGCGTCGAAGGACATCAAGATTACCGATACGTTCTCCGTTCCCGTCTTCGCTGAACTTTCCGCAAATCCCTGCACACAAAAGGCCTACCTGGTTTTGGGTTTAACGCTGCATCCATAATATATCTGAACCAGGAATTGAGTCCCTTCTTCCAGTCTGACATGGAAGAAGGGATTTTTATGTTGTTTTCTGACGATTTGTAACGAAATGACAGAGAAATGATACAATTTGTTAGGAAAACGAGGGATAATATGTTTGCAAACTTTACATATTGATAGTTGAGTGTGTTTTTAACAATCGATATTCCTTACGCACGCGAACAAATTAAATAAAACTAAGTAATTTTGCAGTCCATAAAATACATTTGTTTTTATGGATACAAAGTATATTTTTGTCACAGGCGGCGTCGTTTCCTCATTAGGAAAGGGTATCATTTCCGCCTCAATTGGAAAGCTCCTACAGGCTCGCGGCTACAAGGTAACCATCCAGAAGTTTGACCCCTACATCAACATCGACCCAGGTACACTGAATCCCTATGAGCACGGCGAGTGCTACGTGACGGTGGACGGTATGGAGACCGATCTGGACTTAGGGCACTACGAACGATTTACAGGCATACACACAACACGAAACAACTCTATAACGACAGGGCGCATCTATAAGACCGTTATCGACCGTGAGCGCCACGGTGACTACCTGGGTAAGACGATCCAAGTAGTGCCGCACATCACCGATGAGATTAAGCGCAGGATGCTGCGTGAAGATGAAAAGGACGAGCAATTGGACTTCGTCATCACTGAGGTAGGTGGTACCATTGGTGACATTGAGAGTGCACCATTTATGGAGGCCATCCGACAGTTGCGCTGGCAACTGGGGCGCGATGCCGTGTGTGTGCATCTGACGTATGTCCCTTATCTGAAGGCGGCAGAAGAGCTGAAGACGAAACCTACGCAGCATAGCGTGAAGGAACTGCAGGGTATGGGTATTCAGCCCGACATCCTCGTCCTTAGAACCGAACGCCACCTCAGCGACGCTATACGCCTGAAGGTGGCATCTTTCTGTAATGTCGATTTGGAGTGCGTGGTGCAGAGTGAGGATATGCCCAGCATCTATGAGGTGCCTGTCAGCATGCAGAAGCAGGGACTTGATGCCGCCATCATGCGCAAAATAGGTATTCCTGTTGGCGAGACGCCATCGATGCAGTCATGGCACGACTTCCTCAACAAACAGTGCAACGCCAAGCGTGAGGTACATATCGGCCTGGTGGGTAAGTACGATTTGCAGGATGCTTACAAGAGCATCCGCGAGAGTCTGAACCTAGCGGGCATCTACAACGATGTGAAGGCTAAGATTCATTTTGTGAATAGCGAGGGGTTGACAGCGGACAACGTCGCCACACAGCTGGAGGGTATGGCTGGCATCATCATTTGTCCAGGCTTCGGACAGCGTGGTATCGAAGGAAAAATTATCGCTGCTGAATACACCCGTACCCACGACATTCCCACCTTCGGCATCTGTCTGGGCATGCAGATGATGGTCATCGAGTTTGCCCGCAACGTCCTGGGCTATAAGAATGCCAATAGTGCCGAGATGAATCCTGATACGCCCCACAACGTCATCGACATCATGGAGGAGCAGAAGAATATCACGCAGATGGGCGGTACCATGCGACTGGGTGCCTACGATTGTGAGCTCACCGCAGGCAGTCGTGTTGCGGAGGCCTACGGAAAAGCTACAACTATTCGTGAGAGACACCGCCATCGTTATGAGTTCAACAATAAATACAAGGAAGAATACGAGTCCGCTGGTATGAAGTGTGTAGGTATCAATCCCGCTGCCGGCCTTGTTGAGATTGTAGAGATACCAGAAAAAAAATGGTACATCGGTGCTCAGTTCCACCCAGAATATTCCTCTACGGTACTGCATCCCCATCCGCTGTTTATGTCGTTCGTAAAAGCTTGTAATTCGTCTAATTCGTGAAATTCGTGGTCAAAATATGGAACAACTGAAGCATGAGTGTGGTGTGGCGATGATTCGCCTGTTGAAACCGCTGGACTACTACGAGAAGAAATATGGTACGTGGGCCTACGGTTTCAACAAGCTGTATCTGATGATGGAGAAGCAGCATAACCGCGGACAAGAGGGTGCCGGTATCGCCTCGGTCAGTCTGAAGAACGAGCCAGGCACGGAGTATATGTTCCGTGAGAAGGCCGAGGGCAAGGACGCCATTACCGAGATATTCGGTCGTGTTACGGAGGAGATGAAGGGCGAGCTGCTGATGGGTCACCTGCGCTATTCGACCACGGGCAAAAGCGGTCTGACGTTCGTACATCCTTTCCTGCGTCGTAACAACTGGCGGGCGAAGAACCTCTGTCTGTGCGGCAACTTCAATATGACGAACATTGACGAGGTTTTTCAGTTTCTGACGGAGCAGGGCCAGTCGCCACGTATCTATGGCGACTCGTACATCACATTGGAACTGATGGGCCATCGTCTGGATCGCGAGGTGGAACGCCTGTTTGCTGAGGCTAAGGAACAAGGGCTTGAGGGTACTGCCATCACCGACTACATTGATAATAACGTGGAGATGGCCAACGTGCTGAAAAAGACGATGTGCCACTACGATGGTGGCTACGTGATGTGTGGCCTGACGGGTTCTGGCGAGATGTTCTCCGTACGCGATCCTTGGGGTATCCGTCCTGCGTTCTGGTATCAGGACGACGAAATTATTGCACTGGCCAGTGAGCGCCCTGTGTTGCAAACCACCTTCGACCTACAGGCCGAGGACATCCGTGAGCTGAAACCAGGTCAGGCGCTTATTGTTCGCAAAAACGGTGAGAGTCATTTGGAGCAGATTATGCCAGCCCAAGAGCTTAGCGCCTGCAGTTTCGAGCGCATCTATTTCAGTCGTGGTTCCGATCGTGACATCTATCAGGAACGCAAACGACTGGGTGAGCAACTGACGCCAGCCATCCTTAAAGCCATTGATGGCGACGTCATCAACACCGTATTCTCCTATATCCCCAATACTGCTGAAGTCGCCTATTACGGCATGACTGACGGTTTCCGCCAGCAAGGCCATAACGTCCGCACGGAGAAGGTGGTCTGGAAAGACATCAAGATGCGCACGTTCATTGCTGACAACTCCGAGCGTAACGACCTCGCTGCCCACGTCTATGACATCAGCTACGGCTCGCTCAGGCCCTATGAGGATAACCTCGTTGTCATCGACGATAGCATCGTTCGCGGTACAACATTAAGAGAGAGCATCTTCAAGATTCTCGACCGTCTGCACCCCAAGAAGATTGTGATGGTCAGCTCGTCGCCGCAGATACGCTATCCCGACTATTATGGCATCGATATGGCCCGTTTGGAAGAGTTTTGTGCTTTCCGCGCCACGATGGCATTGATTGAGGAGCGCGGTATGTGGCAACTGGTGAACGACACCTACTTGGCCTGCAAGCGTGAACTGGCAAAGCCGAAGGAAGAGATGCAGAACTGCGTACGTGCCGTCTATGAACCTTTCACCGTCGACGAGGTCAACCAGAAGATTGTCGAAATGTTGCGTCCTGCCGACATGCAGGCACCCATCGAACTGGTGTTCCAGAGCATCGAGGGACTACACGAGGCGTGCCCCAATCATCCAGGCGACTGGTACTTTACGGGTCATTACCCCACGCCAGGCGGCAATAAATTGGTGAATCAGGCGTTTATAAATTATGTTGAGCAGAAATTAAAGAGAGAACAATAAGATATATGAGACAAGCAAGATTAATACTCGAAGATGGCACGACGTTCTGTGGCTGGTCATTCGGATATGCAGGAGCCCCCCGATCAAACGGGGGGCGGCCTTCTGGCAGGGGGCCACACTCCGACATTTGTGTCGGAGAAGTCGTATTCAATACCGCCATGTCGGGCTATCCAGAGAGTCTGACAGACCCCAGCTATGCGGGTCAGATACTGGTGACGACCTTTCCACTGATAGGCAACTACGGCGTGCCTGATACCGGCAACGGTGCCGACGGTCTGCCACTGTTTATGGAGAGCGACCGCATCCACGCCAAAGCGCTCGTGGTGGCTGACTATAGTGAGACGTATTCGCACTGGAATGCCAAAGAGTCGTTGGCCAGTTGGCTGAAGCGTGAGCAGGTGCCAGGTATTACGGGCATCGATACGCGCCGCCTGACAAAGGTGCTGCGAGAGCACGGCGTGATGATGGGAAGAATTATCCTAGAAGGTCTAAGTCTAGATAATCTAGATAGTCTTGACTACGGCTCTGTGAACTGGGTGGAGCAGGTGAGTTGCAAGGAGGTCATCACATACAACGAAGGTGCCACCAAGCGTGTTGTCCTCGTGGATTGCGGCGTGAAAGCGAACATCATCCGCTGTCTCATTCGTCGTGGTATTGAGGTGGTTCGTGTTCCTTGGGACTACGACTTCAACCAGTTGGAGTTCGACGGACTCTTCTTGGCGAATGGCCCTGGCGATCCAGAGCGTTGCGAGAAGACGGTGGCTCACATCCGTACGTTCCTGAATAACCCTGAGGTGAAGCCTTGCATGGGTATCTGCCTCGGCAATCAGCTCTTGGCACGTGCCGCTGGTGCAAATACCTACAAACTGAAGTACGGTCACCGTTCACACAACCAACCCGTTCAGCAGGTGGGCACTACCCGATGCTTCATCACGTCGCAGAACCACGGCTATGCCGTTGACGACAGGACTTTGCCTGCCGACTGGGAACCACTTTTCGTGAATATGAACGACGGTTCTAATGAGGGCATCCGCCACAAGACGAACCCGTGGATGTCGGCCCAGTTCCACCCCGAGGCTTGCTCAGGACCTGTAGATACAGAGTTTTTGTTTGATGAATTCGTAAAGATGTTAGAATGATGGAGAAGAAAGATATAAAAAAGGTTTTGCTTTTAGGCTCTGGCGCCCTGAAGATTGGTCAGGCCGGTGAGTTCGACTATAGCGGCGCACAGGCCCTGAAGGCGCTGAAGGAAGAGGGTATTCATTCAGTGCTGATTAATCCCAATATTGCTACGGTGCAGACCTCGCAAAAAGATAAAGAGGTCAGTACGGCTTCACAAGCCGTTGCAGACACCGTGTATTTCCAACCCGTGACGCCAGAGTTTGTCGAGCGCGTTATCGAAAAAGAACGTCCTGACGGCATCCTGCTGTCGTTCGGTGGTCAGACGGCGCTGAACTGCGGTGTGGAGCTCTATGAGAACGGCGTTCTGGAAAAATATGGTGTCAAGGTGTTGGGCACTCCCGTTCAGGCCATTATCGACACTGAAGACCGTGACCTCTTCGTGAAGAAACTCGACGAGATAGATGTAAAAACCATCAAGAGTGAAGCCTGCTCGACAGTTGAGGAGGTACAGAAGGCTGCCCATGAGCTTGGCTTCCCTGTCATTCTGCGTGCCGCCTACGCCCTCGGTGGTTTGGGCTCTGGCTTCTGCGACAACGAGGAACAACTCCTAGCGCAGGCCGAGGAGGCCTTCTCGTTCTCGCCCCAGGTATTGGTGGAGAAATCGCTCAAGGGTTGGAAGGAGATAGAGTATGAGGTGGTGCGCGACCAGTATGACAACTGCATCACCGTTTGTAACATGGAGAACTTCGACCCGCTGGGCATCCATACTGGTGAGTCCATTGTCGTCGCTCCCAGTCAGACACTCACCAACAGCGAATACCACAAGCTACGTGCCCTCGCCATCAAGATTATCCGCCATATCGGTATCGTCGGCGAGTGTAACGTGCAGTACGCCCTCGACCCCAACAGCGAGGACTATCGCGTCATCGAGGTCAATGCCCGTCTGTCGCGTTCGTCAGCACTCGCCAGTAAGGCCACGGGCTATCCCTTGGCTTTCGTCGCTGCCAAACTGGGGCTCGGCTACGGCCTCTTCGACTTGAAGAACTCGGTGACGAAGACCACCAGTGCCTTCTTCGAGCCGGCCCTAGACTACGTAGTAGTAAAAATACCTCGTTGGGACCTTACTAAGTTCCACGGCGTGAAGCGCCAGTTGGGCTCGTCGATGAAGTCGGTGGGTGAGGTGATGGCCATCGGTCGCACCTTCGAGGAAGCCCTGCAGAAGGGTCTCCGCATGATAGGGCAGGGCATGCACGGCTTTGTGGAGAATCATGATGATATTGACCATTCACCATTGACCATTGACCATTCTGCTGCGCAAAAGGAGGCGGATGGCAATAATGGTCAATGTTCAATGGTCAATGGTCAATTGAAAGAGCCTACCGACATGCGTGTCTTCGTAGTGTCTAAAGCCTTGCAGATGGGTTACAGTGTCGAGCAGATTCATCAGTTGACAAAGATTGACCGCTGGTTTTTGCAGAAGCTGAAGCATATCGTGGATATCGACCAGCAGTTGCACGAATACGCCCACCTGTCGGAGGTTTCGGAATTCATGGAACCCAGCGAGTTCAAGGAATACCTGCAGTCGCCTGAGGTTGCCCTGCTGCTGCGTGCCGCCAAGGTCTATGGCTTCAGCGACTTCCAGATAGGTCGTGCCGTCGGTTTGGAACACCGCATGAAGATGGAGCAGGCTGGTCTAACCATCCGCAAATGGCGAAAGATGCTCGGTCTTGTGCCTACCGTCAACCAGATTGACACCCTCGCCGCCGAGTATCCTGCCCAGACGAATTACTTGTATTTGTCGTACCTGTAATAGGGGAAATCCTCCCCACTTATAGGTTCAGTCGCCAGGTGACACCATCCTTCGTGTCCTTCACTTCGAAACCGGCAGCAGCCAGTTCGTCGCGGATTTTGTCACTGGTGGCCCAGTCCTTGTCGGCCTTCGCCTTGGCGCGCAGTTCGAGCACCATATCCATCACCTTACCGAAGGCCTCCTCACGGGCAGCGTTATTTCCATTGGCCAAACCTGCGGATGCTGTGGCCTTGAGTCCGAGGATATCCTCAGCGAAGAGATGCATCGCCTCCTTCAGTTCAGCGAGACATTCGGCACAGATGGTGGCCTTGTGGTCAACGAGTTTGTTGATCACCGTGCAGGCCTCGAAGAGATTGCTGATGACTTGCGGCGTGGCGAAGTCGTCGTTCATGGCGTCGTAGCACTTCTGGCGCAGGCTCTTCACCACCTTTTCCGTTTCTGCATCACATTGTGGCGAAACCGTAATGCGCTCTAAGTCGCTGATGGCGTTCATCAGTTTCTCCAAACCCTTCTCTGCGGCCACGAGTGCCTCGTTCGAGAAGTCCACGGTGCCACGATAGTGTGCACTCAAGACGAAGAAACGGATTGTCATCGGCGAATAAGCCTTCTCCAACAACGGATGGTTGCCCGTGAAGAACTGTTCCAGTGTGATGAAGTTATTATACGACTTACCCATCTTCTGACCGTTGATAGTCAACATGTTGTTGTGCATCCAGTATTTCACGGCAGGATGGCCCATCGACGCCGTAGCCTGAGCAATTTCACATTCGTGGTGGGGGAACACGAGGTCCATGCCGCCACCGTGAATGTCGAACATTTCGCCAAGATACTTGCGGCCCATAGCAGTGCACTCGCAGTGCCAGCCGGGGAAACCGTCTGGGATAGGGGTGAGAGGTGAGAGGTGAGAGGTAAGAAGCCACGGCCAACGCATGATGTGCTCGGGCTGTGCCTTCTTCCACAGGGCGAAGTCGGCCTGATTCTTTTTCTCACCGATACCAGCCAGTTCACGGCTCTCGTCCTTGATATTCTCCAGCGAACGACCGCTCAGAATACCATACTTATATTGCTTGTTATACGCCTCGATATCGAAATAAATCGAGCCGTTCGACTCATACGCAAAACCATTGTCCAGTATTTGCTGCACCAGCTGCTGCTGTTCGATGATATGACCTGTAGCATGCGGCTCGATAGAGGGACGCAGCACGTTCAGCGCATCCATCGCCTGATGGTAGCGGTTGGTATAATACTGCGCAATCTCCATTGGCTCCAGCTGTTCCAGACGGGCCTTCTTGGCTATTTTGTCTTCACCCTCGTCGGCATCGTGTTCCAAATGGCCCACATCCGTGATATTACGCACATAGCGCACCTTATAGCCCAGATGCTTCAGATAACGGAACACCAGGTCGAAGGTGATGGCAGGACGGGCATGACCCAGATGGGGATCGCCATACACCGTAGGACCACAGACATACATGCCCACATGGGGGGCGTTAATCGGCTCGAAACGCTCTTTTTGGCGCGTCAGCGTATTGTAAATTACCAGCTTTGATTCCATATTTTCCTATTTTTTGCCGACAAAGGTACGAATAAGTGAGCAAAATGCAAAATAAATCCGAATTTATTTTCATTTTCGAACGGTAGTGCCTTCGACAAAGTCAAAGGTACGAAAAAAAATAAATATTAAAGACGAAAAATGAAATATTATTTGTACCTTTGCAGCCAAATTTCATAAATATTGCAATATTATGGCTTATACACGTATGACTGCCGCAGAGGCTGCGGCGCTGATTAAGAATGGCGACCACATCGCCATGAGTGGCTTCACACCTGCTGGTGTGGCCAAGGCAACAACCAAAGAGTTAGCAAAAATCGCTGTGGCTGAGCACGAGGCTGGCCGCGAGTTCAAAGTGGCTATCTTCACGGGTGCCTCCACAGGACAGAGCACCGATGGTGACCTGGCAAACGCTCAGGCCATCCTCTATCGTGCACCCTACACCACGAACCCCGATTTCCGCAAGCACGTCAATATGGGTGAGATTCCCTACAACGACCTGCACCTGAGTCACATGGCACAGGAGCTGCGCTACGGCTTCTATGGTCCGTTGGACTGGGCCATTCTCGAGGTTTGCGACATCGAGGAGGTCGGCAATGACTATCATGTCTTCTTGACCGCTGCCGGTGGTATCAGTCCTACGGCTGCCCGTCTGGCTAAGCATGTCATCCTCGAGCTCAACAGCTTCCACAATCCCAACGCCAAGTTCATCCACGACGTCTATGAGCCGCTGGATCCTCCTTACCGCAAAGCTATTCCCATCGAGCACGTCGGCGACCGCATCGGCCAGCCCTACGTCTCTATTCCCAAGGAGAAGGTAGTAGGTGTCGTAGAGTGTAACATCCCTGATGAGGCCCGTGCCTTCAAGGACAGCGACCCCGTGACCGATAAGATTGGTTTCCTCACCGCAGAGTTCCTCGTCGAAGAGATGCACAAAGGTCGTATCCCCAAGGAATTCCTGCCTCTGCAGAGCGGTGTGGGCTCGACGGCTAACGCTATTCTCGGTGCTCTGGGTCAGGACAAGCACGTACCCGACTTCAACATCTATACCGAAGTGCTGCAGGACAGCGTCGTAGGCATGATGCTCAGTGGTCGTGTGAAGGATGCCTCGGCATGCTCGCTGACCGTATCGAACGAGTGTCTGCTGCAGGTCTATGATAATATGGACTACTTCAAGAACCACCTGACACTGCGCCAGAGCGAGATTTCCAACTCGCCGGAGATTATCCGCCGATTAGGTGTCATCGCCATCAATACCGCTATCGAGGCCGACCTCTACGGTAACGTGAACTCAACGCATATCAGCGGTACGAAGATGATGAACGGTATCGGTGGCTCGGGTGACTTCATCCGCAACGCCTACCTCTCTATCTTCACCTGCCCGTCTGTGGCCAAGGGTGGTGTCATCTCCAGTATCGTACCCTTCGTGAGCCATCAGGACAGCTCGGAGCACGACGTCAATATCATCGTTACCGAACAGGGTATCGCCGACCTGCGTGGCAAGGGCCCCATCCAGCGTGCTGAGTGCATCATTGAAAACTGTGCTCACCCCGATTACAAGCAGCTGCTTTGGGATTACCTGAAGATTGCAAAGATGGGTCAGACCCGTCACAACCTGCCTGCCGCCTTCGCCATGCACGACACGCTGGCACGCAAGGGCGACATGAAGCTTACCGACTTTGCTGAGTACGTGAAGTGAAGCAACCGGCAATCATCATACCACAGGGAGCGCACGAGGTGCTATTGCACGCCTGCTGCGCTCCTTGTTCGTCAGCTATTGTAGAGTGGATGTTGGCTCACGACGTCCGCCCTACCATATTTTATTATAACCCCAACATCTATCCTCGTGAGGAATACGACATCCGTAAGAACGAAAGCAAGCGTCATGCCGACTCGCTGGGCGTCCGCTGGATAGATGGTGATTACGACCACCAGCAGTGGCTCGACAGCGTCCGCGGACTGGAGTGCGAACCGGAACGCGGCAGTCGCTGCAGTCTGTGCTTCCAGCTGCGTCTCACGGCAGTAGCTCGCGAAGCCCGTCGTCAAGGCCTGCGTTTCTTTACCACTACGTTGGCGTCGTCACGCTGGAAGAGCATCGAACAGATTACTGCCGCCGGACTGAAAGCCCAAGCGGCCGTACCCGATACAGAGTTCTGGGCTCAGAACTGGCGTAAGGGCGGTCTCTACGAACGCCGCAACCAGCTGCTGCGCGAATACAACTTCTACAACCAGCAATACTGCGGCTGCGAATTTTCGCAAAGACATTAGTGTACTCTTTTGTCGCTTTTTATTTGTCGGGCGACCTCATGAGGATGGGGCTCTATGCGTCGGCTCGCGAAATCACAAATCGATAGGCCGTTGTCATGGTGGGAAACAACTGTCGGAGCAATCTGCCCGACAACAGCTGTGCAATCACAAAGATGATGGTATAGGCTATGGCCCCGTTGACGGGATTGATGAAAAAACCGAGCTTATTGTTTGGCGGGTCCAGAATTTTTTCGTACCTTCGCAGACGAAACAAAGAAAAGACAATGACAACAGACGATGGAATATTCAGACGTTCAGAACTGCTTCTGGGCGACGAAGTAATGGAGCGGATAGCACAGAAACGTGTAATCATCTTCGGTGTGGGTGGCGTTGGGTCGTGGTGCGCTGAGGGTTTGGTGCGCAGCGGCATCCGTCAGTTGACGATTGTGGACTCGGACCGCGTGTGTATCACCAACATCAACCGTCAGTTGATGGCAACGACGAAGACAGTGGGTCAAGTGAAGGTGGAAGCCCTGAAAGAACGTCTGCTCACGATTAATCCGTCGGCAGAAATTACTGCCCTGCAGAAAATCTTCACAGAGGAGAGTGCCTCCAATTTTCATTTGGAAGACTACGATTATATTATTGATGCCATCGACTCGCTGAAGGACAAGGCTGCACTTATTCTGTTGGCTTGTCAGACGAAAGCAAGGTTCTTTTCGTCGATGGGTGCTGCCTTGAAACTGGACCCTACACGCATTCAGATTACGGAGTTCTGGAAGGTGAAGGGCGACCCGTTGGCTCGTGCCCTGCGTAATAGGTTCAAGAAGGAGAAGCTTTTTCCCAAGCGCAAGTTCCAGTGCGTCTATTCCGACGAACTGCTAGAGAACAAGCAACCCATCGATCCTGACGACAGAGGCAACGGCAGCATTGTCCACATCACCGCCATTTTCGGTTTCATGCTGGCAGGACTAGTGATAAAGGATATTGACGCGGTAGATGCGGAACGACATGGGCGGTAGTTGGTCGTTGATGACGCCCCACGTCCATCACGCTTTGTGCCATTGACATTATGGCCATAAATGCCACGCAGGCACATGTCATCAATCGTTTCATAATTATGTCTTTGTTATTTTTTTTGCAAAGGTACGAAAAATGCAACATAATCTACAAGAATTTTGTTGCATTATCATAGATAAATGTTCCAATCCCGTTTTTATAATTCATAAACTTTCCTAATATAACGGCAAAGATACGAAAAAACGGAAAAATATGATTATCTTTGTACTCACAATTGTAAATCGATTTGGAAATCGACTAAAAAAGTAAAATGAAACAATGAAGAAATTGGTTTTCTGTCTCATGGTAATGATGGGCGTGCTGACAGTTTCAGCGCAGAAGTTAAATGATCCCATTCTTGGCGGAGAGTTGAGCAACTCGGCTGCGACGTCGGTAGAAGATATCGATGAAGTGTTGCCACGGATGCGGGCATTGGGACTGAATACGGTACTTGTGCCAGCTTACTGGGAGTTCGTCGAACCTGTAGAGGGGAAGTTCGACTTCACACTCATTGACCGTACTATCGACATGGCGCGACGTGAGCAGCTGCACGTGGTGCTCCTTTGGTTTGGCGCGTGGAAGAACTCGATGTCGTGCTATGCGCCGGGTTGGTTCAAGCAGGACACGAAGCGGTTCCCTAGGGCGATGACCGCCGAGGGAAAACAGATGGAGATTGCCTCGTGTTTCAGCGACAATGTGTTGCAGGCCGATCTGAAGGCCTTTTCGGCACTCATGCGACATATCCGCGAGAAAGACCCGCAGCGCGAGGTGGTCGTCATGATGCAGATAGAGAACGAGATCGGTATGCTGGAGTCGGCACGCGACCACTCTCCATTGGCTGAGAAGGCATACAAGAAAGAGAAGTGGGCAGAGCGCTATGGCACTGATGAGTATGCCGACGAGAAGTTCATGGCGCTGAGCTATGCCCGCTACGTGGAGCATCTGGCTAAGGCGGCCCGTGAGTTACACAACATGCCGCTCTATGTGAATGCTGCGATGAACAGCCGTGGGCGCCGTCCTGGTGAATATCCCTCGGCAGGCCCGTTGGCACATCTCATAGACTTCTGGCATGAGGGTGCTCCCAGCATCGATCTGCTCGCTCCCGACATCTACGACACGGGCTTCAAGTCGTGGTGTGCGCAGTATGCGATGCCTTTGCGTCCGCAGGAAGGAGGCCCAATTAAGAATCGGCTCTTTATCCCTGAGAGCCGATGCTGCGAGAATAGCGGTGTCCGTGCCCTCTATGCCTTCGGCGAGCATCAGGCATTGGGTTTCTCACCCTTCGCCATCGACCAGGCCAGCCCAAAAGAGACGGAATCGGTCACACAGGCCTACAATCTGCTGCGTCAAGTATTTTATGTAAAACGCTCACAGAATACCTGGGGCCTTCTTTTCGATCAGGAAGACCGCGAGCGCATCATCGATGACAACGGCGTAGTGATGACTTGCCGCCATTACTTCACCCTGCCTTGGGACCCTCGCGCTACCGACGGCACTACTTGGCCCGAAGGCGGTGCCATGCTCATCCGCCTGGGCAAGTATGATTACCTTTTGGCAGGAAGCGGTGTGGTCATCGACTTTAAGACCCCTACGGAGAAACAACAAGAGCAACAAAAGACACTTGGCGAAGACGGTTTCGCCGAAGCAGGCGGAGAAAAGTTCAATGTTCAACGTTCAATGTTCAATGGCAAACGTCTCGGCCTCCTTTCCGTCGATGAAGTAGCAATCTCTAATAATGGCACGGTGCAATACCTCCGTCGCCATAACGGCGACCAAACCCATCAAGGCCGTCATGCCCGCATCGGCGTTGGTGAATGGAAAATCCTTCACATCCATCTATATGAATATTAAGCGAAAGCACATACATAAGATAGAGGCAGAAGGACTGGCAAGAAAATATTGATGATAAAGAGTTAGAAGAAATTTAACTATATGAAGAAGATTATGATGACAATGATGCTGGCCATCGCAGTGGTGACGGCATCGGCACAGACAAAAAGGCTGCGATTGAACGAGAGCAGAGCGATGCACGCATCAGCTCTGCCGAGCGTGAGCAGGCTCGACCGGAGGTCAAGGCAGCTGTTTGACTTCGGCTGGCAGTTTACTCACAATGGAACGACGCAAACCGTGGACCTGCCGCACGATTGGGACATCTTCGAAGGTCCCAATTCTGGCCAAGGCGTTACGGGTACTGGCGGAGGATGGTTCGAGGCTGGCAAGGGCGAGTACCGCAAAACATTCAAGACACCCGGCGACGAACTGGTAAAACTGCATTTCGAAGGTGTGTATCAAAAAGCTGAGGTCTATGTGAATGGACAGCGTGCTGGGCAGCATCATTATGGCTATACGCCGTTCACAGTCGATGTGACACCATATATCAATAAGGACAAAAAGCAGACCAAGGCTGCGACTAAGCGAGAACAGAATGATGCTCGCATCAATTCTGTCGAGCGTGAGCAGGCTCGACCTGAGGTCAACGAGGTTGTGGTAAAGGTTGACAATTCCGAACAGCCGAACTGCCGCTGGTACTCCGGTTCGGGCATCTACCGCCACGTGTGGTTGGAGACCATGCCCGCGTTACACATTGCCGAGAATGGTGTTTTCGTCACTACGCCGGAGGTGAGTTCCGATAAGGCGCGTGTACAGGTGGACGTGACTGTGCAGAATGAATCGCAGACCGACCGCAACGCCACCGTTGTGGTGGGCAGTGCTCAGTTGATGGTGGCTGTGAAGGCTGGTGAGAGCAAGACCGTGACAACGACTCTCTTCGTCAATAATCCACGCCTATGGTCGCCCGAGAGTCCGACGCTTTATGAGGCGAAAGTAGAATTGAAGGAGGCAGGCAACGTCATCGACAACGCAACAGCAAAATACGGCATCCGCACGTTCTCGTTCGATGCCGAGAATGGCTTCGTGCTTAATGGCAAAAAAGTGCTTATCAATGGTGCCTGTGTACATCACGACGACGGTGTACTGGGTGCCCGTGCCTTCGACGATGCTGAGATCCGTAAGGTGCGCCAGATGAAGGAGGCAGGCTTCAACCTCATTCGCACCAGTCACAATCCCACGACCCGTGCCTTTCTCGATGCCTGTGACTCGATTGGTATGCTGGTCATCGACGAGGCCTTCGACGGCTGGCGTACGCAGAAGAATCCCTACGACTATTCAACCGTTATCGATTCCTGCTATCGTGAGGACATTCATGCGATGGTGCTGCGCGACCGTAACCATCCAAGCGTCATTTCGTGGAGCATTGGCAACGAGGTCATCGAGCGCAAGGACATCCGCGTGGTCTATACTGCCCGGCTGATGAAGCAGGCTATTCATGAATGGGACCAGACACGCCCCGTCACCGAGGCCCTTTGTGCCTGGGACCGCGACTGGGAAATCTACGACCCACATGCCGAGGTGCTCGACGTGGCGGGCTACAACTACATGATATTCAAGCACGCCTCTGACCACCAGCGCGACCCCAAGCGCATCATCTGGCAGACGGAGAGCTATCCGCGCGACGCCTTCAGAAACTGGGCTGTGGTGAACGACTTCCCCTACGTCGTGGGCGACATCGTGTGGACGGGTCTCGACTATCTGGGCGAGAGCGGCATTGGTCGTAACTACTATAAAGGTGAGCGCGAGGGCGAGTCGTGGATTGAGGGAGGACAGCCCGAATGGCACGGCGCTCCCTGTGGCGACGTTGACATCACCGGCTGGAGGAAACCCATCAGTCATTATCGTGAGATGCTGTGGAAAGATGCCTATACGGGCGAATTCCCCTCTGTACTTCACCTCGCCGTAAAAGAGCCCAACGGCTACCACGGCGAAATTCACACGACGATGTGGAGTGTATGGCCCACATGGGAGTCGTGGACATGGCCCGGCTGGGAAGGTAAGCCCATCGAAGTGGAGGTCTATACTAAGGCTCCAGAGGTAAAACTCTATCTGAACGATAAACTCATCGGCACGAAGCAGGTGAGCCGCGAGACAGAGTACAAGGCCGTATTTACTGTTAACTACGAACCAGGAATACTACATGCTGAGGCTAGCGGAATGGGGACGCTTCTTTGCACCGCTGGCGAACCTGCCCGTCTGCGCCTCACCCCCGACCGCACCGTCATGACAGCCGACGGACAGTCACTTACCTTCATCAACATTGAAGTTCTTGACAAGCAAGGCGCACTCGTCCCTGAAGCTGCCATCCCCTGCGAGGCCATCGTCAAGGGAGCTGGTACGCTGCTGGCCTTCGCCTCTGCCGACTTGAAGGATACAGAGCCCTACACATCACCTCATGTAAAAACATGGAAGGGCCGCGCCCTCCTCGTCATTCGCAGTTCGCTGAAGGGAGGCTCCGTCAGCGTGAGCATCAAGAGCCCGTTGCCTACCGCTAGTCTAACACTGAAAAGCAAATGACAAAATAAAAAAAGAAGATTAGTTATGAAAAAGATTCTAATCGCTTTAGCTGTCTTAATAATAGCAGCATGTGGTAACAAACAAGCAGTCGCTCCCGCTGAGGGCGACGGGGTAAGTAATGAAGTGGCTTTCGAGGCGAAAGATTACTACGCAGCCGTCGAACGCTATCTGACAGAACAGATTGCCAGCCAGTATGCACCAGGCGAGTACAGCGTACCTGTCTACCAAGAGGTGGCCGTCAATGACAGCGATTCCACAGACATTCGTATCTGGGGCGATTTCTGGGTGTACAACTACAAACAGGAAGGCGACACGCTGAAATGCGTCTCTGGCGGCAGTCATCCCGGCTTGATGCACGTCTGTCATAGGGGTGAATCCTTCTATGTGTCCGACTTCGAACAGGTTGAGGACGGCTCTCGTTTCCTGCCCAGTGCCAAGCGTATTTTCGGAGAGTATTTCGAAGCTTTCCAAATTCACCACAGCGATGGCGATGAGCACGAATCGCTCCGGCATGATGTGTTGCGTGCATTCGTTCGCGACCACGGACTGTCTGCCACCAAGTACCAAGACTATGGTTGGCCTGCAAAGGATTTGGATCTGTGAAACCTATGTAATTGACAATGAACATCGAACAAGTACGAGAATATACCTTGTCACTCTTTGGCGTGACGGAAGACCAGCCGTTTGGCGATGACATCCTGACCTTCAGACTGGAGGGAAAGATATTCCTCTGCCTATGGCTGGGTGGTGGCAAGCATGATATAAAAGAGTCTTTAGAACCCAGACTGGCTCTAAAACTGTCACCAGAAAGGAATGAAGAACTTCGTAGTCAGTTTGCTGCTGTAACGCCTGCCTGGCATTGGAACAAGAAGCATTGGAGCGACGTATATTACGAGCAGGTAGAAGATGCATTAGTCCAGGAATGGATTAAGGAGTCCTATCAACTTGTGGCATCAAAACTCCCCAAAGCAATACGTTTGAAGTATCTACAAATGAACTGATATGAAGACAATAGACGAACAATTGATGAACGGACTGGCAGAAGAAGCCAACAAATCGCCAAAGCCTACAAAGGATATCTACCTTGCCGGTGGATGCTTCTGGGGAACGGAACACTACTTCAAGCAGATTGAGGGCGTAGCCCTGACGGAGGTAGGATTCGCCAACGGACATACGGAGAATCCGACGTATAAGGAGGTCTATACCGATCAGACAGGCTTTGCAGAGACGGTCTTTGTACGGTTCTATCCTGATGTGGTCAGCCTCGAATTCCTGTTGCAGATGTTCTTCAAGGCTATTGACCCTACGAGTCTCAACAAGCAAGGACACGATGAAGGGACACGCTATCGCACTGGTGTCTATTATACCGACCCAGCGGATTTGCCCATCATCGAGAAGGTATTTGCGGAAGAGCAGAAAAACTATCCGCAACCTTTAGTAGTAGAAAAGCTGCCTCTGCAGAACTTCTACACCGCTGAGGAGTATCATCAAGACTACCTCGACAAGAATCCTGATGGTTATTGCCACCTGCCTCTGTCGCTGTTTCAGTTTGCCAGACAAGCCAAGGATAAAAAAAGGAACAATAAGTCCCTTGACAACAAATAACAATCATATACATGAAAATAAGATTTCTATTATCCATAGCATTAGGAATGCAAATGATGGTGGCAATCGCTCAGGGTTTCAAGAATCCCGTGCTGCCGGGATTCCATGCCGACCCGAGTGTATGCCGGGCTGGCGATGATTTCTATCTCGTCAACAGCACGTTCCAGTATTTCCCTGGCGTGCCAGTGTTCCATTCGAAAGACCTCATCCATTGGGAGCAGGTGGGTAACTGTCTGACGCGACCTTCGCAGGTGGATCTGAAGGGAACCGACGGCAACAGTGGTATTTATGCGCCAACCATCCGCTACCACGAAGGACGGTTCTATATGGTGACGACGGTGTTCCCTTCGCGCCGCCATTTCTACGTGTGGACGGACAATCCCGCTGGAGAATGGTCGGAGCCTATCGTCATCGATTTCGCCATTGGTAGTTGCGACCCTACGCTATTCTGGGACGAGGGTAAGTGCTATTTCCTATGGAAGGAGGGCGACATCAAAATCTGTGAAATTGATGTAGAGACAGGTAAACAGTTGGGTGAGATTCACCACTTGGGAACGGGTCTCGGCGGGCGTTATCCTGAGGGACCGCATATCTACAAGAAGGACGGCTACTATTATCTGCTATTGGCAGAGGGCGGCACGGAGCACGGGCATCATGTGAACATTCTGCGCAGCAAGAGTCTCTTCGGGCCTTATGAGCTCAACCCAGCCAATCCCATCCTCTCGCACTTCAATATGAAGATGCAGAACAGCCCGATTCAGGGTCTCGGACATGCAGATTTAATTCAGGCTCCCGATAACTCTTGGTGGATGATTTGTTTGGGATATCGTACCAGCGGCTACTTGCAACACGTGATGGGACGCGAGACGATGCTGGCGCCTGTGCAGTGGGCAGATGGTGACTGGCCTATAGTAAATAAGGACGGTACACTGCAGATAGACATGCAATGCAAGACGCTGCCCCAAGTCCATATGGCAAAAGACCCCATACGCGAAGAATTCAACTACGTAGAACGTCAGGCGCCCAAAGATAGCTATCATTCAATAGGCTTACCTATGGGTTGGATGAGCCTGTGCAATCCCGATTACACAAAATACTCGTTGACAGAGCGGAAGGGTTTTCTGCGCCTCCGTCCTAGCACGATTGACCTCAGTGAGACAGCTAATCCTACGTTCGTCGCACGCCGTCAAACGGAGTTGAACTTTACAGCCACCACCCTACTCGACCTCTCCAATCTTGCGGAAGGCATGCAGGCTGGTATCACCGCCTACGCTGCACCGTTGAACCACTACGACGTGGTGGCAGAGTGTCGAGGCGGGAAACTCTTCGTAAAGTCAAATGTTCGTCTCGGCCAGACCAACCACAGCGAAAAGGAACTTCCGCTGAGTGGCAACCGTGCCTATCTGCGCATCACTTCCGACAAGGACTTTTACTACATGCAGGCATCCTCCGACGGTACCAACTTCACCACGCTCGCCAAGATGGAATACCGTTTCCTCAGTACCGAAACCATCGGCGGCTTCACAGGTGTCATGCTCGGTCTCTTTACGCAGTGTAGCCAAAAAACAAACGGCTATGTAGATATAGATTGGTATGAATACAGCACAAAATGAAACAACTGCTCATACTGCTTTGTCTCGTAGTCATGTTGCCCATAGGCATTAGGGCTCAGGAGGATCATGATATAGCAGCATCATTTAACCTGAACGAGGTCGTGGTGCTGCCAGACGGTATGACGTTTGAAGAGTATCTGGTAAAACAGGTACTGGAAAATGCCAAGCCGCTGAAGAAGCGTCTGCAGACACTGCGCTATTCCGCGACGTGCAAGTTGGACAAGGATCTGGATCTGACCCAGATTCCCCACCGCCGAACTGTGACCTTTGCAGCCAAGCTCGCAGGATACGGGCAGATAGTGAAGGCACTGATGGAACACAAGGTGTTTGGCATCACGATGGCCGAGGACGTACTGTTCACCAAAGGCAATGCCCGCTTCTATGTAGACCGGAAGAAATGGCCTAATGGCTATATCTCAATGCAAATGACATATACATATCATAAACTAAAAGCGTAATAATATGGAAGGATACAGCGTAAAGGAATATGGACAGGCGGTGAAACGCTATGTACAGACTATGGAGTTGAAGGACGACCCAAAGCTGATTGCAGAATATCAGCGCAGGCATAGCCGTAGCGAGGCGTGGCCGGAAATACTGGAAGGCATACGTCAGGTGGGAATACTGGATATGCAGATATTCATCCTGGGCACGCAACTGGTGATGATTGTGGAGACACCGTTGGACTTCGATTGGGATTCGGCAATGGCACGTCTGGCCACACTGCCGCGTCAACAGGAGTGGGAAGACTACATGGCTATGTTCCAGCAGTGCAAGCCCGGTGCCACCAGCGACGAGAAGTGGCAGGAGATGCAGCGTATGTTCTATTTGTATGAATAAATAGAGAGAACGGAATGAAAAACTGGGAAGTTCGTGAGGTTTTGGTTCATTTTCATTTTTTAAAATAACATTTATTGTTAAACATTACCCTCCACCCGTCAACAGACCGTTAGACCTTATGTTTACTGATGCTAGCGTAACTTTTCGGATTTTGCCTACTATATAAAAAAAGGTGTAAATTTTCGCTTCGCGAGAAGATTCTCTAACCTAAAGGTGTAGAGTGTGGCGTTGCAATCTCCCGCTCGACAATAAAAACAAAAAAAACGTTTTTTGTTTTGTATTTAAGAGAGAGAATCCTCGACCGATGGCCGAGGATTCTTCTTTGAAACGTCTAAAACATCTTATGCGTTTTTAAGCGTTACTCCACATATGACAGGATCTGATCGGCGATCTGTTCTTCGGTCTTGCCTGCGGCATTGAAGACGAGGTCGTA
>Ga0256407_10003068_pt1 | contig 30477 bp, 25 predicted proteins | sample RumenRJG_04DNA_FD_193489 | JGI IMG/M metagenome (GOLD analysis project Ga0256407, IMG submission 193489) | Bovine rumen microbial communities from Lethbridge, Alberta, Canada - RJG_04 | ecosystem: Host-associated > Mammals > Digestive system > Stomach > Rumen | place: Canada: Alberta...
GAAAGTCAGGAGATGTTTCCGGTGCCTCCCCACGTCAAAAAGAACCGCAACAGCCTGATCGCCTATCTGAAAACGCAGGAGACTTCTATCCCCTATTTTTTGCTGACAAGTGTATAAACGCATAAAAACCAAAACCACTGCGAATTTCGGTTCGCAGTGGTTTTGGTTTTGGTTATCTATAATAAATTCTTTAAAGAAAGCTTACCAGTTCAAAAGCTGATCCCAAAGGCTGTCGCTCGAATGGAATTCCTCCTGTGAATCCTCATTGTTGGGCTTGACGGAGGGAACATACTCGGACAGCTCGAGGGTGAGGTTCATCTGGCGGTTGTTGCGCAGGATGGTGAAGGTGACGGTATCGCCTACCTTTTTGCCCTCAAGCGCCTTGTCGATCTCCGCCTCGGAGGTAACGGAGGCGCCGTTGACCTCGGTGATCATGTCGCCGGGCAAGAAGCCTGCTGCCTGCGCCTTGGAGCCTTGGTCGACCGAGAGAACATAGACGCCGAGCGCGTTGACGTTGTAATAGAACGCGGTGTCGTAGGAGCTGATGTCAACAAAGCGCATGCCGGTGTCGATCTTGCCGGTCACATAGCCGTAGTCCTTCAAATCGCGGATGATGTCCACGACCTTGTTGACGGGAATGGCAAAGGCGATGCCCTCAACCTCGGTGGCGCTGTCCTTGGCGTTGACAATGCCGATCAGCTCGCCCTTGGCGTTAAAGAGACCGCCGCCGGAGTTGCCGGGGCTGATTTGGGCGTTGGTCTGGAGCAGGGTGAGATTCTTGTTTTCGATCGTGACCTCACGTGCCAGCGCACTGATGATGCCGTCGGTGACGGTGCCGCCGAGCGTGCCGAGCGGATTGCCGATCGCGACAACATAATCGCCGACTACCAGATTGCTGCTGTTGCCGAAGGTGGCAGGCGACAAGCCGGTCGCTTCGATTTTGAGCAGCGCGATATCGTTGTCCTCGTCGCTGCCGATCATCTTGGCGTCGTAGGTGGTGGTGCCGTCGCGCAGGGTGACGGTGATCTTGTTGGCGCCGTCGATCACGTGATGGTTAGTGACGATATAGCCGTCCTCCGAAATGATCACGCCGGAGCCGGCGCCCTTGGTGACATACTGACGGGCAAAGGTGCCGGTCTTGATGCCCTCGGTGGCGATCTCCACCACGCTGTTGGCGGTCTTTTTGACAATATCGGAGGTGGTGACGGGCGTGACGTCGGACGAAGCCGCGTTGGTGGTGCTTTCGCCGTTGCTTGCCGCCACCCGGTTGATGGTCATGGTGCCGGACGAAGCCGGTGCGGTGTTGGTGCTCTTGCTGAACAGATATCCGCCGCCGAAGCCTGCGCCTGCCGCGACGACGACCGCAATGGCGAGAGCCGCCGCCACAAAGCCGCGTGATGCAGGCTTGGACTTCTTTTTGGCATTATGCGGCTTGACGTCCTGCTTTTGCACCGGCGTGCCGTAGTTATAGACACGCGTGTTGTCATGGCTCATGCCGCCGGTGTAGTTGCTGCTATAGGGATTGGTCTGCTCGGTGTAGCCGCTGCTTCCGGCGGTCGCCTCGGTCCTTACCGAGGAATAGGCGTCGTCATAGTTGTTGGGATTGTGCGCCGCGTTTTGGTTGTTGCCATTGATATAGGAATAACGGTACTCACCGCTGCGATAGGGATTGTCGGAATTCCATTCATAGGAGTTTTCCTCCGCCGGCTGCTCCGTCTTGGCGGACTGCACGGTATTTGCCGATTCAACCGTCTTTTCATATTTCTGCCCGAATGCCTGTTCTTTATTGGCTTCAGGCTCGGGATCGGTTTCAAAGTTTTCAAAATCATAGAATTTGTCTGACATAATGATCCTCCTCATGCGCTTAAAGCAAGCAAATCTGCGTTAGCGGTAAGTGCTTTTCTATGTTGTCATTACTATAATCCCAAAAAGTGAAAACTATATGAAATACAGTTGAATTATTTTGAAAAGTTAATGACATTTATTATGCAGGACGGTTCCGCCTTATGGTTTGAGACTGCTATTTGATGATCTTCCGTGTGACCTTGACGCCGTCATAGCGTTTTTTGAAGGAGATGCGCGCCGAAAAGCGGCTGTCGCAGGTCTGGCAATAAAAGTCGGTGTTGAAGCTTTTGTTGCGCAGCTTCCATTTTTTGAGGCGCTTTGCCTGTCTGCCGCAGTCCTCGCAGCAGAATTTGAGCTGGGCGCGGTCGACGTCGGGCGAGCTGAGGTCGGTGATGAAATAGTTTTTGAAGAGCATGCGCTCATAGAACGCGTCGCTGTCCGCAGGCAAAATGCAGCTTTCGAGCGGATAGCCGTCCCGCACCCTGCGCAGGCATTCCAGACTGAGATAGGCGTCGGCTGCCGCGCGGTGCTGCTCCTCCTCGGAAAAGTGAACGCCGATCAGCTCCGCAAAGCGACCCAAGCCGATCTGATTGCCCTCGTCGTAGCGGTCGATCGCCTTTTCGCAGTATTCCTGCAGATCGCAGTAGCGGCGCAAAAAGGGAATGCGGCGGTCATGCGCAAAAAGCTGATAGTTCTCCATCAGGGTGTGGATGTCCGTGGTGCCCCAGGTCATCAGGGTGCAGTCCCCCGCAAATTCCGTAAAGGCGCGGCTGACAGAGAGAAAATCCCCGCCCTCGGCGACGTCCTCGTTGGTGAGGTGGGTCAGCTCCTTGACCCTGCCGCTGAGGCGCTTTTTGACGCGCGGCGCCACAAGGCGCGAGAAGTCGGCGACGACATTAAAATCGCCGTCGACCTTCACCGCGCCGAACTCGATGATCTCATTGACAAATTTGTGTGCGGACTTGCTGTAAGCGGTGTTCCACTCCAAGTCCAGAATAACATAATCCATAATTATAGCCGTTTGATTTCTTCTATGCCGTTGATGTCGGACAGACGCGAGATGACGCCGCGCAGGTGATCCTTGCCGGCGACGTCGATCGTCACCGTGACGACCGCCTTGCCGCTTTTGACCTCGCGCGCGTTGAGTGTGTGGATAAAGATGTGCATATTGGAGAGCTGGATGGTGACGTCAGCCAGCAGGCCGGCGCGGTCTGTGGCGGTGATTTGCAGCGTACTGCGGAACGCCTCGCCGGTTTCGATCTGCCAGCGCGCCGATACCCAGCGCTCCGGCTCCTCGCTGTCCGCGATGTTTTTGGGGACGTTGGTGCAGTCGCGCTTGTGGACGGAAACGCCGTAGCCGCGCGTGATATAGCCGATGATGTCGTCTCCCGGCAAGGGGTTGCAGCAGTTGGAGAACTTGACGAGCACATCGTCGTTGCCCTCGATGATCACGCCCGAGCGCGCCTTTTTGCGCTTGACGGGCGCCTGCGGCACCACGATCTCTTCAATATTGGCGGCGTAGCGCTTTTGGTACTCCTCCTTGAGACGCGGCATGATCTTCCACAGCTGGATACCACCGTAGCCGACCGCCGCATAAAAGTCCTCGAGCGTGTTATACTGCTTTTTCATCGTCAGCGCGGCGAAGAAATCCGCCATTTCTTCATCGGTCAGGTTCATGCCCTGCCGCTTGAACTCGCGCTCAACTGCCTGTCTGCCCTCGATAATGTTTTCGTCGCGCTTTTCACGCTTGAACCACTGGCGGATCTTGGATTTTGCCGAGGCGGTTTTGCAAATGTCGATCCAGGCGCGGTTGGGGTGTTCTTCCTTTTGGGTGATGATCTCACAGATCTCGCCCGTCTTGAGCGTGTGGTCGATCGGGACGATCTTGCCGTTGATCTTGGCGCCCACCATGCGGTGACCGACCTGCGTGTGAATGAGGTAGGCGAGGTCGATGGGCGTGGAGCCTTTGGGCAGGCTCATCACGTCGCCCTTGGGCGTAAAGACGTAGACGTCGTTTTCACCGAAATCGTTGCGGATATTGCGCGCGATGTCGGTGGCGTCCTCCGCCTCGAGCTGGTCGAGGATCATCCGCTTGACCTTCTCGATATTGCGGCTGACGCGCTCGCTGCCCTTGGCGTCGTTTTTCATGCCGAGCTTGTATTTCCAGTGCGCCGCGATTCCGTATTCGGCGGTGTAGTGCATCTCCCAGGTGCGGATCTGCACCTCAAAGGGGATCGCCTTTTTGTCGAGCACGGTGGTGTGCAGGCTCTGGTACATGTTCTGCTTGGGCATGGAAATGTAATCCTTAAAGCGGTTCGGAATGGGCTTGAAGATATCGTGCACCACGCCCAGCACGTTATAGCAGTCGGACACATTGTCCACGATCACGCGTACCGCGAACACATCAAAAATATCGTTGATGCTCTGGTTGCGCATAATGGTTTTGCGGTAGATGCTGTTGATGCTCTTGACTCTGCCGCTGATATAGACATTCGGAATGGTATCCTTGGTTTTTTCGATGATCTGTTGCTTGATGGACTCGATAAACTTCTCTCTGCCCTCCTCGTTGAGCAGCAGGGCGTCCTCGATCTCCTTGTAGCCGATCGGGTCGAGATATTGCAGCGAGCGGTCCTCCAGCTCCTCCTTGACGGTTTTGATACCGAGGCGGTGCGCGATCGGCGCGTAGACCTGCATATTCTCCACCGACTTGTCGCGCCGCTTTTGCTCGGGCATGCAGTCCATCGTGCGCATATTGTGCAGGCGGTCGGCGAGCTTGATGATGATAACGCGGATGTCGTCCGCCATGGCGATCAGCATTTTGCGGATATTCTCCGCCTGCTGCTCCTCGCGCGTTGAGTATGGTATCTTGGAGATCTTGGTAACACCGTCTATCAGCTTTGCCACATCCTTGCCGAACAGCTTGCGCACCTCGTCGAGCGCGACCGGCGTGTCCTCCACCACATCATGGAGCAGGGACGCACAAATGCTGTCGCTGTCCAAGCCCAGCTCCGCCACAATGCAGGCAACCGAGGTGGGGTGTAAAATATAGGGAATGCCCGACACACGGCGCTGGTCGCCGTGGCTCTTTTCGGCAAAATAATACGCCGACTCCACCTTGGCAATGTTGTAGCTGTTGCCCGTTTTGTTTAGGATAGAAAGGAGCTCGTTAAAATCCTGATAGTGAGCTACATTGGAATACTTGCTCATTGTGTCACCTCTCTCAGTTTTTTGATAATGGAAGCGGACGACAGATCGACCTTGCGTGAGACCCGGCGGAGCGTGATACGGTTGGTTTTGAGTCCCTCCTGTATCTGGATCAGCCCCAGCTCGTTCATCGCCTCGAGCGCTACGCGGATCTTGCCGTAGGACAGGCGGTTTTGCAGCCTGCCAACAAGCGTTTCAGTGCGGCGGTTGTAGCCGCCGCGGTCGCGCAGATAGCGATAGAGCAGCGCAAAGTCCTCGCGGTCCGGCAAAATGCTTTGCAGCTCCTCACGGCGCAGCCTGCCGCCTCTGCAAAAGGTCTCAAATATGCGTCCGCTCGACAAGATCTGCCCGGCGTCCTCGTCGTGCGCCTTGACGTCCTTGATGATGACGGAAACGCTGCTGCGGTCGTTGTATTCGTTGATCTCCAGTGTCGCGGCAATGTCGAGCACCTCTCCCTTCTCATAGGGAAAATCCTCGGTGGAGGTAAAAAACAGCATGGCGGACATCGACACACTGCCGCGCGAAAGCACCAGACGCAGGTGCTTATTATTCGATAAAGGAATAATATTGGTCAATACCATATTAAAAAAGCCAAACACCGGCGTGGGATTGCCTGCGCCGTAGGGCTTCATTACATTCAGCTCGCCCACCAGATCCAGCGAGATGGCGGCCGGATTGAGCTTGCAGTCGATGTGCAGGGTGTCAAAGGGCATGCTGCTCTGCCGGTCGGCGTAGTCGTTGATCCTCTTGCGGAATACATCTATATTGGCGGACGGCAGCGACAGCCCTGCCGCCATCGGGTGTCCGCCGTAATGCGTGAGCAGATCGCCGCAGGCGGCGACCGCGTCGCAGAGCGCAAAGCCCTCCACGCTCCTGCCGGACGCCTTGGCGTTTTCGCCGTCGCGCGAGATGATGATCGTCGGCTTGCCGTAGATCTCACGGATACGCGAGGCAACGATGCCCACCACGCCTTGGTGCCAGTTCTCTCCGTCGAGCACGAGCACCTTGTCCATCACCAAGCGCGGGTCACGGGTGACGCGCGCGTCGATTTTTTCCAATATATCGCGCTCGATCTGCTGCCGCTCGGCGTTGTCATAGGACATGGCGGCGGCAAACTCGCCCGCTTCTTCTTCATCATTTGTCAGTAACAGCTCCACGGAACGCCCCGACGCGCCCAGCCTGCCGACCGCGTTGATGCGCGGCACCAGCGTAAAGGAGACGTTGCCGGCGGTGATGGGCTTTCCCATCAGACCGGCGTTGCGGATCAGCGCATACAAGCCGGTGCGCTCGGTGTGGCGCATACTCAACAGTCCGCGCTTGACAAACACGCGGTTCTCGCTTTTGAGCTCCACGATGTCGCCGATGGTGCCCAGACAAAGCAGGTCGGCGTACATATCGAGCAGTGAATCCACGTCGCAGTACTCGCCCTCCAGCGCCATGATCAGCTTGAACGCCACACCGACGCCCGACAGCTGCTTGAAGCGGCTGGGGCAGTCGCTCCTGTGCAGATCAACGACCGCGCAGGCGTCGGGCAGCTCACCCAAGGGCATATGATGATCGGTGACGACCGTGTCGACGCCGAGCGACTTGGCATAACGGATCTCGTTGATGGCGGCAATGCCGTTGTCCACGGTGACGATCAGCTTGACGCCCTTTTGGTGCAGCGTATCGACGGCTGCGTTGTTCATACCGTAGCCCTCCGCCTCACGGGAGGGGATGTAGTACATCACATGCGCGCCGACCGCCTCAAGATACGAATACAGCAGCGCCGTGGAGGTCACGCCGTCTGCGTCATAGTCGCCGTAGACACAGATAAGCTCCTCCTGCGCGATAGCCTCATGCACGCGCACACACGCTTTTTCCATATCCTTAATGTCCCACGGCGGCTCGATCTCGGTGTCGTTGTGCAGAAAATCCTCGATCTCCTGCGCCGTGGTGATGCTGCGGATCTGAAGCAGCATGGCGATAATGCCCGGAAGATGATATTGATTTTGAATGGCGTTTGCCTCGTTTTTGTCTAAGGGAGCTACCTTCCAAAGCTTCAACTTGACGCATCCTTTCCGTGTTGTGTATTTATGCGTTTTGCAGCATATCCTCGGCGTGCGACAGCGCTGCCTCGGTGATGTTGACGCCGCCGATGATGCGTGCCAGCTCGCGTATCCGCGCTGCGCGGTCGAGCGGATTGACGACCGTAAAGGTCCTGCCCTGCTCCACGCGCTTTTCTATCAGATAGTGATGCTCCGCCAGCGCCGCGATCTGCGCCTGGTGCGTGACGCAGAGCACCTGACTGTCGTGCGAGACCTCGCGCAGCTTTAAGCCGACCTTTTCGGCAGCGGAGCCGGAGATGCCGGTGTCTACCTCGTCAAAGATCAGGGTGTCCACATCTTCGGTGGCAGCCAGCACGGTCTTGATGGCGAGCATCATACGCGACAGCTCGCCGCCGGATGCGATTTTGGCGACCGGTCGCGGCGTCTCGCCGGGATTGGCGGAGATCAGCAGCTCCGCCTTGTCGGTGCCGTCGGCGCAGAGAGGAATGTCTTCAAACTGCGGGATCAGCTCCACGTTGGGCATATTGAGGAACCGCATTTCATTTTTGACATGCTGCGCAAAGGTTTTTGCCGCTTCCCGTCGCTTGGCGCTGAGCTGCGCGGCAAGTGCAAGCGCCTCCTGCTTTGCCGCTGCGCAGTCGCGCGCCAGATCGTCGCGGTTCTTGTCATAGTTGAGCAGCTCCTCCAGGCGCTTCTGCATGGTCTCCGCCAGTGCTGGCAGCTCGTCGGCGGTGCAGTTGTATTTGCGCGTCAGCCTGCCGAGAAGGTCAAGCCGCTCCTCAATCTCCTCCAGACGCTGCGGATCGCTTTCGAGATTGTCTATCGCGTCGCCGATGCCCGCGGCGCAGTCGCGGAGGTTATAATAAATATCGGTCAGCTTATCGGCAAGCTCCTCATACGCGGCGCTGTAGGCTGCCGCCGACTGCATGGCGGTCGCGGCGACGTCCACTGCTTCCGCGCCGCCGTTGGCGTCCTCGCCGTCCAGCATCATTTTTGCCTTGTTGAGCAGGGAGAAGATCTTTTCAAAATTCATCAGGGAGGTGCGCTCCGCTTCGAGCCGCTCCTCCTCCCCTGTTTGAACGTCCGCGTCAAACAGCTCCTGCGACTGGAATTGCAGCAGATCTATTTCGCGCAGGCGTTCACTTTCGTCGGTATCGGCTTCATTTAATTTCTTTTGAAGAATTTTATAGACATGATATTTTTCCCGATAGGCGGCGATCAATGCCTGACAGCCGCCGTAGCTGTCGATGTAGCCGAGGTGTGTTTCGGGCGAAAACAGCTCGTAGCTCTCGTGCTGTCCGTGGATGTTGATCAGGTTTTTTCCCAGCTCGCGCAGCATCGAAACGGTCGCCGGTCTGCCGTTGATCTTGCAGCTGCTCTTGCCGCTCAGGCTCAGGCTGCGCTGCAAAAGCAGCGTGCCGTCCTCCGCTTCAAAGCCGAGACCGCTGAGCGTCGCCTGCACCGTGGGATTGACGTCCTCAAACAGGGCGCTGACAAAAGCGGTCTTTTCGCCGGTGCGGATGATGTCTCTGGAGGTGCGCTGTCCCATGATGGCGTTGATGGCGTCGATAATGATACTCTTTCCGGCGCCGGTCTCACCGGTGAGCACGTTCAGCCCGCCGCTGAAATCTATGGAGGTTTTTTCGATAACCGCGATATTTTCGATATAGAGTGTCTTTAACATATTGTGTTCCTGTTACTTATTGATGATATATTGTTTAAGAGAATCCGTCAGCGCGGCGGCGCTTTCGCTTGAACGGCAGGCGACAAAAATGGTGTCGTCGCCTGCAATCGTGCCGACCACGGCGGCGTTGTCGGTGGAATCCATCGCCGCACAGACCGCGTTCGCCATGCCGCTGAGGGTTTTTATCACCACGATGTTCTGCGCGAGGTCGATGGACGTGACGGAGTTTGAAAAGAGCTGGGCAAAGCTGGAGCGCAAATCGTCGCGTCTGCCTGCCGCCGAGGTGTAGCGGTATTTTCCGTCGCTGCCGAGCGTTTTGACAAGGCGCAAATCCTTGATGTCGCGCGAGATGGTCGCCTGCGTCGCCTTGTAGCCGGACTCCTTGAGGCGGCTGATGATTTCGTCCTGCGTCTCGACGGGATATTCGGAAATGATTTCGAGTATTTTTGCGTGTCTGCCGCTTTTCATCTCAGTTCTCTCTCCTTGAGCTTCTCGTTCAGTTTACGGTAAAAATTGCGTTTTTTGACGGACAAAAGCGTCAAATGCTGTCGGGAACGGCGCACCTTCACCACGTCCTGCTCCGCGATATTGATATTGATTTCGCCGTCGATGGACAGCACGCAGCCGCAGCCCGGCGGAATTTTGACCGTGACGCCCAGCTCGCTGTCCACGTCAAAGAGCACCGAGCGCGAAAACAGTGAATGCGGACAGACCGGCGTCATCAAAATGCACTCCATCTGCGGCGCCAAAATGGGACCGCCTGCCGAGAGCGAATAGGCGGTGGAGCCGGTCGGTGTGGAAAAAAGCAGCCCGTCGGCGCGGTATCTGGAGATCTCCTCGCCGTTCAAAAACAAGGTGAAATCGACGATTTTGGAGAGCGTTCCGTGGGTGACAACAGCGTCGTTGACCGCTAAAAAATGCTTTTCTTCACCGGCCTTTTGGACGGTTACGTCGAGCAGCAGACGCTGTTCGGTGTAGTAGCTGCCGCTGAGCAGATTTTTCAAATCGCCGATTTCGTCCATCTCCACATCCGCCGCAAAGCCGAGCCTGCCGACATTGACGCCGATCAGCGGCGTGTCGGTGCAGGCAGCGTATTTTGCCGCGTGGATAATGGTGCCGTCACCGCCGACGGTGACAGCCATGTCCGCGAGTTCAAAAAGCTGCTCCAAGCTGTCGGAAAAGGCGGCGCCGCTGTTTGCAAACCGCTCCGCGCAGTCCGGCGGCATGAGCACCTCGGCGCCGGCAGACTGCATGTCGGCGATAATCTGCGCGGCACAGCGGATTGCCTTTTTCTTTGTCAAGTTTACTACAATTGCAATTCTCATACACTCACCCTTTTCAGGCAGTTATTTGTCGAGCACCGCGTGCGACTGCTTCACCAGCTCCTCGGGTGATACGGTTGCGTGCGCCTGCGGTTCGTCGGATTTTTGCAGATAAATCAGGTATTCGATGTTGCCCTCCGGTCCCTTTATCGGGGAAAAGTCCAGCCCGAGGACGTCAAAGCCGTTTTGCAGACAGAAGTCGAAGATATTCCGCACCACCTCGGCATGCACCGACGGGTCGCGCACCACGCCCTTTTTGCCGACCTTTTCTCTGCCTGCCTCAAACTGGGGCTTTATCAGACAGACCGCCTGCGCGCCTTCCGCCATCAGCTCGCGTGCGACCGGCAAAATCAGCCGCAGCGAAATGAAAGAAACGTCCACCGAAAAAAAGTCTATCGGGTCGGGCACCTGCTCGCGCGTCACCTTGCGCATGTTGGTGCGTTCGAGGTTGACGACGCGATCGTCGGTGCGCAGCTTCCACGCCAGCTGACCGTAGCCGACGTCGATGGAATAGACCTTTTTGGCGCCGTTTTGGAGCATGCAGTCGGTGAAGCCGCCGGTGGAAGCGCCGATGTCCATGGTGATCTTGTCTTTTAAATCAAGGTCAAAGCTCTTGATTGCCTTTTCAAGCTTCAAGCCGCCGCGGCTGACATAGGCGAGCGTGTTGCCGCGCACCTCCAGCTTCACATTTTCGTCATAGGCAGCGCCGCATTTGTCCGCCTTTTGGTTATCGGCGTAGACCTGCCCTGCCATGATAATTGCCTTTGCTTTTTCACGGCTCTCGGCAAAGCCCTTTTCATATACCAATATGTCGAGTCTTTTTTTCATATGCTTAATCCTGTTGTGATAGGGAATCTCGGTGGTTCACTAAGTCCCTTAAAATGACCTCTGCCATGCCCTTGTCGTCCATGCGGAGCAGCTCCAGCGCCTCGTTGACGGTCATCTGCGGAACGAATTCATCGCCGATCGCCTTGATGTGGTAGTTGCCCTTGAAACCGACGTAGCTGATCAAATCGGCAAAATTCCGCGCGATACCGCCGTTTTTGACGCCCTCCTCAAAGAACCAGACCTCGTCAAAGCGCGAGGCAAAGATCACCGCCTCCCGGCTGACGGGCTTGATCCGGCAGAGCTTCAGCAGGCAAAAATCCAAGCCCTGCTCTGCAAGCGCCTTCTGCGCCTTGCAGGCATAGGAAAACAGTCTGCCGTAGGTGACAAGCAGGTGCCGCGCATTGGGGTTGCCGTAGGTGTTGTAGTCGATGCTCTCCTCCGCAAAGTCGTCGGGACGGTACAGCTCGCCGCCGCGCGGATAGCGCACCGCCGCCAAGCCCTTTTGCACGTAGAGGGCTGTGTGCAGCGACTTGCGCATGCCCTCAAAATAGGTGGGCGAATAAATGACGGAGTTCGGAATGGTGTTGAGCATGGAGACGTCAAACACACCCTGGTGAGTCTCGCCGTCACTGCCGACGATGCCGGCGCGGTCGATGGCGAGCACCAGATGGTTCTGACCGAGCGCCGCGTCGTGAATAAGCTGGTCGTAGGAGCGCTGCAAAAAGGTGGAATAGACCGCGAAAACCGGACGGTAGCCCTTGGCAGCCAAGCCGCAGCCAAAGGTGACGGCGTGCTCCTCGGCGATGCCGACGTCAAAAAAGCGGTTTTTGTGCTCCTTGGCAAACTGCGTCAAGCCGGTGCCGCTTGTCATGGCGGCTGTGATGGCGCAGATTTTGTCGTCCTTGTCCGCCAGCTCGCAGAGCGTCTTGCCGAATTCGGCAGAAAAGCCCTTGTGGCTGGACATCGGCTCACCGGAATCAATGTCGAACTGTCCGATCCCGTGAAACTCGCCGGGCTTGTCCTCCGCCGGACGGTAGCCCTTGCCTTTTTTGGTGACGACATGCACCAGCGCCGGCGTGGTGCTCTTTTTTGCGGTTTCGAGCGCGTTCTCGACCTCTTCCACATTGTGACCGTCGATGGGTCCCAGATAGGTGAAGCCGAAGCAGTCAAACAGCGTGTTTTTATAGACGATATTTTTGATCTTCGATTTGCTGCGCCGCAGGACTGCCTTCATCAGCCTGCCGAGCAGCGGGATCTTGGAGAGCACGCGCTCGGTGTTTTTCTTGACGCGTATGTACCACGGCTGGATGCGCACCGTGGTGAGATAGCGCGGAATGGCACCGACGTTTTTGGAGATGGACATTTTGTTGTCGTTGAGAATGACAATAAAATTCCGGTTGAAGCGTCCGGCATTGTTGAGCGCCTCAAACGCCAGTCCACCGGTGAGCGAGCCGTCGCCGATGACCGCGATGGTGTGGCTGTTGTCACCCTTCATCGCCTTGGCGTTGGCGATGCCGAACGCCGCCGAAATGGAGGTGCTGCTGTGACCGGTGTTGAAGTCGTCATAGGGGCTTTCTTCCTTTTTGGGGAAGCCGGACACGCCGCCCTTGGTACGCAGCGTATCAAAGCTGTCAAATCTGCCGGTGAGCAGCTTGTGGGTGTAGCTCTGGTGGCCGACGTCCCAAACCACACTGTCCTTTGGAAAATCAAAGACGCGGTGCATGGCGACCGTCAGCTCCACCACACCCAAATTCGGAGACAAATGACCGCCGTTGACTGCCACGACCTCGATCAGCTTTTCTCTGATCTCAGCACAGAGCGCGTCAATGTCACTGTCTGCAATGCGTTTGACGTCGTGAGATGATTTAATTGTTGAGAGTAAAGGGTACTCGCTCATAGTATCACACGCCGCTGGGCGTTTCCTCCGCCTGTAGTATCGTTATTTTTTCCTTCTTGCCAAGTTCACGGCAAAACGGCTGAGCGTTTTGGTGTCGCCGTCGAACTGTCTGAGGGCGGCGATCGCCTCTGCCGTGTACTTGTCCACCATACGGTTGCATTCCTCCAAGCCCAAAAGCGAAACAAGGGTCGATTTTTGGTTGGCTTCGTCGCTGCCGACGGGCTTTCCGAGCACCTCATCGGTGGAGATGCAGTCGAGAATATCATCCCGTATCTGGAACGCGTAGCCGATCGCCTTGCCGTATTCGCCTGCCGCCCTGACGGTCTTGTCGTCGGCGCCTGCCGCGATACAGCCCAGCTCGCACGCCGCCTGGAGCAGACAAGCGGTCTTTTTGGCGATCAGCTCCATGATGACCTCATAAGAAGCCTGCGTTTGCTCGCTCTCCAAATCTATCATCTGACCGCCTGCCATGCCGTAGCAGCCGGCGTATTTGGCGAGCGTCGCCGCCGCCTTGCGGCATGCCGTGTCGCCTGTCAGCGCGGCGGTGTCGTCGCGTGTGAGAATTTCAAAGGCAAGGGTTTGCAGCGCGTCGCCTGCGAGCAGGGCGGTGTCCTCACCGAACGCTTTGTGATTGGAGGGCTTGCCGCGGCGCAGATCGTCGTCATCCATGCAGGGCAGGTCGTCGTGGATCAGCGAATAAGTGTGCACCATCTCCACCGCGCAGGCAAAGGGCAGCGCACGCTTGATCTTGCCGCCGCAGAGCGCGTTGAATTCGAGCACCAGCATGGGACGCACGCGCTTGCCGCCTGCCTTGAGGCTGTAGCGCATGGACTCGATCAGCTTTTTTTCGCGGCTGTCGCTGCCGGGCAAATAACGCTCGAGCGCGTCTTCTATCAAAGGCAAATAGCATTTATTCATTGGGTTCCTCCGTGAAATATTGCGACAGCTTTCGGTCGGTCGCTTCGATCTTGCGGTTGTAGCCGTTCAGCTGTTCCATGCAAAACGACATCAGTTCGCCGGCGCGCACATACAGCGCCACGCTCTCTTCCATGGGCAGCGCCTCGTTTTCGAGTTGGTTGACAGCTTCTTCAAGCAAATCGTATGCCTGTTCAAGCGTCATGTTTGGTTCCATTGTGTTCCTCCCCGGACTGCGCGTATTCCAGCAGACGCTGCATACGGTGATTGGCGCCGCTGCGGCTGATGGGCGGCGTTAGGTTTTCGCCGAGCGTCCGCAGGGACATTTCGGGATTTTCGAGCCGCAAATACGCGATTTCCTTCAAATCATCGGGCAGGGCTTCCAGCCCGACGGTGTTTTTTATCGTTTTGATCGCCTCCAGCTGCTTGGCGGAGGCAGATGCTACCTTTGTGATATTGGCGACCTCGCTGTTGATGCGCCGGTTGACGTTGTTGCGCACCTGCTTGACAGCCTTGGTGCCCATGATCTCCATCGCCTGAATCGGCGCGCCCATGTAGGTGAGCAGATCGCAGATTTGCTCGCTGCCCTTGAAATAGACGATATAGCTGCCGTTGCGCCGGACGGTTTTGGGCGTAAAGGTGCACTCCGTGACCTCGGTGAGGATCTTGCACAGATCCACGCTGAGGTTTTTGTGGGGTGCGCAGAATTCGGCGTGATAGCTCTTCATCGGGTCGGAGACCGAGCCGCAGCTGAGGTACACACCGCGTACGAATGCGGCGGCACATTCCTCACCCGACAGGTTGGCGCGGTTCACGCGCAGCGTCACCTGTGCGCCGTTGTGACCGAAATCCTCAAAAATACGTTTGCAGTCGTCCTCGCCTACCACGCTCAGGCGGTAAAGGCGGCTCTCGCCCGTCCGGACGCGCAGCGCCGACTGCCGTTCGATGATCGGCATATACAAATTTTCGAGCAAAAAAGCGGCGCGTCTGACGGCGTGGCTGCTCTCGGTGGTAAAGACGATGCTCTGCTGTGAAAAGCTCTTGCCGAACAGCAGCATACCGTACAGCTCCGCCTTGAGCATGTCCCTGTCAAAGCAGCGGATCAGACATAGCTCTTTTTTGACATCTGATGAAAAAGACACGGTTTCTCCTTTTCGCGGTCAGCGCTGCACATCGCGGTGCTGTATCACGCACTTGTAGCCCAGACGGTGAAAATGACTTTCGAGCTCACGCGCCAGCGTGACGCTGCGGTGCTTGCCGCCGGTGCAGCCGACGCCGACCACCAGCTCGCTCTTTCCCTCCTTGAGATAGAGCGGCACCGCGTAGTCGAGCAGATTCAGGGTGTGCTTCAAAAACTGCTGTGTTTCTTCACTGCCCAGCACATAGTCGCGCACCGGCTGATCCAGTCCGGTTTGGTGCTTCAGATCCGGTATGTAAAACGGATTGGGCAGGCAGCGCACGTCGATGATCATATCCGCCTCAAGCGGAATGCCGTATTTGAAGCCAAAGGACATAAAGCTCAGTGTGAGCGCCTGCGTGGTGTCCTCCAAGAACAGACTCAGCACGCGCTCGCGCAGCTGCTTGTTGGACATATAAGTGGTGTCGATGAGAAAGTCGGCGTGGTTCTTGGTGGATGCGACCAAGGCTCTCTCCAGCTCCACCGCCTCCGAGACCAAGCCGTCCTTTATGCGGTCAACAAGCGGATGGCGCCGGCGCGTCTCCTTGTAGCGCACAATGATCGCATCGTTTTTGGCGTCGAAAAACAGTATTTTGACGTCCTTGTGCTCCGACTTGAACTGCTCGATGCCGACGTTCATCATTTTATAATTTTCGGTTCCCCTGACGTCCACCACAACTGCCACGCGATGCATCTGGGGATCATCCGATTTGGAGCAGAGCGTGTAGAGCATGGGCAGCAGCGAAGCCGGTATATTGTCTACGCTGTAGTAACCGATGTCCTCCAGCACATGCAGCGCTGAGGTCTTTCCTGCGCCGGACATGCCGGTTATGATGACAAAGTCCATAATTCCTCCAAAAAGCGGTTACAAAATAATTAATTCACATTCCAAATTGTAGCCTGTTTCGTCGTAGACCTTGGTCTGTACCTCCCGGATCAGGCTCTTGACGTCGTTTGCGTTGGCGTTCGCCTTATTGATGATAAAGCCGGCGTGCTTTTCACTCACCTGTGCGCCGCCGTGTGAATGTCCCTTTAGCCCGCACTGCTCGATCAGCGCACCTGCGTAGGCGCCTGCAGGACGCTTGAACACGCTGCCGGCGCTGGGGTATTCCAGCGGCTGCTTGCTCGAACGCCTGCCGAGATAGTCGTCCATACGGGCGCGGATGTCCTCGGGATTGTCCTTGCGCAGCTTCAGGGTAGCGCCGGTGATGATCGCATTGTTTTGGCGGTAGACGCTGGTGCGGTAGCCAAACTGCAAAGCATCCTTTTCGGTCCTGCCCGGCTCGCCGTTTTTGGTGAGATGGTTGACGCTGTAGACCACGTCCTTCATCTCACCGCCGTAGGCGCCTGCGTTCATAAACACCGCGCCGCCGACGCTTCCGGGGATGCCCCACGCAAACTCCAAGCCGCTCAGTCCGTTGTTGAGTGCGAATTTGCACAGCGCCGCCAAGGTGGCGCCTGCGCCGCAGTAGACGGTGTCGTCGTCCACAAGTGCGATCTTGCGGAAATCGCCGTCCAGCCGGATCACGACGCCGCGGTAGCCGTCGTCGGATGCCAAAATATTGCTGCCGTTTCCGATGATCATATAGTCGATGTCGGATTCGCGGCACTCCTTCAAAATCGTGCTCAGCTTGCTCAGCGAGGTCACCTTTACATATGTATCGGCAACGCCGCCGATCTTGAAGGTGGTGTGCTTGCTCAGCGGCTCATACTTGCGCGCCTCGCAGCCCAGGATCTCCGCAAGATTGAATATTATATCCGTTTTGTCCATTTGTTACCCTCTCATAAATCATTATTTATTGGGATATGCGCTTTAATCCCATCTGTCAATCACTGTCTTGGGCGACTCCGGCATGGCCGCCATATCCATTCCAAGGCTCTTGAGCAGATCCTTGGCGGCGTTGTAGCCCATCTTTTTTTGGCGGTTGTTCATCGCCGCCACCTCGATAATGACGGCAAGGTTTCTGCCGGGCTTGACGGGGATGCGCATGGTGGGCACCTCCACGCCGAGGATCTCCATATATTCATTGTCAAGACCCATGCGGTCATAGACCTTGGTGTTGTCCCAGATCTCCAGATTAACGACCATGTCGATCTTTTCGCTGGTTTTGATGGCGCCCATACCGAAGAGCTGACGGGCGTTAATTATTCCTATGCCGCGCAGCTCGATGAAATGACGGATATTCTTGGGCGACTGTCCGATGATCGTATTGACGGAGGTGCGCAGGATCTCCACCGCATCGTCCGCGACCAGACGGTGGCCGCGCTTGATCAGCTCAATGGCGGTCTCACTTTTGCCGACGCCGCTGTCGCCGATCAGCAGACAGCCCTCGCCGTAGACCTCCACCAGCACGCCGTGACGCGTAATGCGCGGCGCCAGCTCGCGGTTGAGGAACTGAACCAGACGGGCGGTGAGGTCGGATGTGTTTTCATCTGTGCGGAAGATGGAAACCTTGTGCAGCTTGGCGCTCTCCAAAATGACGTTGGAAGGCTCGATCTGGCGGCAAATGATGACCGCCGGAGGACCAAAGCTGAAAATGGAGTCGATGACCATGCGCTGCGCCTCGGAGCCGAAGCGACCGAGATAGGAGAATTCTGTGTTTCCGAGGATCTGAATTCGCTTGTTGTCGAAAAACTCGAAATAACCCGTCAGCTCCAAGCCGGGTCTGTTTATTTCCATAGAAGAAATATTCGTTTCCTCATAGTTTTCGGATACATATACCTTGTCCAAGCCGAGCCGTTCGACTATCACGGACAGAGGTACGGAAAATTCAGACATAAATCCACCGCCTTTGATAAAATGGTATAGTAATTGATTATAATCAGTTTATATTATACTACAAAAGGCAATTTTAATAAAGTCTTTTTATGAATTTTTTTCATGTTTTTAAACAGAAGTTTGCCCTATTGCGCAGGAATCACGGTTTTTGATGACACGCGCAGCTCCTTTTCGGCGGTTATCAGCGGCACCGAAAAGCGTTTGCGGCGCGCGTAGGCGTTAAAAACCGACAAATAGTCTGTTTTGACCTCCGGCCTTTCGCCGTGCAGCAGGTCGATTTGGCGCTCGATCAGCTCCTGTGCGCTGTTGTCGCGTTTGAGACGGCGGATCGTGCCCTCATCACAGAGCGCCACATGCGCAATGGGAGAAAAGTACGCCTGCGTGGAGATATAGTCGATGTCGCGGCGCATGACCTCCCCGCTCACCTCTTGTTCTATCAGCAGCAGCTCCAGCTTGGCGAGCGTCACGTGCGGAATATACTGCTCCTCAGCCAGACGGCGCGCCTCCTCAAAGGAGCCTGCCGGGACCGTGACGGCGTGCGGCTTGTCGCTGTCCTCCAAAAGAAAAAAGGTGTAGCAGAGCTTGTCCGCCGAGCGGCTGACACAGACATTTTCGATGACCGACGCCGTTTCGATGCGGTGCGCGTTGTTGCAGCCGGTCAGCAGACAGAGAGCACAGCAGAGCGGCAAAAATTTGTTAAGCATGTTGCCTCCTTTTTTGGATCAGCAGCACCGACGGCAGGACGACGGCAGTGAGAAAGCTGAAGCCGATGAGCAGCAGCGGACGGGTGAAGCATTCCCTGACAAAAGGAAACAGCTCCGCCAGCCAGTGCAGCACAAAGATACCGCCGGTCAGCGCAGCTGTCAGCGGCAGGCTGCCGGGCTTTCCGGCTGATTTGGTGACGCCGCAGAGCAAGAGCGACAGGATCATAAAAACCGACATGGTGCTCAGCGCCATATAAAAGCTCTCAATGCCCGAAAAGCTGCCGAAATGCGCCACGCGCGACAAGACAAAGGTGCGGTATTCCTGCCTTGCGGCATAGGCGCCGACCGCATAGACGATAAAAAACAGCACCAACGCATATTTGACGCCCGTCATCAGCAGGGCGATCGTCACGTGCCGTGTGCGGAACTGCTTTGCACTGCCGCAAAGACAGGCAAAGAGCGCCGCAATGAAACACGGCGTGGCAAAATAGAGCATGTCCTGCAAGAAATCCTCCGGTTCTCCCGAGAAGAACGCGCCGCCGTTTTGAAAGTCCAGCGACGACACGCAGCCGCCGAACAGCAGCAGATTTGTCGTCATGGCGAGCACGAACAAAAAGATACCGAACCGGGTGATCACGTTGACGCCCTTGACGGCGGCGTACACGCAGCAGCAGAGCAGCAAAAAGGCGATCAAACAGGGGCTTGCGTCGGGATAGTATTTTTTGCAGAACATCTCGGTATATGGCAGCAAAAAATAGACGGCGATATACAAAAAAGAGGCGCCGCAGATTGCCGCTGTCAGCGCCCTGACCGGCTTGGCGCGGCTGCGCAGCAGCGTGAGCGCATCGGTGTTATGCCGCGATTTGAGCAGCACGGACGGAATAAAAAAGAGGAAGCAGACCGCCAGACCTGCCGCCATGGCGCCGAGTGTGAGCGGAAAGGAGAGCCGCTGCGACAGCTCGTGGTTTTGCAGCAGGATGACAGCGCATGCGCAGAGCGTCAGTGTCAGCAGCATGCGCTTGGAGGAAAAGGGCACCTCACGATTCATTTGATTTCCTCCGTTTCTGCAAAATTCTGCACCTTGATGGTGTGTTTGCCGAGCTTTTTCCAGCTTGCGCGCACAAATACATCGCGCATGGTGCGCAGAGAAAACGGCGACAGCGAAGAAAGATACGGCACCCCGAGCGAGGTTTTGGAGCACATGCTGATGAGCACCAACGCAGTGCACAGCACGATCCCCCACAAGCCGAGCACACCGGCGACGACCACCAGCAAAAACCGCAGCATGGTGACCGGCGGATAGAGCGGCGAGGTGACGTAGCTGCAAATGGCGGCGGTCGCCACGACCATCAGGGTGGACGAGCTGATGATGCCGGCGGTGACGGCGCTTTCGCCGATCACGAGCGCACCGACGATGCTGACCGCGTGTCCGAGCGACTTGGGGATGCGCAGACCGGCTTCCTTCATGATCTCATAGACAAAGGTGATCAGCAGCACCTCCAAGGTGACCGGCAAGGGCGTTTGGGAAAGCGAGGAAGCGGTCTTGATGAGGATCCATGTCGGAAAGTATTCGGGATGGAACTGCGCAAACGCTGTGTAGAGCGCAGGTAAAAAGACCGACACCATAAAGGAGAGGTATTTGAGCGTGCGGATAAAGGCGGCATAGTAGCTGCGGTTGGAGTAGTCGTCCACACCCTGAAACTCCTCCACAAACAAATGCGGCACCAGCATGACCGCCGGCGTGCCGTCCGCGATAATGGCAACTCTGCCCTCCGTGAGCTTGCCGCAGACCGTGTCCGGACGCTCCGAGATGCCCACGCCCGAAAACAAACGGCTGGTGTGGGGATCCTCCAAATACTCCGAGAGATAGCCGGCGGCAAGCACCGTCTCCAGATCACAGGCAGCCAACCGCTCGCGCAGCTGCTCAACCAGCTTGGGAGACGCTGCGCTGCGCAGGTAGCAGAGCATGAGCTGCGTGCGGCTCTTCTTGCCTACCGTCACCTGTTCAAAGACAAGCTCCGGACTTTTTAAGCGGCGCCGTATCAGGGACATATTGACGCGCAGCGGTTCCGTAAAGCCCTCGCGCGAGCCGCGCTGCACCACCTCGCTCTCCGGCTCGGACACACCGCGAAACGGAAAGCCCTGTGCGCCGACCGCTATCATCTTGGCGGCGCCGTCCACGGTGATCACCGCAAAGCCCGAGGAGATGAAGGTCAGCAGCTGCTCCTTACCCTCAAACGCGGTCACGTCGGACGAAGCCAGCACCGTGTACAGGATCGTATCCACCATCTGGGCAGGTGTTTGAGAGCCGAAGCGATATGCCATGAGTGGATTGATCGCCGCCTGCGCAAGTCCCTCCTTGTCCACCATGCCCTCGAGGGTGATGACCGCCGCCTTGCGTCGTTCGGGCGCTTGCAGGATCAGTGTGCGCACCGTCAGGTCGGCGGAATTGTCAAAGGTCTCCTGCAAGTCCTTTGTTATTTCCAATAGAGAATTATACATGTTATCACCTGCGCTTATTGTGCGCTGCGCCGCTTAAAATATACATATTCCGAACGCGAACGGGAATGGTAACAGAGGTGATGCTATGTTTATCGCGGTAATCCGAACCGTCATTTTATATGTTTTTGTCATTCTCGCCATTCGCCTGATGGGAAAGCGCCAAATCAGCGACATGCAGCCGAGCGAGCTGGTGGTGACGATGATGATTTCCGATATTGCCTCGCTGCCCATGCAAAACACCGCGCAGCCGCTTTTGAGCGGCGTGGTGCCGGTGTTGGTGCTGGTTTCGCTGGAGCTGACCGTCAGCGCCGTCATGCTCAAAAGCCGCCTGTTCCGCAAGCTGATCAGCGGCAGTCCGGTGGTGGTGATCGAGGACGGCAGGCTCCTGCAGCGCCAGCTCAAACGCCTGCGCCTGACGACCGACGAGCTTTGCGCTCAGCTGCGGCAGCAAAATGTTTTTTCCTTGCAGGATGTGCAATACTGCATCGTGGAGACAAACGGGGTGCTCAGCGTATTGGAAAAGCCCTCCAAGCGCGTGCCGAAGGCGGAGGACTGCGGCATTGTTATTCCGGACAACAAAATGGAAGCCGTCGTGGTGAGCGACGGCGCATGGGTCGAATCCTCTCTGCGGCTGTGCGGCAGCACCAGGCAGGAGATCAACAATATTCTTCAAAAGAAACAAATCAAGCTGAACGAGATATTTTTGATGACGATGGACGGCAACGGCGTTTGTCAGATCATTCGCAGGGAGAATAAATAATGAAACGGTTATTCATTGCCTTGGCACTGACGGCGCTTGTGCTCGGCGCCTCCTTTTGGGAAGTCCGCTATGTCGGCAGGCAGGCTGACCGCTACACCGGTCAGATCGAGGCTATCGACGATCTGCTGAAAGAAAACAAAACAAAGGCGGCGCTTGCTCTTTGCCGCGAAACGGAGCAGAACTGGGAACGCGAGGTCGGAAAAATATACGCCCTGCTGAGCCACGATTACGCGGACGCCATCGGCGGCGCCATCTCCAAAATGCGCGCGCACTTGGAGCACGACGACCCGGGTATGTATTTTGCCGAGAGCACAAGCGCAAAAAAAGGACTCGCCTCCATAAAAGGAAGCGAGTACCCGTTGTTTGAAAATATTCTTTGATTATTTTGCCTTTGCCGCAGCTTTCTTGGCAGCCTTGTGGTTCCGCCACATGACCCAGAGCGGACCGGCGATGCACAGCGAGGAATAACAACCGGAGATAACACCGATCATCATGGGCAGTGCAAAGCCCTTTACGGAAGCGATGTTGAACACGCTCGCCACCACATAAACGGTCAGGATAGCCGCCAAGGTGGTAACAGAGGTCATGATCGTTCTTCTCATGGTCTTGGTAGAGCTGACGTTAAATACCGCGTCGATGCTGACCTTTCTGCCCATGAGCTTTCTCTGCTCACGCACGCGGTCGTAGATGACGATGGTATCGTTCAGCGAGTAACCCAAGATCATCAGCACGACGGCGATGAAATTGGAGTCGATCGGCCAGCGGAAGATAACGTAGAGGAAATAAATCAACGCTACGTCGTGGAACAGTGCGACCAAAGCCATCACACCGGCTGACAAGCCGCCGATCTTCTTGAAGCGGATCGTGACATAGAGCACCATCAGCACACTGGCGATCGCAACAGCTACCAGGCACTTGAGCAGGAAGCTCAGACCCATGGAAGCGTCAACGGAGTTCTCCTCCAGACAAACAAAGTTTGCTTCGGGATATTTCTCCTGCAAGGCAGCCTGCAGGGTGGGACGGATGTTCTGGTCGATGGCGTCGTTGCCGGAGAACTGAACGGTCACGTTGTTGCCGGTGCCGCCGACCAGGTCGCTGGAGAACGCGGTGGTGATTCTGTCAGTTGTTTTTTCCTGAATGAAATCGTGCAGCTCGTCCTGATTGATGTCGCCCTGATAGCTGAAGGTCAGGGTAGCACCGCCGGAAAACTGAATATCAAGGGTGGTGCCGAAAATAAAGTTGCAAATAATACCGATCACAATGATGCCGAGAGAGATGCCGAAAAAGATCTTCTTCTTTCCGGTGAAGTCAAGCACACGCTTGCCGCCGTTGTATCTCTCGCTGATTTCCTCAGCACTCATCAGAGCTTCGGGTCTGCTGTCAATCTTTGCCATTCTTAGCACCTCCATATAACCAAGTTTTTCTGAAGGGCTTCAATCCCGCAACACTTCTGAGCATCAGTCTGGAGAAGAATACGCCCATGATGAAGTTGGCGATAACACCAACCAACAGGGTGTAACCGAATGCGTAGATGGTACCCGTTGTGGATTCACCGAAGATGAACGAAAGAATGTTGGAGGGACCGAATACCAGCATCAAGATGATAGATACAATAATAACGGTCATGTTACCGTCGATGATAGCGGCAAGGGAGTTTTTGGTACCCTTTTCGAGCGCACCGTCGAGGGTCCTGCCGCCGCGCAGCTCTTCCTTGATACGCTCGGAGGTGATAACGTTACAGTCAACGCCCATACCGATGGACAGGATCAGACCTGCGATACCGGGCAGCGTCATGGTAAAGGAATTGAGGATCGGGAAGTAACCCGAGATAGCGGCTACCATCAGACCCATCTGACCGAGAAGCGAGATCACGGCGATGAAGCCCGGGAGACGGTAGAACGCAATCATGATGATAATGATAATCACAAAGGCAATGGCTGCCGCCCATGCCATGGCAAGCAGCGCATTCTGTCCCAGTGTGGGGCTGATGTTGCCGTAGGTGACGGTTTGCAGCTCAAAGGGAAGCGCGCCTGCCTTGATTTTGTTTGCCAGATCGGTGGCGGACGCAGCGGTGAAGCTGCCGGAAATAACCGCCTTGCCGTCGGAGATAACCGCGTTGACAGTCGGCGCAGAAATCATGATATCATCCATCCAGATGGAGACAACCTTGCCGTTGTATTCGGAAGTAATCTCGGCAAACTTGGTCTTGCCCTCCTCGGTAAGCGTCAGGTTGACAACATATTCGGGGCTTTTGCCTGTCTCCTGCTGCATACCTGCCTGCGCGTCGGCGACCATGGAACCGTCCATCAGAACAGTCTCCGCGGTTTCGCCGGTTGCGGTCTTTAGAATCACATTGCCGTTTTTATCCACTGTCTGTGTTTCGTAGGAATTGCCCGGACGGAACGTCAGCTGCGCGGTTGCGGAAATCTCGTTGATTGCCTCGCTCGCGTCAAAGTTTTTCTCATCCGACTTCCACGGGAAGCGAACGATGATCTTGTCGTTGGCGCTGTCGGCATACAGCTCATAGTCCGTGATACCAGAGGATATCATACGGGTCTCAATCGTCGCCTTGGCAGCATCCAGTTCTTCCTTTGAGGCATCATAGTCGTTTGCGGGCTTGAAAGTCGCATTGACGCCGCCGCTGATGTCAATTCCCCATCGGATGTCGCTCATGCCCTTGATGACTGTCACCTTGTTGTCGCCGTTATAATACGAAACGCCGAAAACCGCGGTGAAGGCAAAGGCGAGAATCAACAAAGCGACGATGAAGAACACAGGCTTTGGAACTCTTTTCATCATGCCTTAAAAACCTCCGTTTTTTAATGTGTAAAGCGTCAAAAAAACCGCCGCAGCGGCTTTCTTTTCACTTATGCTATCTGACGGCACGCAAAAATAACTCTGTTGTGCGTGCATACTTACAGACATAACAGAGTTATTATAAGATTTTTTTGTTAAATTGTCAATAGAAACCAGAAGATTTGCACAGAAAAAGTTTTCTTTCGCCCCAAAAACTGCAATCTATTTGTGTCCGCTCCTCTTTTGGATACCGTTTATGTCTCCAGCAGTTTTTCAACCGCCGCCAGCTTGACGCAGATGCAGAACACATCCATCGCAAGCTGCAGCTCGTCGTTCGGCGGGAACGAAGGCGCAATGCGGATATTGGCGTCCTTGGGGTCATAGCCGTTGGGATAGGTGGCGCCGGCGCCGGTGAGCACCAGACCTGCCTCCCTGCACAGGGCGACAACGCGCTTTGCGGTGCCCTCGAGCACATCAATGCTGACAAAATAGCCGCCGTTGGGCTTTGTCCATGTACCGATACCGGCAGGCACCAATTCGCTTTCGAGCGTATCGAGCACTATCTCAAACTTGGGCGCCAGCACCGCCTTGTGCTTCTGCATGTGATCGAGTACGCCCTGATAATTGCCGAAATACTTGACGTGGCGCAGCATATTCAGCTTGTCATAGCTGATCACCTGGAAGTTGTAGCGCTCCTTGAACACCTTCATATTGTTGGGGGACGCCGCCATTGCCGCTACGCCGGCACCCGGGAAGGTGATTTTGGAGGTAGAGCAAAACAGAAGCGGCAGATCCTCGTTGCCGGCTTTGACGCACTCGTCATAGATATTGAGCAGCTCGTCGGGCGTGTCGTTGATATCGTGGATGCAGTAGGCGTTGTCCCACATGATGCGGAAATCCTTGGCAGCAGGCTTGAGATTCGCCAGACGCCGGACGGTTTCGTCGCTGTAGGTGATGCCCTGCGGATTGGAATACTTCGGCACGCACCAAATGCCCTTGATGGTGTCGTCCTCCGCTGTCAGCTTTTCAATCATGTCCATATCGGGACCGTCCTCGGACATGGGGATCGGGATCATCTCAAAGCCGTAGTAGCCGGTGATGCCGAAATGGCGGTCGTAGCCGGGGACCGGACAGAGGAACTTTCTGTTCTCAACCTCATACCAAGGCTTGCCGCCCTCGACAACAGGCTTTGTCATCAGGCAGGAGATCGTGTCGAACATCATGTTCAGGCTGGAGCTGCCGCCCACCATGACATTTTGATAATCCACGCCGAGGATCTCACCGAACAGCTTGCGGCATTCCTCGATACCCTCCAGAATACCGTAGTTGCGGCAATCCATCTTATCCGCACCGACAAAATCGCTCTTGCTGTTCACCACGTCGAGCATATCGAGCGAGAGGTCAAGCTGCGCCTTGCCGGGCTTGCCGCGCGCCATATTGAGGCTCAAGCCCTTGCCCTTTTCGTCCTCATAGAGCTTTTTTAAGCTCTGATATTCCTGTTCAAGCTCCTGCTTACTGCACTGCAAATAATTCATTCTGATTTCTCCTTATTATTTTATTGCATAATAGTTCGTTATTACCTCTATTATTCTAAACCATACGGAGCAAAAATGCAAGTCTTTTTTGCAATTCCTGCATTTTCAGCTTTTTGTCAAGAAAAAAACAGACTCACCGGAGAAATATCGGTAAGTCTGTTGAACAGGTCTTTGAAATAATATGCAAAACAGCGGTCTATTAATAGTATTGATAGTAGTAATAGTAGTAGCCGCGTTTGCCGCGCTTTTTGCTGCCGGAGCTGCCGACCTTGACAAAGCCGAGGAGCTTGCAGTCGGCGAGTCGGGCGCTCTCGAGCAGGTTTTGGATATCGCCGTGCGTCGTGCTGCGTTCACGAATAACCACCACAAAACCGGCAACCAAGTCCTTCAAAAGGAGCGCGTCCGCTACCACGCCTACGGGCGGTGTATCAAAGATAATGTAGTCATACTCTTCCTTTGCGCGCTGTACCAGATGAATAAAGCGGTTGGAGCAAAGCAGCTCGGAAGGGTTTGGCGGGATGGTGCCGGAGGGCAAAATATCGAGGTTCGGCAAAACGTTTTTATGGACTATGTCATCAAATTCGCCCATTTTTCCGATAATATTGGATAGACCCAGCTGGTTATCGATCCTGAAAATATTATGGAGATTCGGACGGCGCAGGTCGCAGTCTATCAACAGCACGCGCTTTTCCATTTTGGAAAAGGAGATGGCAAGGTTGGAGGAAACCGTACTCTTACCGTCACCCTTGGAATAACTGGTGACAGCAAACATCTTGTCGTCGTCACCCGAGAGCGAAAACATGATGTTGGTTCGGGCGGATTTGTAAGACTCTACGATCGCAAATTTGCTGTTGTCCGAAATCATTTCGGTCTTTGTTTCGGCATTATTACGTTTGGTTTTCTTTTTTCCGAGTTTAATCTTCATCGCTGTCACCTGCTTACATTCTCAAAATCGGGGATCTCGGCAAATACCGGAACCTTATACATAGCGGACAGATCGTCGTCGCTCTTGATGGTGGTGTCGATCAGCTCCATCACGATCGCAACACCACACGCCAAAATGATGCCGACCACTACGCCGATCAACGTGTTTTGCACCTTATTGGGCGAAATAGGCGAAGAAGGCGTGACTGCCTCACGGATGGTACCGATTTTGCCGTACGGGAAATGGGAATGGAACACCGGCGCACATTTTTCGGCGACGATATTCGCAACGTTGGCGCATTTGACCGGGTCGTTACCGCTGACAGCAATAGTGATATAAAAGGTATTATCCACTGTGCTCATACTCACGGAACAGCCGTCATAGTAACGGGTGATATCATTGGAGTTATTGAAGAGTGTGATACAGTTGGAGGCGAGCGCCGCAGAACCGGATAGGTCGGAGTTAAATATCTTCTGCGCTACTTCATTGTTGCTCTGAATGGATTCCGAGCTGCCGGAATTGGCAGCAGTCGTTGCCGCCTGCGTATCATCCGTTGTGTTTTTGGAAGACTGTTTGCCGTAGTTTTGAATATAAATCATGGCTGAGGTGCTGTAAACCGGGCTGACGAAAAAGCTGGTGTAAACAAAGAAAACCAGTCCGCCCAACACGCCTGCCATCAAAATCATCGGCAGTCTGTGAAGCAGGATACCTAAAATCTTCTGGATCGTAATATTTTTTGGCATTGTAATCTCCTTTTATGATGATAAAAAACAGTCAATGCTGTTATTATATGATAAGATTCATCATTCATTGTTCGCAAAAAGAATTAAAACCGATTTTTCTTAACACTCTGCTTAATGTGGGATAACATTCAACAGCACACCTGCCGCAACGGCAGAGCCGATAACGCCGGCAACATTCGGACCCATCGCGTGCATGAGCAGGAAGTTGCCCGGATTCTCCTGCTGACCGACCTTCTGTGAAACACGCGCCGCCATCGGCACGGCGGAAACGCCTGCGGAACCGATCAGCGGATTCACCTTGCCACCGGTGAATTTATACATAAGCTTGCCGAACAGCACACCGAATGCGGTTCCCATGGAGAACGCGATCAGGCCGAGCACGATGATCTTGATGGTGTCGAGGGTAAGGAAGGTGCTGCCCTTTGCGGTCGCACCGACGGTGACGCCGAGGAATATCGTGATGATATTCATCAGCTCGTTCTGCGCCGCCTTGGCGATCCTGTCCACCACGCCGGATTCCTTGAAGAGGTTGCCGAGCATCAGCATACCGACCAGCGGTGCGGCGTCGGGCAGGAAGATAGAGATCAAAATGACAACGATCACCGGGAAGATGATTTTTTCGAGCTTGGAAACGGGACGGAGCTGCTCCATAACGACGGAACGCTCCTTTTTGGTAGTGAGCGCCTTCATAATGGGAGGTTGGATGATCGGCACCAGCGCCATGTAGGAATAAGCGGCTATCGCAATGGAACCGAGCAGCTCGGGAGCGAGCTTGGTCGTGACAAAGATCGCGGTAGGACCGTCGGCGCCGCCGATAATGGCGATTGCGCCGGACTGTGATTCACTGAAGCCGAGGAAGATCGCGCCGGTAAAGGTGACAAAGATACCGATCTGCGCCGCTGCGCCCAAAATCAGGCTCTTGGGGTTGGAGATCAGCGGACCGAAGTCGGTCATACAGCCGATACCGAGAAAAATCAAGGGCGGATAGATACCGAGCTTGACGCCCTGATAGAGATAATAGAGCAGACCGCCGTACTGCGGATTTTCATAATACCATTGCCCGTTTATAAACTGCATGGCATGTCCGGCTGCCGCAGGGTCGGTTTTGCTTGCGACCGGCACCAGTGAGATCTCCGGCGCCGCCATGATATCGGGATAAAGGTTGACGAGCAGCATACCAAACGCGATCGGGAGCAGCAGCAGCGGCTCGTATTGTCGTTTGATAGCGAGATACAACAAAAAGATGGATACGGCAATCATAATATAGTTCTGCCAGTTGAGGTTCGTCAAACCGGAGCCGGCAAAAATACCGTAGATGGCGTCTAAAAAGCCTTGGATGATTTCCATAAACAGCTACGTTCCTTTCTGTAAAAATTTAAAATGGGCGTGTGTTGTCAAGAACACCGGCATTTGCCCATGCAGAACGTCCGCCGTTTGCCTTTTTGATGCTTTTGATACGCGGCTTTAAGCCGGGCGACATGCTCGCCGCAACTGCCGCCGCAATGACTGCGACGACCTCCTCGGGGATATCGTCATCTGCCGCGGGACCGGTGATATAGGCAGGCTTTTGGATGATATGAACGCCGTTGTCTGCGCTCACAGGCTCCTTGACGCGTTCCTTGCGCTTGGCATGTTTGTCGGCGGCTTTTTGGGCGCCTGCCACAATGGCGCTGTATAGCTTGATGATACCGATCAACAGCAAGAGCATACCGAATACAACGATAAAGCCGGTCAAAATAACCTTAGCCGCAGAAACAGACTTTTCGTACAGACTTAGATCTGCCGTCATATTCTGCAATATAATAACACTTGGTTGCAACATATAACTACCTCCGAACATTGGTATTCGCATACAAATATTATTATACTGCAAAGCCGTTTTTTTTTCAATATTAAATCAACGAGCTTTCATTTTTCGTCAAAACAACTAATTTTTCGATAGAAAAGCAAAAATAATAAGGGCGGTTTTACCATCCCTTATTATGCTGTGTTTTATACAACAAAGTATAAAGATTTATAAAATGTCCGTCTTATACGATGATACAGATGAGTCCGTTGCAGCCGTCGTTGATAACACGCTGAATGGTTTTGGCGATTTTGCGACGCGCTTCGGGCGGCATGCGCGTCAGCTTATTGTGCAGTCCCTCGTTGACAAGCTCATGCACCGACTTGCCGAAGATGTTGCTCTCCCAGATCCTTTCGGGACTTTCCTCGAACTCCCTGAGCAGATAGGCGACCAGCTCCTCCGACTGCTGCTCGGATCCGACGATCGGCGTGACCTCGGTTTGCGTTTCAACGCGCATCATATGAATGGAGGGTGCGCTCGCCTTGAGCTTGACGCCGTATTTTCCGCTCTGGCGGATGATCTTCGGCTCCTCCAGCGAAAGCTCCTCGATGGTCGGCATCACGATGCCGTAGCCGGTCTCCTTGACCTGTTCATACGCCTGCGCGATTTTGTCAAATTCCTTCTGCTTTTCCGCCAACGACTGTATGGCGTTCAGCAGGGCGTATTCGTCGGCGATCTCCAAGCCAGTTTGCTCGGAAAGCACCTTATAGAAGAGCTCCGGCTGCATTTGAAGCCGGACAGTGGCGACGCCGCTGCCTAAATCGAGCTCTGTTAGTTCCGCAGAAGAAATATAATCGCAGTCTGCCATCTCCATAGCTGCCTGCTGGATCTCTCTCGTCTTGGCGATTGGCTGTGCTGCCGACTGAATCACCTCGAACACCTTGGATTTCAGCCAGTGCTCACGGCCGAGCTTGACGACCCACTCGGGAATATCCACCTTGATCTCACGGATGGGAAATTCAAACAA
>Ga0256407_10003069_pt1 | contig 30472 bp, 22 predicted proteins | sample RumenRJG_04DNA_FD_193489 | JGI IMG/M metagenome (GOLD analysis project Ga0256407, IMG submission 193489) | Bovine rumen microbial communities from Lethbridge, Alberta, Canada - RJG_04 | ecosystem: Host-associated > Mammals > Digestive system > Stomach > Rumen | place: Canada: Alberta...
TAAAAGGAATAACAAGCACGCCATTTTCGCCGGCTTTCATAACACGCGAAACGAACTTGGCCTGCATGTCTCCACCGTTATTAACGGTGATCTGTATCCTTGTTCCCATTGATATACTCGAAAAGTTCATAAGGTATATTTTACCTTTTTTCGCATATTTAGTCCACCGTCCGGCAGTATCGTCACCTGCCTGATCTTATTATTATCACCCGCAAAAAGTCGTCTACTCGATCTTATATATCTTTGCTTCAAAAGCACCTATATTTATGCTGAGGATCCCGGCATTGGTCTTGTGGGTCTCATTCTTTTTATCAATGTTTCCGCCGAACTTCTTCCAACCGGTATCAAGTATCAGCTTCCAGTTTTCTTCTTTTATTCGGTTCTGCTTCTTCCTGCTCTTGCCGGATCCCGCCTTTTTCTCTTCCGTATTACCTTCAGGGCTTTTTTCATCATCCTCTTTCTGCGCTTTCACGGCACGGATCTCGAATCCTTCGGATGCCGCATCTCCGAAATTCAAAACTGCGGCAAAACTGCCCGAAGCATCGTTTCTCTTCATTACATATAAAGCTCTTCCATCCTGCTCGCAATGCAGCCATTCAAACTGTCCGGGTTCGTATTCTCCGCTGTAGAAAGCTTTATTACCGGCATACAGACTGTTCAGCTCACATATAAGATCATAGAGTCCCTTATTAAGAGGCCTTTCTAACAGCTCGAATTCAACTTCCCTTCCTTCATTCCACTCCGTGAGCTCACCCACTTCATTTCCCATGAACTGAAGCTTCTTTCCCGGATGCATGAGCATATATGTGTAATACGCTCTGAGCTGGGCAAATCTTTCTTCCTCGCTACCCGGAATCTTTCCGAGGATAGTCCCTCTTCCTCCCACAACCTCGTCGTGAGAAAGAGAAAGAATAAAACGCTCATTGTAGAAGTACCACATGGAAAATGTCAGCTTATGGTATTCCGAAATCCTCTGTTGCGGAGAAAGGCTCATATAGTAGAGACCGTCATACATCCAACCCATATTCCATTTGTAATCAAATCCCAGTCCGCCGTCTTCGGGTTTTCCGGTCACGCCGCCTTCCCACGCGGATGAATCTTCCGCAAAGAGCATTACCGAAGGATGCTTTTTCTTTATCAGTGTATTCAGGGTTCTGATGAAGTGCATTCCGGCACCGTTCTCACCCTTATCCTTATCGCCGCCGTTATATATAAGAAGACTTACGGCATCTGTCCTCAGCCCGTCAAAATGGTATTCCTTAAGCCAGTATTCCGCGCATGACATCAGGAAGCTCGACACTTCCGCCCTTGCATGATTGAACAGACAGGTTCCCCACATGCTTCCCTGCCCCTGCGGATAATACTCATACAAAGGAGTGCTGTCGTAATTTTTAAGCGCAAAATCATCTACAGCAAAATGAACGGGAACAAAATCCATTATCACGCCTATCCCCGCTTTATGACATTCATCAACAAAGAACTTCAGATCCTCCGGTGAACCGTATCTGCAGGTAGGTGCAAAAAATCCGGTCAGCTGATAACCCCATGAGCCGTCAAAAGGATATTCGCACAAGGGCATTACCTCAATATGATCGAATCCGGTCTTCTTTGCATGGGCGATAACAAGAGGTGCAAGTTCCCTGTAGTTATACCATCCGTTTTCTTCATCCTTAGGATTTCTTCTGAATGCTCCCGCATGCATCTCATAAATGGATAAAGGTTTATCCAGACAGTCTGTCCTCTCCTTCATCCACTTTTCATCATTAAACTTGTATTTTGTCGGATCGGTGATCCGCGATGCGCTTCCCGGTCTTAACTCGGCTCCGAACGCATACGGATCGGCATGTTCCATTCTGTATCCGTTCTGACCATAGATCACATATTTATAGAGATGTCCCTCTTTTGCCTTTCCGGATTCGTATTGCCAAATGCCATGTTCATCCCTGACCATGGGTTCCTCGATCCATCCGTTAAAATCTCCGAATATGTTTACACCGGATGCATTCGGTGCATATGTCCTGAAAACTGTTTTTGATTTCATCACATGGGCTCCGAAATAAAGATAAGCGTCCATGGATGTTCCTTCAAAGAATTCTTTGATAAATTTCTCTTTATTCATTTTTGATCATCTCCGTCATATGATAGTTTTTTATGAAGGAAAAACACTCATTTACATGAAGAACATTCAAAATTGCTTTGGAAAATGAATTATGAATGATATCCTTCGCAGTTTTAGTCCATTTTGCCGGTTTGTTAATTTATCTTGGATTAAATTTTAACATTTCTTTTATTATATCCTGATTTGATTTATTATAATCATTTCGTTAAATCGTGTTTTAATTAATCGTTATGAATCCTATTCTCACCTTATTCCATTCATCAGTGTTGATAGTGATCTTATAGTCGGAAAGAAGAGTGATATAGTAAGAACCGTTGATATCGTATATATCATTAACAGCTCCAAGCGAATTTGAAGCGAGACCGGCATTCACAGATTCATCTGCAAGCTCCAGCATATAGGCGTGAGCCAGTGCTTCATTTTTCATGATGGATTTAACATCTTCTTCGGTTAGTCCTGTTTTATTTTTTGCCCTTTCGCTAAGATCTGCATAAAATGTAGCAGCCTCATATTCTGTCTCGGTTAATAATTCATCATTTAATTTAAAGCCATTCTTTTTCGCCAGGTCTGAGTAAATGATATCTCTTATGCAATAATTCAAAACAGCATCTCTGGCAAGGTCGGATACATATCCGGAGTTGATCCCATCCTGATTCATATACAGATTCCAATATGCCTTGGGATTGGATGCATCATATTCTCTTGCAGCCTGATCGCCCTCCTGCTCGGTTTTAACGATATAATAGCCCAGATATCTTAAAGGGATCTCTTCATCGATATTTTCACCGGACAGACTCTCCATGCGGATCATGACACTGTCCAAATGCTCTCCCGTATCCAGAAATCCGGCTCTTTTTGACAGGAAAATTGCAAGAAAGGTTATAAGCATTACGAATATCAGAGGCTTATACAGTCTTATGAAATTACCGGGCCTGACTACAAACCCTCTGCTTTGAGCCATGCCCGCACTTCCTCTTTTTCCGTAAGAGCTACCTCCGGCGTCTACCGGGATGCGATGTCCGCTTCGGGGGGATTTTCCGTTTTTAAGATAACGGTATTCAAAATCAGCTCCTGATAATCCGACAAATTCATCTGATACCCTGTCTTTTAATGACTGATTTTCCGAATCCGTGAATTGTTGATCGGAAGACTCACGATCTGAGGCATTTTGATCTGAAGATTTGGGAATTATAGTTTTTTCAATGATCTCAACAGGCATTCTACTCAGCCCTCAAACTGACTCTTATAAAGGGTACTGTAGAATCCACCCTTCTCAAGAAGGGTCTTATGATCGCCCTGCTCGATTATATTGCCATCCTTCATCACAAGAATGCAGTCGGCTTCACGAATGGTAGAAAGACGATGAGCAACGATAAAGCTGGTCCTGCCCTCCATAAGCTTGGCAAAGGCATTCTGTATCTTAAGTTCCGTTCTGGTATCGATCGAGCTTGTAGCTTCATCAAGTATAAGCATCGGCGGATGCATGAGCATAACTCTGGATATGCAGATAAGCTGTTTCTGACCCTGGGACAGGCTGCCGCCGTCCTCCCCTATCACGGTATCATAGCCACGCTCCAGCTGTCTGATAAAAGAATGAGCATGAGAAGCCTTAGCCGCCGCGATCATTTCCTCCTCGGTAGCATCAGGTTTCCCCATGATTATATTCTCTCTGATGGTTCCGGGCTTAAGCCACGTATCCTGCAATACCATACCAAAGGATCTGCGAAGTGACTTCCTTGTAAGATGTCTGACATCATGACCGTCTATGGTTATGGCTCCGTCATCAACATCATAGAATCTCATAAGGAGATTTATCAGAGTAGTCTTTCCGCAGCCCGTAGGTCCGACGATAGCTATACGCTGCCCCTTCCCTGCATTAACATTAACATTCTGCAGCAGCTTTTTGTCTCTGGTATAAGAAAAACAAACATCCGTAAAGGAAATATTTCCGATAAGCGCGCCCGCTGCTCTGACCTGTATCTTCTCATCATCTGTCTCAGCTTTGATCTGTCCGAGAATTAGAGCATCCTCATCCTCAGGTCTTCTGGGTTCCTCATCAATAAGATCGAATACACGGCCTGCGCATGCAATGGCATTTTGCAGTTCCGTCACCACCCCGGATATCTCATTAAATGGCTTGGTATACTGATTTGCATATCCAAGGAATGCAGCAAGTCCGCCGACTGTAATGCGCCCGCTTATGGCACTTATGGCGCCGGTAACGGCAACACCTGCATAAACCATATTATTAATAAATCTGGTCGACGGATTCGTCAGAGAAGAAAAGAACACTGCCTTCAGGGATGTTCTTGCCAGTTCTTCATTGTTGCTGTTAAATATCTCCTCCGCAAATCTCTCATATGAAAAGGCTTTTACCACCTTCTCCTGCTCCAACATCTCCGTAATTATATTGGTCTGCTTCCCTCTTACATCCGCCTGTCGCTTAAACTGCTTATATGTGATCTTCGCAATAAATGCGGCCACAAGGAAAGAAAGCGGTGTAAGCAGTACAACCACCAAAGTAATGAGCGGGTTGATAGTAAGCATCAGAATAAGTGTTCCCAGTATGGTGATGATACCGGTAAAAAACTGTGTAAATCCCATGAGCAGACCGTCAGAAAACTGATCAACATCGGCGATCACCCTGCTTACGGTTTCTCCCGTGGGATGCTTGTCAAAATAAGAGACAGGAAGCTCATTGATCTTCTTCATCGCAGCCTTACGTACATCACGCACTGTGCTGAAGGTGATATGGTTGTTGCAGGCATTCATGATCCATTGTCCTGCCGCAGAGACCGCAATGACCATTATCATCAGGATAAGTATCATGATAAGTCCGTCCCAGTCCACCCTGCCGGTTCCCACTATCTTATCAATAGCATGACCCGTAAGGATAGGCAGCAGAAGCGAAAGGATCGAAGAAACAGCAGCAGCTCCGAGCGATCCGTAAATGTATTTCTTATAAGGCTCGATATATAAGAGTATCCTCTTGATGATCCTTACATTTTCACTTTCATTCTTATTTGTCTTAAGCAGTCTCTTCTCTATATCCGTTCTCTTAAGGATCTCGGTACTCTTATTTACTTTTTTTGTTTCTTCCGCTTTACTCATCGCGATGCCCCCTTTCCCGAGGAGACATACTGAGAATCATAGATCTCCCTGTAAGTTTCGCATCCGCGCATAAGATCTTCATGAGTACCTATGCCAACAGGCTTTCCTTCATCAAGAACGATAATGGTATCCGCATGCATCACGGAAGAAGTTCGCTGGGAAACAACAAAAGTAGTAGGAGGTTCCGGCATATCTTTAAGCGCCTTTCTGAATGCCGCATCCGTAGCGAAATCAAGTGCCGATGAGCTGTCATCAAGAATAAGTATTCCGGGTTTCTTGACCAAGGCCCTGGCTATACAGAGTCTCTGTTTCTGACCACCTGAGAAATTACCGCCTCCCTGTGTTACCTCACAGTCAAGCGCACCCTTCTTCTCCTTGATAAAATCATATGCCTGCGCGATCTTCAAAGCTTCAATGATCTCATCATCCGTTGCTTCTTTATTTCCAAAAAGCATATTGTCTCTGACGGTTCCGCTAAACAGAACGGACTTCTGGGGAACCACAGCTATCTTCTTTCTCAGAGCTTCGTAAGTATAATCCCGCACATTAAGCGCATCGATCTCAATGTCACCTTCACTGGCATCATAGAATCTCGGGATAAGATTGACCAGAGTCGTCTTGCCTGAACCGGTGCCTCCGATTATACCAACAACCTGCCCCGGTGCCGCAACAAAAGATACACCCTCCAGAGACGGCTCTGCATTCTCGGAATATTTCGCAGATACATTACTGAATCTTACATAGCACGGCTTACCCGTCCACGTCATATCTATAGTACCTTCGGTCATGGAAGGATCTATCTTAAGGATATCCGCTATACGATCAGCTGATGCAAGTGCTTTGGTAAGTAAGACAATAAGATTTGCAAGTTTGATGAGTTCCACAAGGATCTGCGACATGTAATTTACAAGCGCTACCACATCACCCTGTGACAGACTGCCGGTATCAACAAGTACAGCACCCTTCCACAAAAGCCACGCAGTACAAAGGTTGATTATCATGAATGTTACGGGATTGAGAAGAGCGGATATTTTTCCGGTAGCGATCTGAAGCTTTACCAATGCTTTAGTCTCGGCATTGAAAGCTTTCTTCTCATTCTCTTCATTGCAAAATGCCCTGATCACTCTCACGCCGTTGAGAGTACTCCTGGTCAAACCTGTTATGGAATCAAGTCTTCCCTGTATAGATCTGTATCTCGGTGATGTGATGAGCATTATCCCGTATACAACAATTGAAAGGAGAATAACCGTCACAACAAAGATCACTGCGGTCCTGACGTCAATTGTGAATGCCATTATGACCGCGCCCAATACGACAAAAGGAGAACGCAGGAACAGACGCAACACCATGTTAACGCCGCCCTGAAGAGTATTGATATCACTTGTCATGCGCGTGATCATAGTGGAAGTGCCAAGCTTATCAATGTCCGCATATGACAGTTCCATAAGATGAGAGAACACATCCTTCTTAACGTCGGTAGAAAATCCTACCGCCGCCTTTGCGGAAAAATACTGTGCTATCAACGAACAGGTAAGTCCCACAGCACCAAGGACAACCATTATCACAACTGTCCTGATGATGTAGTCTTTATCTCCCGTAGCTATTCCGGTATCGATGAGCCGTTTTACCAGAAGCGGTATGAATAGTTCAAAAGAAGCCTCAAGAAGCTTAAAAAGCGGCCCGAGCACACATTCTATTTTGTAATTATGAAAATACTTTAGTAAAGTTTTCATTTTATCTCCGTCCCGTTAAAAATTATAACATGGAAATAATCTGCAACAACCGTAAAATCAATATTTTCAAAAGAAAAAAGCATCTGTTTTCACAGATGCTTTACATAAAATTTGAAATACAACTTTACGTTAACTAAAGTCTGCTTTACATTCCGGGAACCATTACGGAAGAACCGATCTTATCAGCATTCTCCCTGTCAGTAAGTACCTCTATGAGCTTAAGTCCGAATTCGATGCTTGTTCCCATACCTCTTGAGGTAATGATATGATCTGATACCACAACCGGATCCTTTAATTTATTTGCCCCGTCCAGAGCATCTTCCATGCCGCCGTAACATGTGGCATCTCTGCCTTTAAGGATCCCCATGCGACCCAGTATCGTGGGAGCCGCACAGATGGCTGCTATATATTTTCCGTTCTTATCGAACTCGGATATCTTATCTCTGAGCATGCTGCATTTCTCAAGGTTCTCGTGTCCGACCTTACCGCCGGGAAGAACGATCATATCAAAGCTGTCAAAATCAAGTCCCTCGATCACAGTATCAGCCTTGATATCGATACCGTGTGAGCCATGAACCACTTCACGTCCCATTATAGATACAGTTACGGTATCAACTCCGCCTCTTCTTAACAGATCAACAGGTGCAAGGGCTTCAACTTCTTCAAAACCGTCCGCATAGAAAACAGCAACTCTGCTCATGAGTAATCTCCTTTACATAGCTTTGATGCGTTCAACGGCTGCCACGGTATTTTCGTATGAACCGAAAGCAGTCAGTCTGAAATAGTGCTCACCGCTGGGTCCGAATCCCGATCCGGGAGTTCCTACCACGCCGGCCTTTTCAAGCATCATATCAAAGAAATCCCAGCTTGTCATATTGTCGGGAGTATGAAGCCAGATATAAGGAGCGTTTACTCCGCCGTATGCTTCATAACCCGCACTCTTTAATCCGTTCAGGATATATGCCGCATTCTTCATGTAATAAGAAACCTGTTCGGAAAGCTGCTTCTTTCCTTCAGCGGAATAAACAGCCTCGCCTGCACGCTGGATTATATAGGGAGCACCATTGTACTTTGTACCATGTCTTCTTGCCCAAAGTGAATGAAGCGCAACATCACCGGATTTAAGATCTTTGGGGATGACAGTATATCCGAGACGCACTCCTGTAAATCCCGCATTCTTGGAGAAAGAATGGATCTCGATCGCACAGGTTCTTGCGCCTTCACATTCATAGATGCTGTGAGGGATATCCTGTTCGGAAATATAAGCCTCATAAGCCGCATCATAAATGATCACAGCTCCGTTCTTATTTGCATAATCAACCCATCCCTGAAGTCTTTCCTTTGTAATGACTCCGCCGGTAGGATTGTTGGGGAAGCACAGATAGATTATATCCGGAACTTCCTTCGGGAAGTCGGGCATAAAATTATTTTCTGCGGTACAGGGCATATATATCACATTCGACCAGGTCTCTGTAACTTCGTCGAAAACACCTGTCCTTCCCGCCATAACATTGGTATCAACATATACGGGATAAACAGGGTCACATACAGCAACCTTGCAGTCTTTATCGAAGATCTCCTGAATATTTCCGCAGTCACCCTTTGCGCCGTCGGAAACAAATATCTCATCGGGAGATATATCGCATCCTCTTGCTTTATAATCATTCTCTGCAGCTGCTTTTCTCAAGAACTCGTAGCCGAGATCCGGAGCATATCCTTTGAAAGTCTCTGCAACAGCCATCTCATCTACTGCTTTGTGAAGAGCATCAATGATGACCGGAGCCAAAGGCTGTGTAACATCACCGATGGAAAGACGGATTATCTCTTTGTCGGGATTAGCTTCCTGGAACTCACGCTGCTTCTTTGCAACAGTTGAAAAGAGATAGCTTCCGCGAAGTTTTAAGTAATCATTATTTGGTCTGAACATAAACTCACTTCCTCTAAATATATATTTATATTTCGACGTCGCCTTCAAATACCGTTGTTGCAGGTCCCGTCATATAAACACATCCGTCACTCTCTCGCCATTCGATATCAAGCTTTCCTCCGCGAAGAGTCACTTCAACTTTCCTTCCCGTCTTACCGTTGAGTATGCATGCCACAACGGAAGCACAGGCTCCGGTACCACAGGCGAGAGTCTCTCCCGTACCGCGTTCCCAGACACGCATATCAATATGTGCATCATCTGTCACTTTGATAAATTCCGCATTCACCGCTTTGGGGAAATGACTGTCGTGTTCAAAGAGCGGACCCATGCGTTCAAAATCTTTAAAATTATTATCTTCTACAAAGAATACCGCATGAGGATTACCCATTGATACGCAGGTTGCATTCCATACTTTCCCGTCTATCTCCATCGGCTGATCAACGATCATCTCATCATCTGCATTTGCAGGAACAGCCGGTATATCCTTCGGTAAAAGGATGGGCTTGCCCATATTTACGGTGACGCTCTCAACCTTATCGTTTTTCAAATGAAGTTCAAGAGTCTTAACAGAGCCGAAACTTTCTATGGTAACGGGATTGCTCCTTGTAAGACCTCTGTCATAAACAAACTTGGCAACACATCTGATACCGTTGCCGCACATTTCGGATCTGGATCCGTCCGCGTTATACATCTCCATCTCAAACTCGGCTTCCCTGCCGGGATTAACGAAGATCACGCCATCACCGCCTATACCGAAATGTCTGTCTGACAGACGTCTTACGATCTCAGGCTTGTTATCAACCTTTTCGCTGCTGCCATCGACATAAACATAGTCGTTACCGCAGCCTTCCATTTTTACGAAATGCATAATCTTAATTCCTTTATTCATCGAGAAGAGCAAGTATCATCTGGGCGGTCTCTACGATACCGGTCCCGTTGTTCATGCTTCTCTTCTGAAGATAGCGATGTGCATCGGCTTCACTCATGTGGTTTCTGTCCATAAGCAATGCCTTGGCATGATCTATCAACGCTTTTTCTTTCTCGGAGCGGATCGAAGGCGTGTTGCGTTTCTGCCTTCTGCGTTGCTCTTTCTCGGAGATCATCATGCCTATCGTCGATATAAAGTCTCCTGCTTTAACCGGCATTGAAAGTGCAACAACATTCGGTAAACGTTCTTCCATAATGACTCCCTGCGGAGCCATAAGTAACATCTCGAATGAGTCGGGGAGTTCTTCCATCAGGTCGGTATATACCATATCCGGATACTTGTACCCGCATATCAGGATCCCGCTTTCAAGATTGTGTATCTCGTTAAGCGCCTGCGATCCCAATGTACAGGAAGCAGCAACATCATATCCGTTTCTGATCAGAAGACTGTGTATACCGTGCGCCTCCTCAGGGCGCCCGAACAATACTATCAGTCCGGTCATAGGCTTAATACTTGTAAAGGTATCTGTCTATCTCCCACTGCGTTACCTGTTCGCTGTAAAGTCCCCACTCACGCTTCTTGGCGCTGATATAAAGAGGTGCTATGTGAGGCCCGAGAGCATCCTGTATGAGCTTATCTTTCTCAAGAGCTTCAACCGCATCAAGAAGGTTGGAAGGAAGAGACTCAACCTTAGCCTTCTTTCTTTCCTTATCAGTCATCTCAAAGATATTGCGGTTAACTGCAGCAGGTGGATCGATCTTATTCTTGATGCCGTCAAGTCCTGCAGCAAGAGCAATAGCAATTGCAAGATAAGGATTTGCAGCCGAATCCGGGCTTCTGAGCTCTATTCTGGTACCCTCACCTCTTGCAGAAGGGATACGGATGAGCGGGCTTCTGTTCTTGCTGCTCCATGCGATATGCACGGGAGCTTCATATCCGGGAACAAGACGCTTGTATGAATTTACAAGAGGGTTCATGACTGCTGTCATCCCCTTCATATGCTTCATGATACCGCCGATGAACCAGTAAGCCTCCTTGCTGAGACCGTATTCATCCTTGGGATCCTGGAATATATTCTTGCCGTTCTTGGAGAGTGAAAGGTTAAGATGCATGCCTGAGCCTGCTGTACCGTACTTGGGCTTAGGCATGAATGTTGCATGCTGTCCGTGACGTCTTGCTATAGTCTTAACCGCAAGCTTGAAAGTCATGATATTGTCTGCAGTCTTGAGACCTTCAGCATACTTGAAATCAATCTCATGCTGGGAAGGTGCACACTCATGATGTGAAGCCTCGATATCAAAGCCCATCTCTTCAAGAGTAAGGACCATATCACGTCTTGCATTCTCGCCGAAATCAACGGGGCCGAGATCAAAGTATCCGGCTCTTTCGTATGCGATCGTGGTCGGCTGAGCATTCTCATCAGTCTGGAAAAGGAAGAACTCGCACTCGGGACCTACATTCAGTGTGTATCCCATGTCGGCAGCCTCTTTAAGCGCACGCTTAAGGACGTATCTGGGATCGCCTTCAAAAGGCTTTCCGTCTGTCTTATAAACATCGCAGATAAGTCTTGCAACCTTACCGTGCTGAGGTCTCCAGGGGAAGATCTCCAATGTGTCGGGATCAGGATAAAGACACATATCCGATTCTTCAATTCTGGCAAAACCGTCTATGGAAGATCCGTCAAACATACACTTATTGTTCAACGCATCTTTCAGATGATCCGAAGTGATAGCGATGTTCTTGAGATTGCCGAACACATCGGTAAACTGCAGACGGATGAACTCCACGTTTTCTTCTTCCGCAATGCGGAGAATGTCTTCTTTTGTCTTTTTAGCCATTTCCTCTCCTTTTTTTGACTATATTTAACATTTATTTTTCATTTTCGACATATTTAATGTCGTTTTTGGGCATTTTTGCCTTCCAACTTGTGTATTTTAGCATTTTTATATTCACATATAAAGGAAAATAAAAAAAGTGCGCTAAAGCGCACATTAATGCCATTTCAGCTGTTAAAACGACCTTTTTACTGTCCAAACCTGGCATAGTAGAACAGATACTGCTGAAGGATACCGGCATCCTTTCTACTCTCCAGTACATTTTCTCCACCGTAATGCTCATCAAAAACCTTCCGTATCCACACATCCACGGGAGCAAGGTCTGTCCTTCCAAAAGAAAAGAGAGCTGTACAGGATGCCACTTTTATTCCCACTCCGTGCATGCTCATAAGATCCTCGATGAGAGCTTCATCGGAAAGCTTCTCCTTATCATCCATATCCGGTGCACTGCTTACCGCAGCTCTTACGTATGCTTCCCTGTAGCCTAACTTCAACGACTTCCATTCTTCATCCGTAAGATCTTCAAGCTCTTTTGCGGCAGGGAAAGAGAATTCTCCCGTATCACCTATCCTCTTACCGTATCCCCTGCATAATGCATCAACCGCAGCCGTAATGGCAGGTATATTCTTTCTTTGTGAAATGATAAATGAAACCAGTGTCTCCCAGGGTTCCTGCCTGAGTATCCTTATTCCTTTTCCAAAGTCTGCTGCCGCTTTAAGATATGCATCATCGGAAGGTATCCTCCGTCTTATGGCCGAATAATCCCTCTTCAGATCAAAATAAGCTGCCCACAGAGAATCGAATTCTTCCCGCGGGCAGCTGATCTCAAATTTCTTCTTTCCCATACAGCGCAGATCAAGCACACGGCCCTTATGAACAAAACGATATCCGCCGTCACCGCACTTCTTTATCCTGAAGCACTGTCCGCTTAACATTATCTTCTCGGGATCAAAATCGTCCCTGATCTCAACTGTAGAAATATAAGCCATAGCAACGCTCCGGTCCTGTTAATTCTTTTCCTTATTACTGTTCTTTCTGAACTTCCTGTGCAGGTTGTTCTTCCGTTTCTTCCTGCTCTTCCGCCGCAGGTTGCTCTTCCGTATCATCCCGCGCTTCCGCCTTCGGTTCCGCTTCCTGAACCGACTGCGCTTCCGCAGACGCTTCAGAAGTATTATCCTGATCAGTTTCAGGATCCTGTTCCGGAGCCTCCGACCGCTTTGCCTGAAGTTCGGATGCCGCCCGCGCCTTTTCTTCATCTTCAAGCTGTCTCGCCCAGCCTGTAAGAGTCGCATTTATACATGCTCCGTCAAAGAAACCGGTTCGAACGGATGAAGGATTCTGCGCACCGGAAGAATTCTGTCCGAGAGCTCCTGCCATACACATTCCTGCAGCCACTCCCGTCATACCTTCCGCTCCTGTACCTGCAAATATCATACCTGTCATATGCGTGCCCCCCTTTGCAAAATCAAATGATCGGTATCTGTAATTCTATATTACGATGCGGTATCCCAAAGGTCAAAGCTTATTTTTAATCCAAAAGTCCGCTTGCTTTAACGGCCGCCAGAGCTTCTCTTATCTTCTCGGGAGGAAGAACCAGTGCGAATCTCACATAGCCCTCTCCATGAGGTCCGAAGCTTTGTCCCGGAGTACATAATACTCCGGCCTTGTTCAAAAGATCCATACAGAATTTCATGCTGGAATCATAAGAAGGCGGGATGGGCGCCCATACGAACATGCTTCCCTTTGTATCGGGAATATCCCAGCCTATCTCTCTTGCGCCTCCGCAAAGCGCATCACGTCTTGCCTGATAATCGGCGCACTGCTGCTTTACTGTATCAAAAGGCCCCGTAAGCGCCGCGATGGCTGCCTTCTGTATGGGAAGAAACATACCGAAATCGATCTGACTTCTAAGAAGCTTTACGGCATCCACCACATCCTTTCTTCCTATGAGGAAGCTTATACGGGCACCTGTAACATCAAATGATTTGGACAGGCTGAAGAACTCAACGCCGACATCCATGGCTCCTTTCGTTGCAAGGAAGCTGTGCCCTTCCAGGCCGTCAAATATGATATCGCTGTATGCGTTGTCATGAACTATGAGCACATCGTATTTCTTTGCCCATGCGACTATCTCGTCATATATACCCTCTCTGGCAACAGATCCCACAGGATTAGCAGGAAGGCTTACTATCATGAACTTCGCCTTTCTTGCAACATCTTCGGGTATTCCTTCAAGATAGGGAAGGAAATCATGCTCCTTTGTAAGAGGGTAATAAACAGGATCAGCTTCTGCCAGAAATACTCCTGCCTGAAATACGGGATAACAGGGATCCGGAAGAAGAACAGTATCTCCTCTGCCGGCCAGCGCAAGAGCAAGATGTCCCGTGCCTTCCTGTGTACCGTAGCAGCTCATCACCTGATCCGGTCTGATATCAACACCGTATCTTCTTTTGTAATATCCGCATACAGCATCCAGAAGCTCGGGCGTATCCCTTAAAGAATACTTCCAGTTCTCCGGATCCATTGCCGCATCGGCAAGTGCCTTCCTGATATGCTCCGGAGTAACGAAATCAGGTGTACCTACACTCATGTTGTAGATAGTCCTGCCCTGAGCTTCCAACTCCAGCTTCTTATCGTTAAGGGCCGCAAATATCTCTGCACCGAATCTGTTTAATCTTTCTGCGAATTCCATTTTTCAACCTCCAAATCTCATACAAGTCTGTCCAGGATCTTTTGCCATGCGGCGCGTGATGCATCCGACGGCATACGCAGATCTCCTCTGGGAGATACCGCAACCGTTCCGACCTTAGGGCCGTCCGGCAGGCAGGAACGCTTGAACTGCTGCGCGAAGAATCTTCTGTAGAATGTCTTAAGCCACTTAAGTATAGTCTCTCTGTCATACTCTCCCGCAAAGCTGAGCGCCGCTATCCTGAAGATCTTATCAGGTGCAAAACCTGCACGCAGCATATAGTACAGGAAGAAATCATGCAGTTCGTAAGGTCCCACAAGATCCTCAGTCTTTTGTGAGATCTGACCGTTTTCCGGCGGAAGAAGTTCGGGACTGACGGGTGTTGCCAACACATCACGTAAAACACCTGCAAGCTTTTCATTTCCGCATGTATCCGCATAATATGAAACAAGATGTCTTACAAGAGTTTTCGGGACGCCTGCATTCACTCCGTACATCGACATATGATCCCCGTTATATGTCGCCCATCCAAGAGCAAGCTCACTCATATCTCCGGTTCCGATGACAAGAGCATTCTCCTTATTGGCGATATCCATAAGTACCTGTGTACGTTCTCTTGCCTGACCGTTCTCATATGTCACACTGTGATCCGATTCATCATGACCTATATCCTCAAAATGCTGTCTCACAGACTTCGCGATATTAACCGTGCGCAGCTCACAGCCGAAAGCTTCCGCAAGCATGACCGCATTATTCTTAGTCCTGTCCGTTGTACCGAAGCATGGCATGGTGACTGCGATAATGCCTTTTCTGTCCAGTCCCGCCAGATCGAAAGCCTTAACGGTAACGACAAGTGCCAGCGTGGAATCCAGGCCGCCGGAAAGACCTATAACAGCAGTCTTAAGCCCTGTATGTTCATATCTCTTCTTAAGGCCAAAGCTCTGTATCGCAAGGATCTCTTCACAACGTTCAGCACGCTTAAGCGCATCCGAAGGAACAAAGGGCATCCTGGCAAAGCTTCTTTTAAGATCAGTCTCTGTCTTATCAAGTTCAAATCCTACTCTTGTAAATCCGTCATCGGGAACAAGAGTCGTACGGAAAGTAGTCATACGCCTGCGTTCGGTATTGATACGCTTTATATCTATATCCGCAATAGCCGTACCTGCTTCAAAGCGTTTTGTCTGCGCAAGTATGCGGCCGTTCTCAGCGATCATATTATGTCCGGAAAAAACCAGATCCTGAGTAGATTCACCCTCTGCCGCACTTGCATAAATATATGCACATAAGAGTCTGGAGCTTGTCATACTCACAAGATTCCTGCGATATTCCGCTTTTCCAACAGTCTCATTTGATGCAGAGAGATTAACAATGACAGTAGCTCCGGCAAGTGCAAGAGCAGTTGAAGGCGGATCCGGAGTCCAGAGGTCTTCGCATATCTCACAGCCTACGCACAATCCTTCTATCGCATCAGACTGAAGGAGTATATCGCCTCCGAAAGGAACCATCTGTCCTGCGAAATCAACAAACAGTGCTTCTTTGTTGCCTTCGGCAAAATGTCTCATCTCGTAGAATTCGGCATAATTGGGCAGGCATCTCTTCGGTATGAACGCTTTAACACATGCATGTGAAAAAGCTGCCGCAACATTATAAAGCTTGCCGTTAACTTCCATCGGAAGGCCTATAAATATCAATGCATCGATATCCTTTGTCTCAAGGATAACGCGGCAAAGCTGTTCCTTCGCTTCGTTGATGAGTGTATCCTGAAGAAAAAGATCCCCGCAGGTATATCCCGTAAGTACAAGTTCGGGAAGAACTATCAGCTTTGCGCCTTCGAATGCCGCTGCCTTTATTGCATCTATACAAACTCCCGCATTGTATTCCGGGTCAGCAACTCTTATCTTCGGTGTAACCGCCGCTACTTTCAAAAAACCATCCCGCATTATCCTTCCTCCTTTTTGCCGCGCTCTCTTGCAACAACAAATATCCTCTCACTGTTCTCAGTTACCGTTGCATCCGTGATATCTCCGTCGGATGCGGATACAAATTCCATCCCGGCTTCTTCCAGAGCCGCCTTTATCTCATCAAGCTCAAAGCCCCTCTGGAAATGTGTCTCGTCAAATCTTTTATAAATTGAACTATCATCTCCTGAGGACTTTATGAACAGCGTAAGATCATATTCGTTTATACCGGTTTCTTCATCATAGAAATTTTCCCAGATAAAACTGCAGTCATCCCTGTTTTCGGCAATGGTCGCATCACCTATGACATCTCTGTATTTATGGACGGTATTAAAATCAAATAAAAATATCCCGTGCGGGTCAAGATAATCATTGACCAGCCGGAATACTTTTACCAGTTCATCTTTATCCGTTATATAATTCAGGCAGTCGCACACACTGACCACAGCCCTTACGGTTCCGTAAAGCTCAAACTCACGCATGTCCTGACAAATATAGAGTATATCATGCCCGGATGCTGTCTTCTTATCTTCTGCCTGTTCCAGCATTTCTACAGAGATATCGATGCCGATCATATCGTAACCCGCATCTGCCAGCATCTCTGTCATTGTGCCGCTTCCGCATCCAAGGTCAAGCACCAGGCCGTCCGTTATATTCTCTTTTTTCAGACGATCAAGGATCTTCCCACACCACTCATCATAAGGGACATCCTCCATCAGATCATCATAGACTCTTGCAAATTCGGTATACGCATCCATATCAGGCCACCGGACAAAATCTGTTATTCCGATACTTTTTCGGAATCTTTTTTCACATCTCCGCCAAGAAAATAAGCAATAACACAACCTATCGCAAATGCAAGAACAGCTGTGATAACGGTTACTGCATTGATCTCTGCGAATATCTCTTTGTTCATGATGACGATCGCAATGGGCGATGCGGTTATAAGCCCGATGATGCACCAGTAAACCACTGCAGAAAATTTTGCAAAGAGATACTCGATGAGCTTTGCAATAGCAACGATACCTACCACTATGCCCAAGCCGAAAGGTATTATAACTCCGAAGCCTGCTGCCAGCCCTGCCATATCCTGAGCTTTAAGCGCATCTACGGTTGAATTGAGAGTACTTATAACAGGCTCATAATAACCCATAAGCATAAGCATCATCGATCCGCTGACACCGGGTATTACCATTGTTGCAGCTGCGATCATTCCGACGATAAATAGTTTTATCTCCGTTATTATGCTAAATGAAAGATCCGCATCCGCACCCTTAACACCGTTAAGCAGTGCAAGTCCCGTAACAAGAAAAAAGAAAGCAATGAATCCGATAATATATGATATCTTAAACTTCTTTCCTTTTACTTCCTTTATGATCATCGGAAGTCCACCGACTATGAGACCAATGAATAAAAGATTGGTCTGAACCGGCACAACACCAAATAGCCACTCGATCACTCTGGCAAGTCCCAGGATACCGACTAACATACCGATCCCTAATGGCAGCAGGATCTTGAAGCTCTTTTTGAAATCCTTAAGCAGATGTGTCAGTGCAGTGATCAGCTTGTCATAGATGCCCATGGATACAGCCATGGTACCTCCGCTGACACCGGGAATAACATTGGCTATTCCCATAACCATTCCTTTTAAAATATCAAGAATAAAGTTCATCTCATTTTCCTTTCCGGATCTTTATCGATCATAAAAAAGATTTAAGTTCTTTAATAAGTTCATCCGTTTCTTCATCGGTACCAACAGTGATACGCAGATAATTATCTATACGTGGCTGTTTGAAAAATCTTACATATATCTGCTTGCTTCTGAGATACTTAAAGATATCTTCTGCAGCTGCAGTCTTGTGTGTCGCAAATACAAAATTACTTTTGGAATCCGGGAAAGAAAAACCGAGAGCCGTAAGCTCTTTCTTCATTCTCTCTCTTGTATTGATTATCTTTTTCAGAGTTGCCTTAAAATACTCATCATCCTTTACAGCTTCCACACCCAGTACAAGGGACGGTCTGTTCATGGTATAGGAATTAACCGAGTACTTCACGTCATTCAGATATTTGATCAGCTTTTCATTTCCTATTGCAAATCCGACACGAAGTCCTGCCATGGCACGTGATTTTGAAAAAGTCCTTATCACAAGCAGGTTATCATATTTATCGACAAGAGAAAGCGCACTGGTTCCCTCTTCCGCAAAATCGATATATGCTTCATCGATCATTACCACTGAATCAGGATTGGACTTTATGATCTCTTCTATGTCATCAAGACTCTCAAGCACACCTGTAGGTGCATTGGGATTCGGAATGATTATTCCTCCGTTGGGTTCAAGATAGTCTTCTTTTTTTATCCTGAAATTCTCATCAAGAGCCTTTGTCTTATATCCGATCTTATATACGTCTGCCCAGACAGGATAGAACGAATATGTGATATCGGGAAAGAGTATCGGCTTATCCGAATTGAAAAAAGTAAGGAATGCCATGGATATAACATCATCCGATCCTACACCCACAAACACTTCCGTAGGCTTAACCTTATAATACTCAGCCAGAGCTTCAACAAGTTCTCCCGCATCTGCCGAAGGGTAGAGTCTCAGTTCCTCATAGTTTTCGGATTCGAGAAGCTTCTTAACTCCCGGCGCAGGGGGATAAGGACACTCGTTTGTATTTAATTTTATCATTCTGCCGCACTTGGGCTGTTCGCCCGGTGTATACGGCACAACCTTTCTTACGTTATTTTCCCAGTTCATTTTATCTCCTTTGCAGCTTCCGCTGTCACTTGCTTTTGATGATCTTCCGCCGCGTGTTTCTCTTCACGCTCGCGGATCTTTTCGAATTCATTATCGTATTCCGTCTCGTACTCGAAGATATAACTTTCATACGGATTGATTATAAGCGTATTGCCATAGGTTTTTAAGCGCTTATACTGTCTTCCATAACACGTATGGACGTGTCCGTGAAGAAAATACTTCGGGCCGAATCTGTCGAGAAGTCTTCTGAAAGCTTTGAAGCCATGGTGTGCCAGATCCTCACCGTCACCCACATGATAAGCAGGCGCATGAGTGACCAGAATGTCAAATCCACCGTGTAAAAGTATCTTTGGCATCATGGCAAGAACCCGTCCGTCCATCTGCTTCTGGGTATATTGATGCGGCCCTTTCTTATATCTCATGGAACCGCCTATCCCCATTATCCTGACTCCCTGATAAACAGCGATCTTATTGTCTATGCAGATACATCCGTCAGGTGGATGGACATCATAATGACTGTCATGATTGCCATGAACATAATAGATCGGTGCAGTCGTAAAGGTTGCAAGAAAAGACAGATACCTCCCGTCGAGGTCTCCGCATGATATGATCAGATCTATTCCGTCCAGCTTTCCGGGCTGATAAAAGTCCCAGTAATTTCTGGATTCCTTGTCAGCAAGAGCAAGAATCTTCACTGTTTTGCCTTCACTTCTTCACGATACCTTCAGCGGTATCATTAACCTGTACATCCGTATGTTCTTTAATTCCCTGGACCTTAACCAGTTCGACGGCTTCATCCTTAAGCTCCGAGATATCCGGTATATATCCGATGATATTCTCGTTGAGCCAGTCAATTGATACCGACTCTTTCGCCGTAAGGCTGTCGCTCTCATCGCATCTCATATTCCCGTTCTGGTCATAGATAGGACCACTGAAGGGATTGAGATCCATGGCTCTGATATCCTGTCTGAAAGTCCTGAGAAGTCTTACCAGACCTGCCGGCAGATTTCTCGAATAGATAACATCTATCGCTCCCGAGGACATTCCCCAGAAATAGTTAAGAGCCTGAGGACCAAATACATTTTCATCGTTCTTATATCCACCCCTAAGTATCGAGCGGATGATCTCTTCATAAAGCTTACCCCAATGTCGCACAGGCATCGCAAGATTGGTATGGCTTCCGTCTTCATTGAGTCTGAAGAGTCCGAATTCCTGTCCCATGCTCGTCTTTGCGTTGAGATCTCTTCCCGAGATGAGATTGATATCATTCTTCCTGAACTCTTCTCTCGGGTCTCTGTCCTTAACCATAGACCACTCAAGATGAACCTTGGCACGAGGATTGACCATCTGGACTCCCAATGCGAACGCGTTGATCTCAGCCGTGGTACCGTGTATCGGATAATCCGAGATATATCCTATACCGCCGTGCTCAAGCATAGCGCCGGCTATGGCACCTGTAATGAATTTCGCTTCATACATTCTGAGATAATATGAACGTATCGTCTGATGAGTAAGACTCATGGAGCAGTTCAGTATTATCACTTCAGGATACTTAAGAGCAGCCTTAAGTGCCGATGATGCAAGCTTGGGAGAAGTAGCAAAGATTACTTTGTTACCTGCCTTTACAGCATCCGCAAAAACATCATCTTCACTTTCATCTTCGTTTCTTACTATAGATGTGGTGGCGATCCCTTCTCCGAACACATCCATAACATATTTGCGTCCCAGCTCATGGGAATAAGTCCAGGATGACTCCTGCGCACTCTTGTCATGAATAAATGCTATCTTAAGCTGTCCTGTTCCCATTCCGGGAATAAGCTTTACAAGTGCTGTCTTTCTTGACTCCGGAGTAGGATTAAGAACCAGCGTCAGCTCATCACCCCTGTCGTAAAGCGCAAGCTCTCTCCAGAATCTCACCAGATCATTCCTGATCTCGGTCTGTGACTTTTCCTTCTCTTCTTTATAATCGTATACTGCCAGAAATTCACAGATCGCATCACCTGCGGTGATATTGAGTTTTCCTTCGGCACGAGGCGCAAACTCCTTTTCAAACGAAGAGAAGAATGCATGGAAATCAAGCCTCTCGTCCTTGCTCCACTTTACAAACTCACCGTTTTCATCCGTCTTGTTATATACCTCCGTGAGAAGCTTTTTGAAGTTGCCCTCACGTGACATGTACAGATAGTTGATCTCCGTTTTCTCATAGAAATCCAAAAACTCATAGTAAAGCTTTATCTCCGGATCATCCGTGAGCTTCGGTATCATTCTGGTAACAGTACCGTCGATGGTAACCGCATCCATATATTTGGAAACCGATACCCTCTTGTTACCTTCCATTACATAAAATTTATTATTGAATTCAAACGCCTTGATCGGATCCCTTAAGCCTTCGGATTCCAGAGCATCATACAGATCAGCCCACTTTGAGCCGAACTCGCTCATCTCATCAAGTATGGGCATAAAGTTGCGGGCAAAAGCCGTCGTTCTTCCCGCACTGTAAGTTCCCACCACCTGCTTTAAAGGTATCTGTACAAGACCAAGCGAAACCTGAGACTCTATCTCAACGTGAGATACGATCTCATCAAGCACGGGAAGATAAGGATACTCACCGCGTGATACACACGCGCGGTATTCTTTTTCTCCCATTTTCATTGCTTTAACATAATCCTGTAACATAGGCTATTCTCTCTGATCTGTTCGATCTGCGGTTCATAAAAACTTACAAAAAATAAGGTTGAATATTATTATATATTACCATAATCAGTCGGCGTTCGCCATCCGTGGCTCACTGTTCCCTCCTGATTAAGGCAAAACATCCTTGTTATACCATAATCAGTCGGCGTTCGCCATCCGTGGCTCACTGTGCCTTTTTAGTGCCTCCGTACACCAGCCATCCGAACACAACCGAAAGCAGCAGCATCACAACTCCCGTAGCTAAGCCGGCACCTTCCGACGCCCCGCCGCATTTCAACATATACGGCGGTATAAATATGAATGCATTCGCCGCCATATGGAATACCACCGCAAGAACAAATGTCCCCGACAGCTGATAAATAAGTGCCATTATGAATCCCATGATGAATGCATATACAGCCTTCACCGCATCCCCATGGATCACTCCGAAAAATAATGATGAAACAACAAGCGCCGCCGGCACATTTATGTTCTTCTTTATCCTGCCGAACGTAAGCCACCTGAATGTCATCTCCTCAACTAACGGAGACAGAAAAACAAACAAAAGCAGCCCCGGCACAAAGGGTGTATCCGTATTAAACGAAGACGTTCCCGATGTATCTATTTTCAAAAGATCAACGATATATCCTGCAAGTATGTTCAGAAATACCGCTGCCGAACCTCCGAAGAAAAAAACATTAAGAAGGATACGGATGAATCCTTTTTTTTCCTTAATAAGTCTGTTCTCCAACGGGTCGCTTTTATTAAACAGGATCCAGAGTCCGATCACCAGCAGAACATATACACATACCGCACTCCAGGACTTATAGCTTTGCGCATGAGCCCGCATAAAGTCAGCGGTTTCTCCCCCATCGGCAACAGCCATGCCGTAAATAAGCTTGCCTATACTGGTGAACAGCGCATACATCACATAGTAGGCAGCAAAAGGAACTATCATATACAGCGATCTTTTTATCGAATCCAAAAAAAACATATCTACCCGCTAATTTTAACATATATCAGTCTCATCCGTAAAAAAAGCCGTCCCTTGACGGAACAGCTTTTCAGGATCGTTTTAATATCTCGATCGATCGTATCACTGAGGAAAATCTCCTGCAGAATGTTTCATTCCCACAGTCTGGAGTATCCCCTCTATCCCTCTGAAACTCTGCACAAAGCGATTAGCTTCCTGCGGAGCCTGCGGCTTTTGAGAATATAATCCCTCGGCTCTTATCGGGGTGATGAGCTCAACATTCACATTCGGTCTGAATCCAAATGACGGAGCAGTTTCCTGCTTCCTCTCATCATTTACGACCTCGGGTCCCTGTTGTTCAACAGCTGTCATCACGGGCTGCCCTACAGCCTGTGCGGCTTGAGCAAATTCGTTCCGAGAATTACTGTTCACTGTCTCATCAGACTTGTTCTGTCCGTTTTGTATATTTTCAGTCCCACTCTGAATCGGGCTTTCTTCTTTTTGGTTCTCGACTGCGGGAGCATCTGCATGGTAATCGCCAAATACCTTCTCCTGCTCCTCTCTCTCGATACGTTCCTCTTCCTTCATCTCTGCGAAGAGTGAATCAAAATGCTCGTGCATATAATTGGCAACTATGACAACTATTCCGTCATCGAGCTTGCCTTCATTTGCCATTTCCTTAAGGACTCTGAGGGCCTGCTCAAGGTTCATCTTCTTCTTATAAGGTCTGTCATCCGCTGTCAGTGAATCGAAGATATCACATACGGTAAGGATCCTTGTAAGGATATCAAGCTGATCATCCTTCAATCCTCTGGGATAACCGCTTCCATCGAGATATTCATGATGGTTGGATGCGATCTCCATTACCTTGTCATACTTGTCATAGAAATTGATCTTGGAAAGCATCTGAGCAGTATAGCTTACGTGACGATTAACTGTCTTACGTTCCTCGTCTGTAAGAGTACCCTTGCGGATATGAAGAGACTGATTCTCCTCTTCCGTGAGATAAGGGATCACTTCCCCATCCAGACCCTCATACTGCTTCTTTGCAACTTCATCTATGAATGCGATCTGCTTCTCATCAAGAAAACCGGAGGTATTAAATGTATCCAGCTGTCCAAGGAACTTTTCAAGTATCTCGTCCTCTTCCTGCCAAAGCTCAACCTGCATCTTATGCTCAAGCATATCAATCTTCATCCTGAGTCTGATCTTCTCGAGCTTGTTCTTAAGATCGGAATAACCCTCACCAAGTCTGGTAGCCTTATTAAGCACTTCACGAGGGGTGATCATCTTACCGATATCATGAAGCATTGCGGCCATGTGAAGCTGCTCCTGCTCATTGGGAGAGATGAACACATTTATATTGCCCTTCGTATGAAGCGCATTGATATAGTCCGTGATCTCCTTGCAGTAACGTGCCACATGCTTTGTGTGTTTTGCATTATAGGGAGTACGGGCGTCGATTCCGGTTGTCAGTGCTTCAACGAATGATCCGAGAAGCTCTTCCTGATCCTGGATCAGGTTCATACTGGTAAGCGTATTGGCCATCTGCGCCGTAAGTGACTGGACCATACGCTCATAGTCTGTATTGAAGGGAATGATATTGCGTCCCACATCCATACAGTTATAAAGCATCATAACACCGAGAACCTGCTGACCGGGCTCCAGTATGGGAGCAACCAGTGCAGACTGGGTCAGATACTTGTGTTCCTTATCGTATTCTTTGATCTGTGTGATATCGAAGCGCTTGTCTTCATAGAGATCCGGAATATTGAGCATATCTTCCGGATGATGATAACAATATGTGAAAATATCCGTATCTTCATCACCGGCAGCCATCTTATCCGCCTGGCTGCTGCTCATCTTACGATCTGCATCCAGAGTTAAGTTGATATCCAGGAGATGCTTGAGCTTTCCTTCGGACGCAATATATAATTTTCCGCCGTCGGCATTGGTAAATCTGACACAACTGTCAAGGATCATGTCGAATAAAGTGACATAATTGCTCTCGGTTGCGATACTATAGCCCAGATCAAGCAGCCTGTCTATATCTTCGGTAATCTGCATTTCAAACCTTTCCATATCTTCAGCCGGATGCTGAAGCTTAAATCACATACTTAGTACTTATTATAGCAAAACCGCCGGATCTAAACTATATGATTCATGACGAAAAAGAGTTGAACTGTGACAATTATCTTCAGATCCTTATCGTTTTATTCAGCGCAAAAGAGTAGATAACGTTTTCCTTTACAGGCTTATCCAGTATGGTCTCAAGCGCTCTTGAATATATCTCCAGCTGCTTTTTGTAACGCTTCACAAGTTCATCTCCCTCAAAAACCCTGTCTGTCTTGTAATCCAGAAGGACAAGGCCGTCTTCCTCTTCGAAATAAACATCGATGACACCCTGAACGATAACGGATTCATCCTTCGGGAAGTCTTTGTCCAGCTCCCTTGCGGGAACACCCAGGAAAAACGGCTGCTCCTTATATAATTTTCCCTGTTTCGCAGCTCTGCTCATGCGCATTGCGATATCACTTTCAAAAAACGCGTTGAATTTTTCAGGCTTTATATAATCCGCTTCATCAGCAGATAACCTTCCCGATGAGATCTCTTTATCCAATGTAACTTTAATGAGAGATCCGGGATCTGCACTGCCTTCTAAGCCGGCAAAATCAAAGAGCTCCAAAAATCTGTGGAAGGCGCTTCCCCGTTTGGCGCCGCTTTTTTCAGAGGATACCGCAAAAGAAGGGATATAAGCATCTTCCTTATCCGTTTCAAACATCTTAACTTCTTCAACATCCTCATAAGCCGCTTTCTTAAGCTCAGATACGGAAGTCTTGGTAAAAAGCCCCGAAAGCTCCGGAAAAGGATATCTGTACTCCCGCCTCTTATCCAGGATCTTCAAAATACCGCTGTCTGCAGGCAGATCACCCATCAGCAGCTCTCTTGCATTATCCATGGCAGTCTGATCACCGCTTACTACGTTCCCCGCGATATCGGATAATCTGATCTCCGTATAATAATTCCTGTCGGAAAGAGCTTCATCCGAAAGAGCATAATCTATCATTTCCATAAAACCGTTTCCCTCCGACGGACCTGTTATCTCTTTTGTCTTTGGTTCGCCATCCGCACCCAGTTCACAGATATCGGTGATAAAAAGCTTCTCCTTTGCACGTGTCAGCGCAACATATAATACTCTGAGTTCTTCCGCTACCAAATCCGCATGGAGTTTTTCCTTAAAGAGCTTCGCCTTCAATCCCTTCTTTTTTATTCTCTCCCTGATGTCCACGCATCCCAGCGCGACTCCAAGATCCGTATCTTTAAGGCATTCATCTGACAGGCTTCTACAATTGAATCCCTTATTAAATCCCAGACAGAATACCACGGGGAATTCCAGACCTTTACTCTTATGTATCGTCATAAGTCTTACGACATCGGCATTCTCATCTATCATTCCCGCCTCGCCGTAATCCACTTCACGGGCTTTAAGACCGGAAATGTATTTCACAAAATGGAAAAGTCCGTGATAACTCGTACTTTCAAATTCCGATGCGCGCTCCAAAAGTATCTCAACATTAGCACGTCTCTGATCACCGCCGGGAAGAGCCGAGATATCCGCAAGGTAATCTGACTGCTCAAGCAGTCTGTCTAACAGATCTCTGATCCTGCAATATGACGCATATGACCTGAATCTTTCAAGCCACTCGAGAAACTTTACGCACTTGGATCTTATATCCTGATCCTCCGCATCCTCCGCTGCTGCCACAACCGCTTCGTACAGCGTACAGTTCTTATGAGTTCCACGCAGCAGGGCCATTTCCTCCTCATCAAAGATCTTGAGGAAACCTGTAAGCGTTCCGTAAAGAGGAATATCCTGCATCGGATTATCTATAGTTTTAAGTGCATTAATTATCAGTTTGATCTCTAATGCCGAAAAATATCCGGCAGTGCTTCCGAAATACAAGGGGATTCCAAATTCCCCCGCATATTTTTTCATAGCATCATCATAACCATCAAGGGATCTTACAAGAATGACCACATCACGATAGGACATCGGTCTCATCTCACCGTTATCCTTATCTTTTACCTTAAATCCTTTTTGCATGAGTTCCCTGATCTTCATGGCGGTTATCAGCGCTTCATATTCCGCGCGGCCTTCTGCAAGAACATCATCAGCCTCATCCTCATCGCCATCAGATATGTCATCCTTTTTCTTTACATTCTTTAAAGTATCCTTATCTATGCAAAGCTTTAGGATCTCCGTATCATATTCATTTCCTTCGGGCTCCGGATAAGAAGCTCCCACATAGAGCTTTGCTTTATCGTCGTATTCAAGTCCCGCGCTGTCTTCATGCATTACACGCTCAAATATGTCATTTACAAAATCCAGAACCTCTCTTCTGCTTCGGAAGTTCTTATTCAGATCTATCCTTCTGTTGATACCTTCATCCGAAAAAGCAGCATACTTTTCCAGAAAGATCGAAGGCTTCGCACGCCTGAAACTGTATATGCTCTGCTTTACATCACCCACCATGAAATAGTTATCCGCACGGGATATACTCTTAAGCACCAGTTCCTGAACCATGTTACTGTCCTGGTACTCGTCCACGAACACATGGAGAAAATGATCTCTGTATTCCAGAGCCGCATCAGACGGAACAAATTTTCCATCCTCTTCTTTAAGAAGAATGTCCAGTGCAAAATGTTCCATATCCGGAAAATCGATGACGTTCTTTTTGCGCTTTGCTTCCGCAAAACGGTCCATGAATTCAAGAGTCAGCCTTATCAGCGCATGGGTATTGATCTCCGCGAGCTTAAGTTCATGGGACAGTTCATCCGGATCCAGACAATAGAGAGCTTTAAGATCCTTAATAACAACTTTTATCGTATCATGGAGTTTTTTTGCATTTTCTATCTTTTTTTCATCCGCATTGCTTTTTGCCTTTGAGAGACTACTCGGATCAAAATTACATAAGATGCATTTTCTCTCCTCATAAGAATCATCCCTTTCAAGATATGCCACAATATTTCTGTATTTCTCAAAATTCGGAAGATACTTATCCGGTCCGTCACTTTCCAAGCAGAGAGCATAGGCATTGTCGGTAAGAACATGCATCTTTTTTATCTTCGCATCGGCAACGGACGTCAGCCTCGAGAACCAGGGAAGGTTCTTAACTTCTTCAAAATCAGTTATGCGACATTCCTCGTCCGCACGGCGGAGCCACTCTTTGGGAAAAGGTTCGGCAAGAGCACTGTCAAAAAGCTCCACAATCATTTTTTCTATATCATCTTCCCGTCCTTCGGAAGCGTAGCTTTCCACCAGATTTATGAAGTCAGATTCTCTCTTTGAATACTCATCCTCAAAAAGTTCATCCATCACTTCCTTTTGCATGAGCTTTTTTTCGCCATCATCCACGGTTCGAAATCCGGGATCCAGACCGATTGCACTGAAATGATTCTTTACGACATACAGACAGAAACTGTCTATCGTAGTTATGCGCGCATTTTGAAGCAATGCTTCCTGTCTTACCAGATGACTGTTTTCCGGTTCATCTGCAAGCCTTGAAAGTATGGTCTTATTTATCCTCTCTCTCATCTCCGCCGCAGCTGCCGTAGTAAAAGTAACTATCAACATCCTGTCTATGTCTGCCGGCTCTTCCTTATCACAAAGAAGTGACAGTATCCTTTCGGTGAGGACAGCAGTCTTACCGCTTCCTGCCGCAGCAGATACCAGCATATTACAGTGCCGCAGATCAATCACCTGCTGCTGTTCTTTTGTAAAACTCATCTTACTCATTCGTCCGCGCCCTCTTTTTTCTTATTACAGATCAATTCCCTTGCCTGCTTATCGGATAACTCTGCCTTAAGCGCTCCAAAGCCTTTTATGCGTTTATCCATGGGGCATGCATCTTTAAACGGACAATACTCACAGGCTTTTTCAAAAGGTCTTACAGGGATCTCTCCTTTAAGTATCTCGCAACCCGTCTCATCCATTTTCTTTCCGGCAAATTCAAGCATAGAGTCCATCTCGTATCTCGACATTACACCGGAGCGTGCGCTGCACTCTCCCCCTTTATTGATTTCCACTTTTACTGCCAGAGATTCTTTACCCGGATCGGTATCTAGCGCATGTAACACCTGTGCCTCGTCGGAAAACCGGCCATTGGGACGCATTTTCTTTTTGAGGGCAGTATCTTTGTCTCCCGAATCCTTCTCCTCAAAGAAAGGATCCTTAAGAAGAAAATAGAAAAGCGCGGCAGGAACAACATTCTTATCCGGATCCTGTTTCTTAATCATACGCACAGCTTCATCAAGATAAAGCGGAAGCTGCATCTGCGTTCCGTAATACAGATCCTTAAATGAGAATTCCTTTTTTCCGGATTTGTAATCCATTACCTTAACGTAACAGTTCTTACCGTCATCAAAAACTTCCAGTCTGTCTATCTTGCCTCGAAGCAGAATATTGTGACCGTCAGGCACTTTCAACTCTCTATTAAATATAACCTCATATCCCTTCGGTATAAAAAGCCCGCGTGACGCCTGAAAAGCCATGCTCAGAATACTCCTCTTAAGTATCCGCCTCATTCGTTCCACCTGATATGCAGTCCGCTTATCCTGATAAAGGAAAGCCGCTCCGAATTCACCGGCAGCATCAGCCATAAGCTTATCAAGCATCCGATCAGCCATCTCATCGGTAACTGACCCCCAGTCATTTCCCTCATCCTCAAGCATCCTGCCGAACTGCTCCAATATCCAGTGGAATACAGACCCTTTATCCACGCTTTCAAAACTGCCGGTCTCTCGTTCCGCCAGTTTCATACCATACAGAAGATAATGTTTATACGGACACTCGGCAAAAGCCTGAAGTCTGCTTATGCTGATTTTTAACTTGTTACCGAATAAGAGCGATACAGCTTTATCCGACAGAGGGTGTGACGCATACTGGCTAAATGCTCTCTCGACAAGATGAACATATGCCGCCTCACCTCTCCTTTTTTCTTCGGATAAAAGTGTAAAGAGAAGCTTCTTCTCCTCATCATCAATAACTCTCGCAGCATATGTCGAGAGCATGCGGGCGATCATAAGTCTGTCCGCGGATCCGTCAGGTATCTCATCCAACAGCGATCTGTCAGCCGAATCAGCCTCTTTGATCTTAGGGAACAAGCGCTTAATATGCGACAAAAGATATGAAGGTCTTACGGATTTTCCTGCGGAATCCATACGTGAATATGAAAGAACCAGCAGTTCCGAAGGTCTCGTCATCACATGATACAGGTACAGTCTCTGTATGAACATCTGCTGTCTGGGTGTAGGTGCAAGGGCAAAGCCTGACTTTACTAGAAATTCTCTGTCCAGATCAGAGATAAGACCTCCCGATGAATTGGACTTTGGTACCACCCCGTCATTTATACCCATAAGGAAAAGCACCTTTATGGGTTTGAACCTGGTTCGCTCCATATCTCCTATAAGAACGCGGTCCACATCAAGAGGGAGCACTCCGATAGTGATCTCATCTATACCGGCTTGAAGTATTTCAAGATACTCATCAAGCTCCATCTCTTCTCCTTCAAGAAGCGAATGGATCTGTTCCAGAAGCTCACATATCTTTTTGAATATCTGCTCATATTCCTTAGAACGAACTACATCCCCGGAAGCTTTGAACCGCTTTGCAAATTCTCCGAGCTTTCCGGATATACCGTGACTTTCTATCACATCGTAGAGAGTCTCCGTTATCTTATCCGCAGTCGTTCCCTTTCTGACTTCGTAGAT
>Ga0256407_10003071_pt1 | contig 30443 bp, 24 predicted proteins | sample RumenRJG_04DNA_FD_193489 | JGI IMG/M metagenome (GOLD analysis project Ga0256407, IMG submission 193489) | Bovine rumen microbial communities from Lethbridge, Alberta, Canada - RJG_04 | ecosystem: Host-associated > Mammals > Digestive system > Stomach > Rumen | place: Canada: Alberta...
TGTGAGCAGATTGAGCGCGCTCTTGGTTGCATCAGGCGCATCGTAAGCCGCGAGAACCGTCTTGCCGATGCTGACATTGCCATCGCTTCTTGGCAATTCACTTACAAAGCGTCCAAAGACATCGCACCCATAGAGGCGAATCGCGTTGTCTGCCTCGCCGCTTGGTCGCGTACCTTTCGAGAAGACGAGCTTCAAATAGCGGACTTCGGTCGGACTAAATGAGACTTCCTTTATGGCTTGATTGCCAACGCCTTCTTCATGCGCAAGGAGCGTCCACTCCTCGCCTGTTGCTCTCCTACCATACACCCAATACTCGGGCACGTTGCCGCAGTTCGACTCGTGTCCCTCGACATCACGAAAGACAAGCCGCTCCACTTCGTAGATGCCTGTGAACTCAAGGACGATCCACGGCTGCTCCGTGCTCGCATCGCACCATTTGCGTCCGGGATAAACGTAGCTCATGTTCATGAAGCACGGTCTTTCGCTTTCGGCCGCGTAACCACTCGCGGAGTTTACGAAGCACGTCACTTTGCCTGTTCCAAGCGCGGTCTGTTGATTGATGACACCTTCCGGGACGTTTGCCGTAACGATAGGATCGCCCTCATGAGGCGAGGCTTGTGGGTCGCAGACGGCAACGCCGACGAACGAGTCGGCACAGCCATAATAGAGGAACCACTTGCCTTGGTGCCAGACGAGGCCTTCCGTAAAGACCGTGCCAGCAGCATATTGTCCGCTCCGTTCAAAGTCGGCAAGGGGTCGGAAGAAAGGCTTGTCGAGTCGGTCAATAAGTTGCAGCGGATTGTCATTGCTGAAGAGCATCTGGCCGGCGGCATACGTGCCAGCTGCATAACAAGGGTCGCCATTGCTACCACTCGCGTTCTTTCCGTTATAGATGAGCACGATGCCGTTCTCCGTGACGACTGCTGGTGGCCCGCATTCTGCAAAGCTACTGTCGAAGAAGCCTTTTCTGGTCCTTGCCAAATAGAGGAGCTCCGTGTTACTATCCACGATGGGTGACCATGTTACGAGGTCGTCGCTGGTTGCTCCGCAGACCCATGACTCGCCCCAATACATGAAGTATTTGCTCTCGCCGTTCACCATTATCTTTGCCGCTTGCAGGCGTCCGTCCTTTATCTCCGTAACAATAGAGCCAGACTTGCAGGCCAAGTTGGCAAACTTGCCGTTGTATGCCGTACGGAAACACGGGCCGTGATGGGTCCACGTCTTGAGGTCGCGGCTCGTGGCAACGCTGAGTCGTGCCGTCTTTCGGTTCCATGAAGTGTAGGTCATCACGTAGAGAGGTTCGCCATCGACCTCAGCTTCGACCACGCGTGGGTCTTCCGTTCCACCTGGCCACTCGTATTCTTGCGAGACAGACGACTGGTCGGGATAGATGACAGGCACAGGCGAACGATAGTCGACACTGACTCCATCCTCGCTCTCCACCAAGCCTATTCGTGAGGTTCGCTTGCCTATGCCGGCATTCGGGTCGTCCTCTGCACGGTAGAGCACGCAGACCTTGCCGTCCTTCACTACGGCTGCAGGATTAAATGTGTCTGCACATTCCCATCGTACATTTGCCTTCTTCATGGGACAATAAAAGAGGTTCGAGGCTATAGGACTCACCATCGGATTGCTTTCAGGACGTGTGAAACCGCCTATCGCCCAGTAAGGCAGAGGATTATCACCCGCGAAACAAGTGATGCAGGCAAGCAAAAGTGGAAGGAAACAAAGTCGTTTCATAAATAGGCATTAATGGTGTTTTCAAACGCAGCACGTTAAGTTAGTCAACTTAGCACGTTAAAGTGGTCAACTTAGCACGTTAAGTTTGCTATTTAACCACGCTTAGTTTGGCAACATCCCCTATACTTCGGGGAAGAGGCCGTAGAGCTTTGCGTCGATTTGTTCTGTGATGCGTTGGAAGTCAGCGACGTTCGACTCGAACTTCAGCGTGTCGCCATCCACGATGAGGAGTTTGCCTGGATAGTCTTTTATCCACGCTTCGTAGCGGTCGTTCAAGCCGCTGAGATAGTCGATACGAATGCTTTGCTCGTAGTCGCGACCTCGTTTGGCAATCTGCGCAATAAGGTTGGGGATGCTACTTCGTATGTAAATGAGCAAGTCGGGCAAGCCCACGAGGGACATCATCAAGTCGAAGAGGTCGCTGTAGTTCTTGAAGTCGCGGTCGCTCATATAGCCTTGTGCATGAAGGTTCGGGGCGAAGATGCGTGCATCCTCAAAGATGGTACGGTCCTGAATGATGGTGTCCGTGCTCTTTGATATCTCGACGACATCGCGGAAGCGCTTGTTGAGGAAGTAAACCTGCAGGTTAAAGCTCCAGCGATTCATGTCCTGATAGAAGTCGTCGAGGTAGGGATTTGTCTCGACAGGCTCGAAGCGTGGCGTCCAGCCATAGCGTTTAACGAGCAACTTGGTGAGGGTGGTCTTGCCGCACCCAATGTTTCCGGCAATAGCGATATGCATGGTAATTTACAATTTGACAATTTACAATTTACTATTTAATCAGGATTGAACTCTCACATCTTACGTCTTTCTTCTTCCATCTTAAAGCGGGAACATGCCGAAGAGCAGTCCGTCTATCTTGTCTGTTATGTCTTTGAAGTCTTTTGGGTTGTGCTGGTAGTCAATGTTATCGACTTCGATGGTCAACACCTTGCCTTTATATTTGTTGTATATGAAGTCTTCGTAGAGGTCGTTCAAGCCCTTCAGGTACTCGAGCTGAATGGCTTGTTCGCAGTTGCGGCCGCGCTTCTGGATGTTTGCGACGAGGTGAGGGACGCTTGCTCGCAGGTAGATCATGAGGTCGGGGAACTTCACGATGTTCGTCATATGACTGAAAAGTTCCATATACGTCTCGAAGTCTCGGTCACTTAGGTTGCCCTGATTATGGTTGTTCGTAGCGAAGACATAGACGCCTTCGTATATCGAGCGGTCCTGTATGGTGTCTTTGCCGTCCTTCTCCATCTGCATGAGGTCGCGGAAACGCTCTTTCAGGAAGAACACTTCCATTGGGAACGACCACCTTTCTATATCTTTGTAGTAGTCGTCGAGGTATGGATTGAAGGCCACTTGCTCGTACTTCGGCTCCCAATGATAATGCTTTGCGAGCATTTCGGTCAGCGTTGTCTTGCCGCTTCCTATGTTTCCTGCGATGACGATATGCATGTTCTTACTTCTTTAACATAATGTCAGCCACGCCGTAACGGTCAAGGAAGACGCTCTTGTCGACGTGTCCCCTGATGCCGTCCACATAGCTTGTACTCGAGTATTGCCAAAGGACGATTGGCACATCCTCACTCAATCCTGGGAACTCATCCGCGTAGCGAGCCACCATGAACCTGTAGCCGCGGAATCTTCCCTCGAGGTATTTCGCATAGAAGTTCACGCCGGTATAGATGATGGGCTTCACGCCGAACATCTTCTCGACACCGTCGAGGAATGTCTTCAGGCTTCTTTGGAACTGAACGAGCGATGCTTTGCCGCGCTTCTCGACGTCGACAATCGGGATGAGGTCCTGCTGACGAGGGTCAACGGTCGAGCGGAAGTTCTCCAACTGAACGAGCGCACTTGCCGAAGGACTAAAGAAATGATAGGAGCCAACGGGTATGCCAACGCGTTTTGCGCCATAGAGATTGCGGACATAGAACTCGTCGACGAGGTTGGCGCCCTCTGTCGCTTTGACATACGCGAAACTGATTGTCTTGTCCTGAGCCACTTCTTCCCAGTCGATACGGCCTTGATAGTGCGACACATCGATGCCTTGCTGCTGGCCTGCAGTATGGCGAATGATGGCGAGAACCTCTGTGACAGGATCAATCGGACGCTCTGGAAGTGGTGCTCGAGGCAAGGGATCTGGCTCAGGCAGGGCATAGATAGGCTCCACTGGCTTGCCCTTCTTCTTGTCTGCTGTCACGTTTGCAGCCACGAAGAGCAAAGCGAAAACCATCAGAACCCACTTTCTACTTGCCATTTATCACTTGCCATTTATAGCACTCCCCAATAGGAGGAGCGGGGAAAGGCCTTTACTCTCCCACGAAACTAAACTCGAAGTTCTGACTCTTGATGCTTGGGAACTGGCTTCTCGGGTCAATGTCCTGACGGTTTCGCAAGTAATCGACCACTTTGTCGTAGCATTCCTGAACATTTTCGGCCTTCAGTTTGCAGACGAAAGGCGTGTCGACATACTTCGACTTCTGTGTCTCAGGATTCATGATGACACGCTTGAAGATGATTTTTGCCTCATACCAGCCGGGCTGAGACTTGCTGTAATTGGCCAACGCCTCTTTTTGAATGGCCTTTTCAATCTTGTTCTGTGTAGCGCCTTTTGACTTGAACTCTTCCATCGTGGCTGCCGTCGTCTTGATGGCAATAAAGAAGGAGCGCTGGTTCACCTTAATGTGCTTAGGATACACGGCATTGCTCGCCATGAATTTCTCCAGTTCAATTCGGATGCTGTCGTTAACCTCAACATCCTCCAAGGAAGCCAGAAAAGCCAAAGCCTCCTCGATGCTATAAACGAGAGCCTCGTCGTCGAAGAATCTGATATAAAGGTTCATCGAATAATTTACAATTTGACAATTTACAATTTACAATTCTTTATCGCGCCACAAAGTTAGTCAAAAGACACAACATAACGAAATTTTCGTGCCACAAAAACATGCTAAGCGAAAGATTTTGACTAATTTTGCACGGCAAAGGAGAATGAATAAAGATGAAAATCAGAAGGTTTCTCAAGGATTGGTCGCTGCCTTTGAGCATGATTGCAGGCTGTTCGGCCTACTTTCTTTGCCAAGGTCTGGAGCTCTCGAAGGACGTCAAGGAGGCGATTGTGGAGAGCGTCGCTTATGTCCAACCCACGCTGATTTTCTGCATGTTGACCTTGACATTCTGCCGCATCCGACTTCAAGACATGCGACTCAAAGGGTGGCAATGGTGGCTGCTGGCTTTTCAGGCAAGCATAGCGGCTTTGCTCTGTCTCCTGCATCAAATGGTGGAAGACGAAACCAGCCGAGTCTTTCTGCAAAGCACAATGCTCTGTTTCCTATGCCCAACCGCGACTGCTGCAGCTGTGGTGACTGCCAAACTGGGTGGAAACGTTGGCTCGCTGACGGCTTACACCATGCTGATCAACCTCATGGCGGCAGTCCTCATATCGGCTTTCGTGCCCCTCGTCAATCCGGCTGGCGAGCTGAGTTTCGGGCTTTCCTTCTGGATGATTATCAAGAAGGTGTTTCCCCTGCTCATCTTTCCCCTGTTCCTCGCCCTCATCATCCGCAGAATCTCCCCCACTCTGCTGCGCTGGCTGACCTCGATTCCCGACCTGCCTTTCTACCTTTGGCTCGTCTCGTTGTCGCTCGCAATAGCCGTCACCACGCGGATTCTCGTTCATGCGAGGGTGAGTTGGCTGCTCTGTTTGCTGATCCTGACAGGCTCACTCGTGGCTTGTATCATGCAGTTTGCAGTAGGCCGACTTGTTGGCAGGCATTACGACGAAGCCGTCACAGCCGGACAAGCTTGCGGTCAGAAGAACACGGTCCTCGCCATCTGGGTCGGCTACACATTCCTCGATCCCCTGACCTCTGTGGCAGGAGGCTTCTACACCATTTGGCACAACGTCTTCAACGCCTGGCAGTTATACCAGAAGAACAAGCCTAATCACACAACTCGACACGCTTCGTGACTCAACTCGACACGCTTGGTGACTCAACTCGACAGGGTGTCTTTCTCAACTCAGCACGTCGAGTTCATTATACATACATGTATCTATAATTAAATGTACATGTATGTATAATTGTAGATACATGTATGTATAACGAACCTCGCATGCCGCATTTTGAATGCTGACTTTTCAAGCCGGGCAACCAAGCCTGTCGAGCTGTGTCTCGAAGGCTGCCAAATCTGGCTTTTTTCCACTCGACGATACTTATTTTGCAGTATTTTGTAAAAAAAGTCGGTGTTTCTCTTGGCAAAATGAAAGATTTAGCGTAACTTTGCAGAGCAAATCAAAAGAACAGATGAAAAATACTGCGAACCGCTTTTGGGGCTTTTACTATTACTTTTACTTTAGCAGATGAAGTGAAGCGGGCCGTCGTATATATATAAATAAGGTATAAGAAAAAGGATATATAAAAGCATCCCGCTCACAAACAGAGCGGGATGTTTTGGTATAAATAACAAAATGAAAAGGATTGCAATACAGGGCATCGAGGGCAGTTTCCACGACATTGCAGCTCATCGCTTCTTTGAGGGCGAAGAGGTGGAACTCGTTTGCTGCAACACTTTCGAAGAGATGTTTGCCCGACTCAAAGTGGAGAGAGACCTGCTGGGACTCATGGCGATAGAGAACACAATTGCCGGAAGTCTGCTTCATAACTATGAGTTGCTGCGAGAGAGCGGCATGACGATTGTCGGCGAACACAAGCTCCGCATCAAGCACAGCATTATGTGTCTGCCAGATGAAAGTTGGGAAGACCTCAAAGAGGTGAACTCCCATCCCGTTGCACTCATGCAATGCAGGCAGTTCCTCAACAGACATCCGGAATTCAAGATAGTCGAAACGGACGATACAGCAGGGGCCGCAGCCGACATCAGCAGGGAGCGCCGACACGGACACGCTGCCATCTGCCATCGAGACGCTGCCGACATCTACGGAATGAAAGTGCTGCAGGAAGGCATCGAGACTAACAAACACAACTTCACGCGCTTCCTCGTCCTCGCTCAACCCGAGAAAGCTACGGCCATCCGAAACACCAGACCAATCGACAAAGCGAGCCTCGTCTTCACACTTCCCCATGAGGAAGGCAGCTTGAGCGCAATCCTCTCGGTCCTTTCGTTCTATAAACTCAACCTGACTAAAATACAAAGTCTGCCGATTATCGGGCAAGAGTGGCAATACATGTTCTACATCGATCTCTCGTTCAGCGAGGAGCGTCGCTACAGACAGGCTTTGAACGCGATTACTCCGCTGACCCGCGAACTCAAACAACTTGGCATATATGGCAATGGAAAGCAAAGCATTTGACATCAGACCGGCTGACAGATTGGCCGACGTAACAGAGTATTACTTCAGTCGCAAACTGAAGGAAGTGGCGGCGATGAATGCCGAAGGAAAGGACGTCATCAGCCTCGCCATCGGCAGCCCCGATATGCCTCCCTCGCCGGAGACTGTCGAAACACTTTGTGAGGAAGCCCAAAAGCCCACAGCTCACGGGTATCAACCCACGATAGGCATCCCCGAGTTGCGCTCTGCAATGAGCCGTTTCTACAAACGCTGGTATGGTGTCGAACTCGATCCGAGTTGTGAGATTCAGCCTTTGATAGGCAGCAAGGAAGGCATCCTGCATGTTACTTTGGCGTTTGTCAACGTTGGGGATGAGGTCCTCGTGCCCAATCCTGGCTATCCCACCTATACAAGTCTCTCGAAACTGCTTGGCGCGAAGATTGTCAACTACGACCTCCTGCCCGAAAACGGCTGGCAGCCCGACTTCGAACAGCTCGAGAAGATGGACCTCTCACGCGTCAAACTCATGTGGACAAACTATCCGAATATGCCGACAGGGGCAAGGGCGAGACGTGAGACATACGAGCGACTCGTCGATTTCGCCCTGCGTCATAACATCATTGTGGTCAACGACAATCCTTACAGCTTCATCCTCAACGAAGGAGAAAGGCTGTCGATTCTGCAGATTCCGCGTGCTAAGGAATGCTGCATCGAGTTCAATTCGATGTCGAAAAGCCATAATATGCCGGGCTGGCGAGTCGGCATGTTGGCCACCAATGCGCAGTTCGTGAGCTGGATACTGAAGGTAAAAAGTAATGTTGACAGCGGAACTTTCCGCGCTCTACAGCTTGCAGCAGCCAAAGCATACGACAATACCGACCTTTGGCACAGGCTTGCCAACGTTGATGTCTATGCTGGGAGACGTCGCTTTGCAGAGGAAATCATGCGACTCCTCGAGTGTCAGTTCGACCCGCAGCAGACCGGAATGTTCCTTTGGGGACGCATCCCTGATAAATATAATAATGTAGAAGAGCTGACGGAACGCGTTCTTCATGAAGCAAGAGTGTTCATCACGCCTGGCTTCATCTTTGGAAGTAACGGCCAACGCTACATTCGCATCAGCCTTTGCGCTAAGGAAGACAAGTTCGCCGAAGCGCTCCAACGCATCAAAGCAATCGACACCAAGCCATGAACCACAAGACTCTGACACTCATCGTCCTGCTCCTGGCATTGCCTGCGACACTCCTCGCCCAGATGAACTCCGCGAGAGGCTACGTCGTTGTCACCGATTACATAAAAGCGGAGACAGGGAAAGACGTCAGCGATGACATTCAACGCGTCATCGACACACACCCCAACCGAACCATCTACTTTCCCGACGGCATATACATCATCAGCAAACCCATCCTCACTCCTGCCGACCCGCAGAAGAGCGTCGCACTCGAACTCTCGAACTTCGCCATCATACGGGCCGCTGAAGACTGGGCCAGCGAGGAGGCCATGATACGCCTCGGAGGCAAAGACCCCGCGAACAACATCTCCACGCCCGGCAGCAACTACTACCTGAGGGGCGGCGTCATCGACGGCAGAGGCATAGCAAAAGGCATCTCCATCGACAGCGGACGCGAGACTGCCATTCGGCAAACGTCCATCAAGAACACGACAATCGGCATTCACATCAAGCACGGAGCAAACAGCGGCTCGTCCGACAGCGACATCTCCGACACGAATATCACGGGCAACAGAAAGCCCGACTGCATCGGCGTGCTTGTAGAAGGGTTCGACAACACCCTGACAAACATGCGCATCGGCGGCGTGCATGTGGGCGTTCTGCTTCGCTCCGCAGGCAACAGCCTCCGCAATATCCACCCGCTCTACTACAACTCGGACGAACAGTACGAAAGCAGTTGCGGCTTCATCGACGAGCAGGAGAACAACTGGTACAACTTCTGCTATAGCGACCAGTTTGCCGTCGGCTTCCTTAGCCACGGCGGACGCAGCTTCTACGACCACTGCTTTGCCTATTGGTACAACAACAAGCAGAAGCGACATACCGTGTTCAAGAGCACCGGACGCTTCAACGCGAGCGTCGTCTCCATGAATGCCGGAATGTATCGCCACAATGCAGTCGAGGAGAACGTCATCCTCGATGCAGCCCAGGAAGGCGGCAACGGCATCCTGTGGAACCTGTGCATCGGCGACAGCACTCTCGTCACAGACCATTCCTACAAACAGTACATGAGATAACGGATAACAATACATTATATATTATGGAACTTCAACTACAACCCCTGAACCTGCCAAGCGATCAGGAACGTGCTTTCATCATCGCCGGTCCTTGCAGCGCCGAGACAGAAGAACAAGTGATGACCACGGCCAAGCAGCTTGCCGGAAAAGGCTGCCACATCTTCCGTGCCGGCGTCTGGAAGCCGCGGACCAAGCCCGGCGGCTTCGAGGGGCACGGCGAGCCTGCACTCCCCTGGATGAAGCAAGTCAAGGAGGAAACGGGCATGCTTACTGCTACGGAAGTCGCAACGCCTGAGCATGTCGAGCTGGCCCTCAAGTATGGCATCGACATTCTCTGGGTCGGAGCTCGCACCACAGCCAATCCTTTCGCCGTTCAAGCCCTTGCCGATGCGCTGAAAGGCACCGATGCGACGGTACTTGTGAAGAACCCCGTCAACCCGGATCTCGAGCTGTGGATTGGCGCTCTGCTGCGCATCAATGGTGCCGGCATACAGAAGCTTGGAGCTATTCACAGGGGATTCAGCAGCTATGAGAAAAAGCTGTATCGCAACGAGCCGATGTGGCAGATACCAATCGAACTGAAGCGTCGGCTGCCGCAACTGCCCGTGGTGTGCGACCCAAGCCACATCAGCGGTCGTCGCGACCTGATTGCCTCGCTCTGCCAAGAGGCGATGGATATGGGTTTGGACGGCCTCATGGTCGAGAGCCACTGCGATCCCGACAAGGCTTGGAGCGACGCGTCGCAGCAGGTGACACCCGATGTGCTCGACTTCATCGTGTCGCGCCTCGTCTTCCGCGACATCACGGAACATTCCGACAAACTCAAAGACTACCGACACGAAATTGATGTCATCGACAACGAGCTCATCGAATTGCTCGCCAAGCGCATGAAAGTCAGCCGAAACATCGGTGAATACAAGAAAGAAGTGGGCATGACGGTTGTGCAGACACGCCGCTACAGCGAGATTCTCGACAAGCGTGGTGCTCAAGGTTCGCTGCTCGGCATCGGTCGCGACTGCATCAAGAGCATCTTCGAGAACATTCACGAAGAGAGCGTCCGTCAGCAGATGGAGATATTCAACAAGTAAAAGCCCCTTCCCCGCTCCCCTTTGGGGAGTGCTTTTAACATATTACACTATGAAGATTCTTATTTTAGGAGCTGGCAAGATGGGTTCGTTCTTTACTGACGTCCTGTCCTTCGACCACGAATGTGCCGTATACGAGATTGACCCGCGGCGTATGCGCTTCCTCTACAACACGCAGCGCTTCACAACACTCGACGAGATACGCGACTTCAAGCCGGAGCTTGTGATAAACGCCGTAACGCTCAAATACACCATAGATGTCTTTGAGCAAGTCATTCCGTGCCTGCCCAAAGGCTGCATCATCTCTGACATTTCCTCTGTGAAGACCGGGCTAAAGGACTACTACGAACAGACGGGAATGCGCTACGTCTCAACCCATCCGATGTTCGGCCCCACGTTTGCCAACCTCGGAGCGCTCTCTTCGGAGAACGCCATCGTTATCAATGAAGGCGATTATATGGGGCGAATCTTCTTTCTCGACCTGTACAGAAGACTTGGTCTGAACGTCCATGAATACAGTTTCGACGAGCATGACGAGGCGATGGCCTACAGCCTGTCGGTGCCTTTCGTCAGCACCTTTGTCTTCTCTGCCGTGATGAAGCACCAAGATGCGCCAGGCACGACGTTCAAGCGCCACTTAAAGATAGCCCGCGGCGTCCTGGGGGAGGACGACACGCTGCTGCGCGAGATACTCTTCAACCCGCGCACAAAAGCGCACGTCGAAGGCATTCGTTCCGAACTGAAAGAGCTGATACAGATTATTGACAACCGCGACGAGGACGCGCTCAACGCCTACCTTTGCAAGATTCGCAGCAACATCCGATAATCTGCCATTAAAAAATTTACCATTTACCTTTGCTTCTTTTGTAAAGCCGCTAAGGTAAATGGTAAATTGCTAAATGGCAAATGGCATTATCGCCACTCCGACATGCCTTCTCCGCTCTTGTGCACGAGCTCTATGCGAATGCGGTAGAGCAAAGTACTGTATGCCGGAACGGCTTCGGACTCAGTCTCCTTGTAAGCCAATTGCTGCGGGATGTAGACGTCCCACTCGTCGCCTTTCACCATATATTGAATGGCGGTCATGAAGCCCTCGACCGTGCTTGTGACAGGCATAGCGATAGGAGCAGCCGTTGTCCTGTCGAAGTCTCCATAGTAGCTTTGGCTGAAGACAGTCATGTTAGTCTTGCTTACAGGATAGTTCTCGTCCATTATCCAAGCACGGTAGTAGAGGCGAACGCTATCGGTGTAGGCTGGGCTGAAGTCGCCAACGCCACGCTGATTAATCTTGCAGACAATGTAATCTGTTGAAGCACCCTGCACGTCCTGACTCTTTAGCAGCGTTTTATAGATTCGCCAGTTGCAATGTTCTTCCCAGCTGTTGCCGTGCTGAGCTTTGGCAGCAGCAATCTCAGCCTGAGCTGCATCATACACCTCAGCGAACCACTGCGCATTGCGTTCCTTCCAGTCGTGGTGGGAATCATAGTTTTCCTCGCTATTCTTGCAAGAAGCGAGAAGCAGGAGCGGCAAAAGGAGAAGGAGCTTCTTCATCGTTCTTTAGAGCAGTTTTTTGAGAAGGGAGGTGATGCTCACCTTGTCCTCGATGATGCCACGCAGTTCGCTGATGTGGACGCGCTTCTGTTCCATGGTGTCGCGGTCGCGCAGCGTAACAGTATTGTCTTCCAGTGTCTGCTGGTCGACGGTGACGCAGTAAGGACATCCTATCGCGTCCATTCTGCGGTAACGCTTGCCAATCTGGTCCTTTTCTTCGTACTTGCAATTGAAGTGGAAGCGCAGCTCGTTGATGATTTCCTGTGCTTTCTCGGGCATGCCGTCCTTCTTCGTAAGCGGGAAGACAGCAAGCTTCACCGGTGCGAGGGCTGCAGGCAGATGCAGTACGGTGCGTGTCTGACCGTCGGGCAGCTGCTGCTCCTCATAGCTGTGGCACATGATGGAGAGGAACATACGGTCCACGCCGATTGATGTCTCGATGACGTAAGGCGTGTAGCTCTCGTTCGTCTCGGGGTCGAAGTACTCGATCTTCTTGCCGCTGTACTTAGCGTGCTGCGAAAGGTCAAAGTTCGTGCGGCTGTGTATGCCTTCCACTTCCTTGAATCCGAATGGCATGCGGAACTCGATGTCCGTTGCGGCATTGGCATAGTGGGCCAGCTTGTCGTGGTCGTGGAAGCGGTAGTTCTCTGCTCCGAAACCGAGGTTCTGATGCCACTTCATGCGATATGCCTTCCACTTCTGGAACCAGTCGAGCTCGGTGCCGGGCTGGATGAAGAACTGCATCTCCATCTGTTCGAATTCGCGCATACGGAAGATGAACTGACGGGCAACAATTTCATTTCTGAACGCCTTGCCTATCTGTGCGATGCCAAAGGGAAGCTTCATGCGCCCCGTCTTTTGGACGTTGAGATAGTTGACGAAGATGCCCTGCGCCGTTTCGGGACGGAGGTAGATGGTGCTTGCACCGTCAGCGGTGCTGCCCATCTCGGTCTTGAACATGAGGTTGAATTGGCGCACATCTGTCCAGTTGCGCGTGCCGCTTATCGGGCAGACGATGCCTTCGTCGAGTATGATCTGCTTCAATCCGTCGAGGTCGATGCCGCCTTCTGCATTCATCACATCATGGAAGCGGCGGTGCAGGTCGTCGTATTTCTGTTGGTTCTCGAGGACGCGCTCGTTGGTGGCGCGGAACTTTGCCTCGTCGAAGCTGTCGCCGAAGCGCTTCTGAGCCTTCTCTATCTCTTTCTGTATCTTGTCCTCATACTTTGCCATCTGCTCTTCGATGAGCACGTCGGCACGATAGCGCTTCTTCGAGTCGCGATTGTCGATAAGGGGGTCGTTGAATGCATCCACGTGTCCGCTTGCCTTCCAAGTGGTCGGGTGCATGAAGATGGCTGCGTCGATGCCCACGATGTTCTCGTGGAGGAGCACCATCGACTGCCACCAGTACTGTTTTATGTTGTTCTTCAGTTCCACGCCGTTCTGCCCGTAGTCATAGACAGCGGCCAAGCCGTCGTAGATATCACTTGAAGGGAAAACGAAGCCGTACTCTTTGCAGTGCGACACGATTTTCTTGAAAACATCTTCTTGTTGTGCCATTTCTCTAACGTTATTATATATTTATAGTTTTTCCGGCTGCAAAGATAGCTAATTTTGCCGAAAGATTGTGCAGAATGTGTACTTTTTATTTGATAATGCGGCACTCTTGCAAAAAAAATGCCGCTTTTCTTGTTTGGAAACGAAAGTTGTCGTAACTTTGTCTTTCGTTGGAAAAGTTATACGACAAAACAAGTATGAGAAAGACACTTTTTATGATATGTCTGGCAGCATTCGCCATGATGACAGTCGGCTGCGATTCCTCAAAGACGAAGGACGGCAAAGAAAGCAAGCCCGAAGAGGAGCAGGCGTTCGCCGACGAAGCTGACTTCGAGTTCACTGAGCTCAAGAAGGTTCAGTTGCCATGCTCTAAGGATTCGCTCTATTACGCATGGAAATGTATCGGAGTCGTCGACCTGCAACGCAAGAAAACGCTTGACTACAAGCAACATACGCCTACCCTCTTCCTCTCGACCGACTTGGACGACGACGGAAATCCGGAGGTCCTGTTGCGTGGCGAACCGCCCTACGCTGCCATCTACACCTTTACGAAGGACTCGCTCCACCTCGTCACATTTGTCAACCAAGCCGAGATGGGACTTGCCATCACACCGGACGGCACAATCATCCGAAACGGCATAGGCACAGGCGGCTCGACCCTTTCCGAGTTCATCCGATTGGAAAAGAGCAAGGAAGCAGCTTCTGGAGCCATTCGCGAAACGTTCGTCATCAAGGACGGCACAATGGTTTCCGGCGGCATGCACTATATGCTGAAGAACGACACGGCGATGGTCGAGGTCAGCAAGGAAGAGTATGAAAAGGTCGCTCCACAGCAGGCAGGAACCTACTTGGAAGACATCGACGGTTGGGAAGATTTCCGGAAACCCTAGACACATACTTTACAATCCGTTCTCTCAAGAAAAATAATTACATCATCCCAAACTCTGGGGTGATGTATTCTTTATTTGGCAACAAGATTTGTCCCCCTCTTTGCCAACCCACTCATAATGAAGCGATTGGAATCTCCGATTGCGACAATCCCAAACGCCGCACGCGGAAATCGTCCACGCCGCACGCGGAGATTGCAATTTCCGCACGCGGAAATGACCATTTTCGCACGCGGAATTTGAAAACGCAGCACGTCATGTTTGAAAATTCGGCTGGCGACAACAGAAAACTTCGCGAAAAATCTTTACATTTCCGCATCATTTCCAGAGCTGCTTCAAAACTGCAGGAAAATCCTCCCGAAAAGTCCCGTCAGCTCGAACAAAAGCAAAAAACCGGTGCCGCTTTTGGCCAAAATCAATAATTTTTGTACCTTTGCGCGAAATTTCGTAGAACCAGACACAATAAAACCACATTATACATCGTTATATAACAAGGATGAAAAAACTGCTCTGGATAGGTATGCTCTTCGTGACCCTCAGCATGAGGGCACAATTCGACGCGGCGTTTACCAACACCTGGGCGTTGCAATCCTACTACAACCCTGCAGCGGCGGGGCTTGACAGCAAATTGAATGTCATTGGAATGTACAGCCTGCAGATGGTGGGCTACGAGGGAGCACCCAAGACGATGGTCATCAATGCCGATATGCCACTGTTCTTCATCGGACCCAAGCACGGCGTAGGTGCAGCTTTCCTCAACGACGACATCGGAGCCTTCTCGAACAAAAAGATACAGCTCCAGTACGCGTTCCACCAGAAGTTCCTCGGCGGCAGAGCAAGCATCGGCGTGCGACCGGCACTGCTCATGGTAGGCTTCGACGGCTCCGACCTCGACCTGAACGACTCCGGCGACCCTGCCTTCGCACAGAACGACATCAAGGGCAATGCCTTCGACCTCGACGTCGGACTGCGCTACACATACAAGAAGCTCTGGTACGCCGGCGTAAGTGCCACCCACCTGCTCGGCCCAACCGTCAAACTGGGCGACGACAAGACACACGAAGTCAGCATCGACCCCGTCATGATGGTGCAAGGCGGCTACAACCTCAGCTTCCGCCAGCCACGCTACAAACTGGCAATGGACGCGATGGTGCGCTCCGACCTCAAATTCTGGCGCGGCGACATCAACGCCCGACTCATGTACGACGGCAACAAGCACAAGCTCTACGGCGGCCTCATGTACAGCCCAACCATCAGCGTTGGCCTCCTGCTCGGATTCGACTTCCACGGCATCAACATCGGCTACTCCTACGAAGTCTATACCGGCGGCGTCGGAGCACTCAATGGAACACACGAAATACTCATCGGGTATCAGCATGACCTCGACGTCTTCAAGAAAGGAAAGAACCTCCACAAGAGTGTCCGACTACTCTAAACGGCTCAATCATAAAAACCCCATAAAGTCCATTTAACCCATTAACCCCATAAGACCCATTTAATAAAACAATATGAAGATAAAAAGTCTGCTTTTAGTAGGTGCAGCCCTCGGCTGCTTGGTCTTGGCCTCCTGCCTCGGCTCCAGCTCCTCGGCAAACGCCGTCGGAGGCGAAGTGACAGGTTCCAAAGGCTCCTCCTTCTCGGAACCAACACCATACGGCATGGTTCCCGTACACAAAGGCTCACTCAAAATCGGCCTCGAGAACAACGACACACTGTGGGGCACAGAATACCCCCTGCGCGACATCAGCGTCGACGGATTCTGGATGGACGAGCATGAGATAAGCAACGCAAAGTACCGCCAGTTCGTCAACTGGGTGCGCGACAGCATCATTCGCGAACGCCTGGCCGACCCAGCCTTTGGTGGCGACGAAACATACAAAATCGAAGAAGACAAGGAGGGAAATCCCATCACGCCTCACCTCGATTGGAGCAAAGCCATTCCCTGGCGCAAAGCCAACGAGGACGAAGACCGCGCCATCCAAAGCGTATATGTCATTCACCCCATCGACGGAACAAAGATGCTCGACGCCAGCCAGATGAACTACCGCTACGAAATCTACGACTACGTAGCAGCGGCACAGCGTAAATACCGTCTCGACCCGGAAGAGCGCGACCTCAACACCGACCACCCCGTCAGCAACGAACAGGTCATCATCAGTAAGGACACCGCTTGGATCGACGACGACGGCAAGATCATCCGCCAAACCATCACACGTCCCCTCTCAGGGCCTTGGGACTTCCTCAACACGTACATTGTTAATATATATCCCGATACAACCTGTTGGGTAAACGACTTCCAGAATGCCGACAACGAGCGCTACATGAAGCTCTACTTCTCGAACCCTGCCTTCGACGACTATCCTGTCGTAGGCGTCACTTGGGAACAGGCAAATGCGTTCTGCGCATGGCGTACCAACTTCCTCATGAAAGGCCTGGGCGACTACGCAAAATGGATACAGCGCTATCGCCTGCCAAGCGAAGTGGAATGGGAGTATGCAGCCCGCGGCAAGGAAGGCAACCCGTTCCCATGGGAAAGCCTTGAAGTCAAGAGCGACAAGGGATGCTTCTATGCCAACTTCAAGCCCGATCGCGGCAACTATACTCAGGACGGCTCGCTCATCACAAGCAAGTGCGGCATCTTCAGCGCCAACAGCAATGGCCTCTACGATATGGCCGGCAACGTGGCAGAATGGACAAGCACCGTCTACACGGAAGCAGGCGTCGAAAGCATGGCCGACATGAACCCCGAGCTCTCCTACAATGCTGCCAAGGAAGATCCCTATCGCCTGAAGAAGAAATCAGTGCGCGGCGGCTCGTGGAAAGACCCAGAAAGCATGATACGAAGCGCATGGCGCTCCTACGAATACCAGAACCAGCCACGCTGCTTCATCGGATTCCGCTGCGTCCGCACAATGGTCAACGACAAGGCAGGCACCAACAAAGCCAGCGGCAGCTCAGCCAAAGGAGGCGGCAAGAGCTCGAAAGGCTCGTCCGCAGGACCCGCACTCAGCACGAGAAAAACTCGTCGCTAAAACAACATTCCAATCGCAAAACAACAAAAGAAAAGATACATAAGACATGAATCCCATAGCTAAATTGCAGAAATGGATGGACTCGCCATCCGGACAAGTGTTTATGAATTACGCCTACAGCTGGGGCGCAGCCGTCGTGGTCTTAGGTGCACTGTTCAAACTGACTCACATCCCTGGAGCCAACGAAATTCTGTTCATCAGTATGATAACCGAGGTGCTCGTATTCTTCATCTCCGGTTTCGAAAAGACCTACGAGAAAGTTCCTCGTGCCGAAGGCGAAGGTGCAGTGGCAGGCGGTCAGGCAATCGTCGTTGCCGGCGGCGCACCCCTCCCCGAAGGAGCTGAAGTGCCGGAAGGCCCCATCGTGATTGGCGGAGGCGGTCCCGCAGTGATTGGCGGTGGCGGTGCTACCGTAATCGGTGGTGGCGCAGTTGCTGGCGGGCCAATCGATCCCGAAGCCCTCGCAGCCGGTACTGGCCTTAGTGCAGCAGCAGCCAACCTCGCAGCAGCAGGTCAGGCAGCAGCCCAGGCTCAGCTTGCCCTCGAACAGATACAGAACGGCGGGCCTACGGTGGACGCCAACCAAATCAAGGCTACCGACCCTGCTTCCATCGAAGAAGCTATCACGAACTACGCAGAAGAACTTGCCGAGCTTACCGAAGTCTTCTCTCGCGTCAAGAAGCAAGCAGAACGCATGTCAACGGACAGCGAAGAGATGGAGAACCTCAACCGTTCCATCACAGGCATCGCTACCGTTTACGAACTCCAGCTTCGCAACATCAGCAAGCAAGTCAGCACCATCGAGCAGATTGACGAGCAAACACGCCGCATGGCACAGCAAATCGAGGAGCTCAACAACGTCTATGCCCGCATGATTAAGGCGCTGACCGTCAACATGAAGACTGTGCCCGGCGCAGAAGAAAGCGAGAAATAAAGGACTCTGAGCCTATATTCAGAGTATTCAGAATAATCCGATTATTCAGATAGAAATGCCAATCAAGAAGAAAAGGATATCCCCTCGCCAGAAGATGATCAACCTGATGTACCTGGTCCTCTTGGCCATGCTGGCACTCAACGTGTCGAGCGACGTACTGAATGGTTTCTCTCTTGTGGCGGACGGACTGAAGAAGAGTACCGAGAATGCCTCGAAATCGAACATGGGCATCTACAGCACCTTCGACCAGCAGATGAAGGACAACCCCGCGAAGGTGAAGGAATGGTACGAGAAGGCACAGTATGTGCGCGGCATGAGCGACTCTCTCTACAATCTGGCAGAGGAACTCAAGGAAGCCATCGTCCGTAAGAGCGACGGCAAGGAAGCCGACATCAACAACATAAAGAACCGCGAGGACTTGGAAGCGAGCACACAGGTCATGCTTGCTCCGGGCACAGGGCGCGGCAAAGAACTCTACAACGCCATCAACAACTATCGCGAACGTATCGTGAAGATGGTGACGGACAAGGAGAAGAAGGACATCATCACCAGCAACCTCGCCACCGACGTGCCCACAAAGGCAAAGATCCTTGGCAAGAACTGGCAGGAGTACGCCTTCGAGAATATGCCCACGGCAGCCGCCGTGACGTTGCTCACCAAGTTGCAGAACGACGTCCGCTATGCTGAAGGCGAGGTGCTCCACAACCTTGTGAGCAACATCGACGTCAAAGATATTCGCGTCAACCAGCTGAATGCCTACGTCATCCCCAATGCGGTGACCGTCGTGCAAGGCGGACGCTTCAGCGCACAGATCATCATGGCTGCTGTCGACACGACGCGCCGCCCGACCATCTACATCGGAGGGCGTGAGATACAGAGCGACAAGGGCTACTACGAAACGGTGTGCTCGAAGACGGGCGACTTCACGTTTAGCGGTTACATTGAGATGCTGAACGGTTCCGGAGAGAAAGTTCGTCGCGACTTCTCGCAGAAGTACAGCGTCGTAGCTCCCAGTGCAACAGTCAGCGCAGACATCATGAACGTCCTCTATGCAGGCTACGACAACCCGATGAGCGTCTCGGTTCCCGGCATCCCCAGCAGCAAGCTGCGCGTCAGCATGACTGGCGGCAATTTCGAGCAGAAGGGTGAAGGCAAATACATCGCCAGGCCGACAACGCCCGGCACAGAAGCCGTCATCACCGTTGCAGCCGAAAGCGAAGGACGCATGCAAGAAATGGGCAAGTTCACTTTCCGAGTGCGTAAGTTGCCCGACCCGACAGCCTACATTGCCTACGCTGCTGAAGGCGGCGGCGACACGCATTTCACAGGCGGCGGTCTGTCGAAGCAAATCCTTATGGGCACTGAAGGTATCGGCGCAGCCATCGACGACGGTCTGCTTAACATCGCCTTCCGCGTCAACAGCTTCGAAATCGTCTTCTTCGATGCAATGGGCAACGCCGTGCCCTACCAAAGCAACGGTGCAAAGTTCTCCGACCAACAGAAGGCACAGATGCGCGGCTTGGCTCGCAACAAGCGATTCTACATCAGAGAGATACACGCCACAGGCCCCGACGGCATAGAGCGTACGCTCAACGGTGTCATGGAGGTCATTATAAAGTAACAAGTAACATTAAAAGATATGAAGCGCATACTTTTTCTCATAACGGTCACGCTCCTCGTGGCAGGTCCCGCAACGGCACAGCCGACGAAGCGTCGTACCACACCCGAAACCACGCAACAGCAGCAGGCAGGCAAATCCTCTGCCACCGACCGTGCATCGCTGATGTTCCCAACTACGGCAGCCATGCCAGACGACGTGGTCTGGAAGCGTGACATCTATCGCCAACTCGACCTGACGAAGGACAAGAATGCTCCGATGTACTATCCCGTTGAGCCTATGGGCAAGCAGGTGAACCTTTTCACCTATCTGTTCCGCCTGATCCTCACAGGACGTGTCAACGCTTACACTTACAAACTCGACGGCAACGAGTCGTTCGATGAAAAGGACAAACTCCCCGTTAAGGATATGCTCGAGCGTTACGGCATCTATTACGAGGAGAACGGCGGCAAAATGACCGTGGCCGACAGCGACGTGCCAAGCGCCGAAGCAACACGCTACTACCTCAAGGAAAGCATCTACATGGACCAGCGCACAGGTACCTTCACAACCAAGGTGACTGCCCTGTGCCCCGTCCTCATGCGAGGCGCCGACGAGTTCAGCAGCGATGCAACGCCCTACCCGCTCTTTTGGGTGAAGTACGACGACGTGGCTCCTTGGCTCGCTAAGCTCCCCATGATGCCCAGCGACCTCAACAACGTCACCAACATGACCGCCGACGACTTCTTCGCCATGAACCGCTACGACGGCAAAATCTACAAGACCAACAACATGCAGGGCAAGATGCTCCACAACTACTGCGAGACGGACAGCGACATGGTGGCCGAGCAGAAGCGCATCGAGAAACAGATAGACGACTTCGAAAAGAACGTCTGGGGCAACGGCTTCCTGCCCGACACAACCAAGAAAGACAGCCTTGACGCTGAGATGGAATCGGCTGAGAAGAAACCATCGAAGGGTTTGCTGTTCGGAAAGAAGAGTGCTAAGCCTAAGAGCTCCGAAGGCACCGCAAACGACACTGCCAACAAGAAGGAGAAGAGCGAATCGTCCGCCAACACCTCCGCCCGCGTCAGTGCCCGTCGCCAGAGAAGGTAAAAGCAGAAGACATAAAACGAATCAGAGGGCGTTTCCGTTTTGGAGACGCCCTCTTTTTGTGCTGTAACCGCAGATTGAACAGCATGAACAGATTCCTTCCGGCTCACAAACTAAGAATTAAATACGATTGAACAGATTCCTTCCGGCTCGCGAACTAAGAATTAAATTCGCTTGAACAGATTCCTTCGTTCGGACGGATTTGCAATCCAACAGCCGACAGCACCACTCCCAACAGGTCACGACACACGACGGCACAGGGGGCATTTCCAAACGTCGCAGGCGAGGTTCATTATAGATACATGTATGTATAATTATAGATTCATGTATGTATAATTATAGATACATGTATGTATAACGAACACCACGTGCGGGGTTTTACGATGAGGCAAATAAAAATGGGGAACGCAGCATTTCGCATTCCCCATTTTCGTTCGTCAAAAGCCCGAATCGGCCCTGGCGTTTATTCAACTATCTTACTTAACAGCAATCTTCTTGCCGTTGACGATATAGATGCCCTTAGTGGCGTTGCTTACACGGCGGCCTTGCAAGTCGAAGATTGCGCTGTTGCCAGCGTTCGGCTTAACACTTGTAATGGCATCTGCGTTGTCGAGAATACCAATACGGATAATTGCATCAGCCACAACCTGGCTGGCTGGCAGTTGCAGATAAGCAGACTGTGCAGGCAGTTGGAATCCGTCTGCAGGAACAGGAATGAAGCCGTTCGAGTCAGCATTGTAAATGTAATCTACGGTTGCAGCATCCTGTCCGGCAGGGTTCAATGTTATTCCCTGGATAGCTGCGACGAAGAAATCGACGAAGGGATTGCTCTCGGTTGTTTCCTCAGCATAAGGAATCATGTAGGTCTGACCCACCTCGGCAATGAGCATAACACCCGTGCCAGCAGGAACAACCTGAATCTCCTCAAGGAGAGCATAGTTGATAGCGCTATTGTAGCCTGTAGCAATGTATGCTTTCACGTCGCTATCAGTGAAGTCCAAAGCCCTTGAGCAGCTGAACATGGTGTACTGCTGTGTGGGTGTAAAGAACTCAACAATGGCCTCATAGGTTGCCTCAACGGTGATGTCGCCTGTCACGAACTCGATGACATACTTGCCATCAACAAGTTCAACGGGCTCGTCGTTGACCTTAAGTGTAACAGCATAGCCGTCTCTTTCCTCGACTGTAACGTTAACGGTTGCACCGTACTGAGGAGTCATATTGTCAACGGTCACGCCGTCGCCGATAACCGTCACGGTGTAAGTCTCGAGATCCCACTGAGCGACACAAGTGATATTCTCTGCAGGCATCCTCTCAGGAACTGCAGGCTCCCAGCCACGGAAGGTGTGACCTTCCCATTCGGGATCTGCGGGAGCAGACACCTCGGTGTCATAATCCTGTGTGATGGAGGCTATCTCCACGCCAGCGCCGTTGGTGTCAAAAGAAATAGTATACTGGTTAATCGTGAATGTACCCGTTACGGTAACATCCTCGTCGGGCATTGTTTCAGGTGCCTCGCTCCAGCCAGAGAAGGTGTAGCCTTCCTTCGTTGGCTCCTCTATCAGCACGATTGCTGCGCCATACTCCAGTGTCTCTCTTGAAAATTCTTCACCGTCGACGACATAGATAACGTCCCAGCTGTTGATTGTCCACAGAGCCGTGTAGGTATTCTCACCTTCGGGCATCGTGGTGGGCAGCTCGGGATCCCAGCCTGCAAAGGTGTAGCCTTCCTTGGTGGGAGGTTCGGGAGCGGTCACTTCGGAGCCGACGTCCTGAGTAATGGAGTCGATAGTGCTGCCGCCGTCGGTATTGAAGATGATTGTACCCTGTGCAGGAGGAGCCGGTGCCTCGATTGTCCAGGTGAAATCCTTCTGGCCTTTATACTGGTGAGGGTTGTCGTTGCTGGCTTCAATAAGCAAGATGTCCTTGACCGTTACCGTGTAGTCGCCAGGAACGACTGCAGCGTCGATGTTGACAGTAACGATAGCGACAGCACCTTCCTTGCCGGTCAGTGCAACGCCATCTGCACCGTAGCAGGTGAAGTGGATGCCGTCGTCAGAAACAGTTGTGGTAAGCTGTGCGTCGTATTCTTCCGGATAGCGACTTCCTTCGCCGTCAACGACAACTGCACTTTCGAAGGTAACGCCTTCAGGCAGCACCAGCGTACAATTCCATATCGTAACCGGATTTGTGTTCGACATGTACAGAGTCAACTCGGCAGAACTTCCAGCCTGACCAGGTTCGCCCCATGCTTCGATGCGATACGCCTCGTTCATCGTGTTCTCCGTTTCAGCAGCCATACCGCCAAGGCACAGCGCAAACAGAGCAATCAAAGAGAAAAATTTTTTCATAGTGTTTTGTTTATGAGATTATTGAATGTTGAGTCTATTTGCGCACAAAGTTATGAACATTTATTCAAAACGCCAAACGAAACGATTAGTTTTTTTGAAAATGTCACTATATTGCACTACATTATATAATAATAAAGCCGCCCCATCCTTTCGGACGAGACGGCCTTTATTATTCTCCCTCTCTCTTGGAGAAGACAAAGGTGAGAGGCTTTTTACATCATGCCGCCCATGCCTGGAGCACCGCCCATCGGCATCTCGGGTTTCTCTTCCTTGGCTTCGCAGATGACGCATTCGGTGGTGAGGAACATGCCTGCGATGCTGGCTGCATTCTCCAGGGCAACACGTGTCACCTTGGCAGGGTCGATGATGCCCGAAGCCTTCAGGTTCTCGTACTTGTCGAGGCGAGCATTGTAGCCATAGTCAGCCTTGCCGTTGCGCACCTCGTTGACAACCACACTGCCTTCCAAGCCTGCATTCTCGACAATCTGGCGAAGAGGTTCTTCGATGGCACGGCGAATGATCTGGATGCCTGTTTCCTCATCGGCATTGTCGCCCTTCACGCCTTCGAGCGCTTCCTGTGCGCGGATGTAAGCCACACCGCCGCCGGGGATGATGCCCTCTTCGATAGCGGCACGCGTTGCACACAGAGCGTCGTCAACTCGGTCTTTCTTTTCCTTCATCTCAACTTCGCTGGGAGCGCCGACGTACAGGACAGCCACACCTCCGCTGAGCTTAGCGAGACGTTCCTGCAGCTTCTCCTTGTCGTAGTCGCTTGTCGTGTTGCTGATTTCGTTCTTGATCTGATTGATTCGGTCCTGTATGAGTTCCTTCTGGCCGTGTCCGTTGACGATGGTGGTGTTGTCCTTGCTGACGGTTACCTTGTCGCAACTGCCAAGCATCTCAATGGTGGCTTGTTCGAGCTTAAGGCCCGTGTCTTCGCTGATGACAACGCCGCCAGTCAGTGTGGCGATATCCTGCAGCATGGCCTTCCTGCGGTCGCCGAAACCAGGAGCTTTGACAGCACAAATCTTGAGTTGTGTGCGCAGACGGTTCACGACGAGCGTTGTGAGTGCCTCGCTGTCGACATCTTCGGCGATAACGAGGAGCGGACGTCCGCTCTGTACGGCAGGCTCGAGGATGGGCAGGAAGTCTTTCAGGTTCGAAATCTTCTTATCGTAGATGAGGACGTAAGGATTCTCCATGACGCACTCCATCTTCTCCGTGTCGGTCACGAAGTAAGCGCTGAGGTAGCCTCTGTCGAACTGCATGCCTTCCACTACGCCGATGGTTGTGTCGCGGCCCTTAGCCTCTTCGATTGTGATGACGCCGTCCTTGCTAACCTTCTGCATTGCATCGGCCAGGAGCTTACCTATTTCCGGGTCGTTGTTAGCGCTGACGGTCGCTACCTGCTCGATTTTCTGGTAGTCGGAAGCAACGGGTTCCGACTGCTTCTTGATGCTCTCCACGACAGCAGCAACGGCTTTGTCAATGCCGCGCTTCAAGTCCATCGGGTTGGCACCGGCTGCTACGTTCTTCAAGCCTTCGCGTACGATAGCCTGAGCCAATACGGTAGCCGTTGTCGTTCCATCACCAGCGTCGTCGCCAGTTTTGCTTGCCACGCTCTTGACGAGCTGAGCACCTGCATTCTGGAAGTGGTCTGCGAGTTCCACCTCTTTAGCCACCGTAACGCCGTCCTTCGTGATTTGAGGGGCGCCAAACTTCTTTTCGAGAATGACGTTACGACCTTTCGGACCGAGCGTCACCTTTACTGCATTTGCCAACTGATCCACGCCTTGCTTCATTGCTTCGCGTGCTTCGAGGTTGAATTTAATATCTTTTGCCATGACTTTATTCTATGATTTAAAAGTTAAGAATTTAGGATTGAGAATTAACACAAAACTGCCACGACGTCGCTCTGTCGCATGATGAGGAACTTCTTTCCTTCCAGTTCGAGTTCGGTGCCGGCGTATTTGCCATAGAGCACTTTATCGCCCTCCTTGAGGACCATTTCTTCGTCTTTCGTGCCATTACCTACGGCAACGATTGTGCCCTTCAAGGGCTTCTCCTTTGCGGTATCGGGAATGATGATGCCGCCTACTGTCTTTGTCTCTGCAGGTGCGGGCTCAATAAGCACGCGGTCTGCCAATGGTTTTACGTTCATTGTCTTATTATATTAGTTAATTAAACATTCCACACTCTTATATACAAAGTGCGTGCCAAAACGTTTGACACGCACAATTATCTGTCAGGACTGACAAAATTTCATACAAAGGCACACTCTATTTTCCAACTTTGGCAGAAACATTTGCAAACGCCGCACGCGGAAATGCAAAACGCCGCACGCGGAAATTGCAATCCCCGCACGCGGAGATGGCCATCGCCGCAGGCGGGGATTTTAACTTTCCTTAACTTTGTTGCCTCTTCCGGCGTATGCTAATGACTATCAGCGTGATAAGAATCAGGGCGAGCAGAGCAAGGGCTCCGTACGCGATGGCTTCTGTGGCGTGCACCGTCTGCGGGTCAAAAATCATGACAACCTCATGTTCTCCTGCAGGCACCTTGATGGCGCGAAGCACATAGTTGGCGCGGGCAATCTCCGTCGGCTGTCCGTCGATGGTGCATGTCCAGCCGGGATAGTAGATTTCGCTGAAGACGACGACTCCGCCCTGCTTGCTCTTCACCTTATACGACAGGCGGTTGGCCTCGTAACTGGTCAGTTCGACTCTCCAAGCCTCGAGGTCCTCTCCCTCGAAAATAGAGTCAGCGGGGGCCTTTACCTCGTTCCCAAGAATCGATTCGAACTGCTTGTCGACGACAGCAACCTTTCTGAGGTCGGCATCGTGAAGTGCCGCAATCTCGGCATCGGCATCGGGCACGTACTCAATCTGCTCGACAAACCAGCCGTTGCCCTGTGCCCAAGGATTCTGGACAGGAAGCTTACTGCCATCCTTCAGACCGAGGATGACGTACTTTGTGTTCAGCATGTTGAGCACGTGGAAGAGGCTATCGCCGTTGCAAGCATCGAGATGTCCGCCGGTTTCAACGACAGCAGCGTTAAGTCTGCCCATCTCGTCCTGCAAGTGCTCCTCGATGAGTTCCTGGTAGCGACGCAGTTTGGCAGGATGATAGCCACCGATGCTCTTGTGATAGAACGAGGTGGTGTTGTCGTTGAAGGTGCTGACGCTGAGGTTCAGGACGCGGTAATAGGTGTCGGTATCCTGCAGAATCATCTTGTCGGCCTCTGTCTCGGGGAACGCCTGAGCGTTTGTCTGCGGACGAGAGAACATGCCGTCGTTGAGGTAGCGCTTGTTCACGCCCCACATATCGACGAGGCAGAGCAGGATGATGCCTGCAATCATCGGAGTCGCCTTCAGTTTCTGGAAGCGATATGCAAGCAGCAGGACGGTGCCGATTGCCACAACGATGAAGCTGCGGAGGGCATCCGAAGTGAACATCGCCCTGCGCATCTCGCTCATGTTCGCCATGATTTGTCCAGCCATCTCCTGTGGAATGTAACCTGCCGAAACATATTGCTGCATGTACATCTGGTCGGAGGAAGAGATGTAATTGCCAAAGAAGACGTCCGGCATGAGCCAGAACAGCAGGGCTACACCGCCGGTGAGAGCAAAGCTTATAGTAATATAATGTACGCGCGAGATGTGGTCCTCTTTGCCACGCAGGCAGTCGGGATTGCTGACGACCTCTTTCAAGGCGAGCATCGCAAGCAAGGGTATCGTGAATTCTGCAATGACGAGGATGCTGGCGACGGTGCGGAACTTGTCGTACATCGGCACGTAATCAAGGAAGAAATCCGTGAAGCCCATGAAGTTTTTGCCCCACGACAATAGGATACTCAGCACGGTTGCTGCGATGAGACACCATTTCATGGGACCCTTCACGACGAAGAAGCCAAGCCAGAAGAGCATGAGAACGAAGGCTCCGACATACACCGGTCCGCTCGTTCCGGGCTGCTCGCCCCAGTATTGTGTAAAGGCACGATAGACGGGAACGAAGTCCTGCCTGGCATGCTTCATAGCGGTTTCGTTGTCGGCAAGCACTTGACTTGCACCGCCTTTGGTGTTGGGCACAAGCAAGGTCCACGTTTCGCCTTTGCCATAAGACCACATCGTGATGTAGCTTCTCTCAAGGCCGCTTGTCGTTTGGTCTGCGGGGTCTTTGGTCTTTTGCGTGAGTTCGCTCTTGCCTCTCATGCTTTCCTTGCTGTATTCCCAAGTGTGATAGAGGTTGCTCAGGTTGATGCAAACGCCGAGCACGCCGCCGATGGCGAAGCACAAGGTTGCCTTCAGCCACTTCGCAAAAGTCTTTTGTCGGATGGCGTCGATAAGGAAAGCGAGCGACATCAAACCGATGACGAACAAGAAGTAATAGCTCATCTGGACATGATTGCTGAGGACCTGCATCGCCGTGAAGAAGCCCGTCACCACGATGCCCAGCAGGTATTTGCCTCTGTAGCACAGCACCATGCCTCCGATGGTTGGCGGGATGAAGCTGAGCGTCAGTAGCTTCCAGATGTGTCCGGCTTGGATGATGATGAAGTAGTAACTGCTAAACGCCCAAAGGACTGCGCCGAGTGCAGCCATCCAGACGCGGAAGTCGAACGCCCTAAGCATGATGTAGAAGCCGAGCAGCATCATGAAAACGTAGGCTGCGTAAGCCGAGAGACCTGGCAAACCGAGCTGATAGACGCGCTCCAGCGAGCTGAGTGTCTCGGTGCTGCGGTAGCTGGGACTCATCTGATAAGTGGGCATTCCGCAGAAGAGCGTGTTGGTCCAACGCGTTCGCTCACCATTATGAGTCGCTCTGTACTGCTCCATCTCCACACCACTACCGACGCCTCCGGTGTGGTCGTGTCCTGTCAGGACCAACCCATCACGGATGGGCACGAAGAAATACATGACGCTGATGGCCACGAAGAATGCGATGGCCAGCACATCGGGAAGGATTTTCTTATAGTTCATAGTGCTTGTTTTTCAAAATGAAAGGCTGCAAGCCCAAGCAGGGAATGCAGCCTTTGTTCTTTTCCAGCGGAGCTGCGTAGGTTATTTACGCAGGCCGAGAGCTTTGACGATGGCACGATAGCGGGTGATGTCGCGGCTCTTCAGGTAATTGAGCAGGGCGCGACGCTTACCAACCAGACCGGTGAGGGCACGTTCGGTGCTGTGGTCCTTGCGGTTTTGCTTCATGTGCTCGGTGAGATGGCTGATGCGGTGAGTGAACAGAGCGATTTGGCTCTCGGCACTACCTGTGTCAGTTTTGCCCTGACCGAACTTCTCAAAGATCTCTTCTTTCTTAGCTGAATCTAAGTACATAATGTTTTGTGTTATGTGTTGAACTTGTTTGTCGAACAGCACCTCTCGTCGGCACTGTTTCGCAAATGCGGGTGCAAAGGTACGAATAAATGAGAGTATAACCAAACAAAACGCAGTTTTTTTTTGTTTGGCCGGATGAAAGTTCCTTCGAGACTTGCTCTCAAAGGTTAGAAACAAAGTGAAAAACCTCTTTTCCTGCTTTACGAACCCAAAGGAATCCACGTCGGGAAATGGAACACGCGCTTTTCCGGGCTGAAATCCAATATGTTGCGTTCGAGGTTTTTGCTGGTGTCCATATCGAAGACGATGCCGTTTATCTTGCGGAAGATGTTCGAGATACGCTCCGACGAAATGTTGAGAAGAACTTGTACGTTGTATTCTTTCCAGCCATCGCGAACCAACATGCAAACAAAAAGGTCGCGTCCCGACAATAGGCCCTTTCCGCTGGCGAGCATGGAAAAGATGAAGTCGTGATGCTCCACCTCGCTCATTCGGATATACGCTTCCCAATCTTTCTGATTAGGCCTGCCCTTGCCGGTTGCCAGAAAAGCCTGCATCTTGTCACGTGCCACACTACCTCTCTCCATAATGCCATCGAGGTCGGCCATCAAAGGCGACGTAAATGCTTTGACCTTCGTTAGGTTATGAATTTCTTCGCTCAGCTTTTCTATTTCTTTCTTCAGTGTTTTTATCTCCTTCTCATGGGCATCCTGCAAGCTTTTCAGTAAGTTTTCGAAATCGTTCTTCTTTCCTATCTGCTTTGTCATATTTGCTGAACTAGTATTAGTTTTCGCCGCAAAGATACATTTATTAGCTCAACTTTCCAAAAAAAACGCGCATTACTTCTTAGGGGAAAAGCTATCAAAGCCTCTTTCAACTTAGAGTTTTTGCAAAGCAGGAAGGTCAAACGGGACTATTTGACGAGGGAAATCAGCCGCCCAAAAACGCGAAAATGCTCAGCACAAAAAGGTGTGTTTCTCAACGTGGCACGCAGCGTTCATTATAGATACATGTATGTATAATTAAATGTACATGTATGTATAATCGTAGATACATGTATGTATAATGAACTTGACACGCTAAGTTTTGTAACTCGGCACGTCGAAACGGATGATTCGAAACGTCGAAAGGATTAACGTGCCGTTTTGAGACGATAGAAACGACGTGCTGAAAGGACTTGCAAGAAGTGTTGGAGTGGCTGAAGCTATATGGTTGGAAGGATTTCGCGCAACGGTATCATCACAAAGTCGCGCTCCAGCATGCGAGGGTGCGGAATGGTGAGGCGAGGAGTGGAAAGCGTCAAGTCGCCGTACAAAAGCAGGTCGATGTCGATAGGCCGGTCGTGATAATTGCCATTCCTCGACTTCGATTTGCGTCCCAACTCGCGCTCGATTTGCTGAGTTCGCCTGAGGCATTCCATGGGAGAAAGCGTGGTCTGCACCTTTACGGCAGCGTTCAGGAAGCGGTTCTCGCTTTCGAAGCCCCAAGGCTCGGTCTCGATGAAAGACGAAACACGCTGCACCGTGCCCACACGCTCATTGATAAGCGCAATGGCACGATGCAGCGTGTCTTCCCTGTCACCGAGGTTCGAACCCAAAGACAAATAGAGAGGTGACTCACAGCCCCCTTCCCGCTTTCCCTTTGGAGAAGTTTTTTTTAGCGAGGGGACAGCAACATTGTGGCACTCCCCCAAAGGGGAAATGGGGAGAGGACTGTTGTGGTGCTGTTCTTTAGTCAT
>Ga0256407_10003072_pt1 | contig 30435 bp, 22 predicted proteins | sample RumenRJG_04DNA_FD_193489 | JGI IMG/M metagenome (GOLD analysis project Ga0256407, IMG submission 193489) | Bovine rumen microbial communities from Lethbridge, Alberta, Canada - RJG_04 | ecosystem: Host-associated > Mammals > Digestive system > Stomach > Rumen | place: Canada: Alberta...
AGCGCAACACCAAGATTGCACCGCGCACCCACTTTGTCATGGAAGCCGATGGTGACCCCAAGGGTGGAACCTTCCACCTGCCGTTCACCCTGAAGGCAGGCCAGGACAATTATGTGGCCCTCTATGACGTGAATGGAGACTTGGTCGATGACGTGACGATTCCCGCCTCGCTCAAGCCTGGCGAGACCTATGCCATCGAAAAAGAAGGCCGTCTGCCCAGCGTGCTGGAAGATGGCAAGACCAGTTGGACCGTAAAAGACGGCAAGACTATCGAGACCGCCATTACCAAAGGCAACTACAATGCCCGTGAGGTCAACGAGAATATCGAGAAGTTCCGCGAGGAAGATCCCCACGGCTACTGGATTGCCCTGCTGGCAATGTCGGTAGTGTTCAGCGCCCTGGCACTGCTCTACATCCTGTTCAAGTTGTTCGGCAATTTTGCCAGCCGCAACCTGAAGGATGACAATAAGGAGCAAGCCCCTGCCGCTGTTGCCACGACTGCCGCTGCAGTTCCCGCAGCCAGCGGAGACCTGGACGGCGAGAAGATGGCCGCCATCTGTTTTGCCCTGTATCAGCACCTGAATGCCCACGACCAGGAGAGCGGCGTACTGACGCTCTCGCCTCGTGACGGTTCAGGCTGGGCCAGCAAGACCGGTCTGATGCGAGAATTACCCGTTATCAAGAAATAATCAACCATTAAAACCATTCACTCCAATGAAGGAATACAAATATAAGATCAATGGTAACGAGTACACTGTTGCCATCGATAACATTGAGGGCAACATCGCCCACATCCAGTTGAACGGCGTGGCCTATGACGTTGAACTGCCCGAGCAGCCCAAGGCCGCTCCCGCCGTTAAGCGCGTAGCCGTGAGCGATGCTCCCGCCGCCGCTCCCAAGCCCGCCCGCAAAGCCGCTCCCGCTGCTGCCGGTGGTCATGTGATTGAATCACCGCTTCCCGGCGTGATTAAGGATATCTTCGTCAAGGTTGGCCAGCAAGTGAAGGCTGACGACGTGGTATGCATCCTCGAGGCCATGAAAATGGGTAACGAGATTCATGCCGGCGTTGACGGTACTGTCAAGAGCATCGAGGTATCGAAGGAGGATTCGGTACTCGAGGGTAACACAATCATGGTAATCGGTTAAATGGAGTTGTAAGTTTCAAGTTGTAAGTTTCAAGTATGATTACCATTGTCTGGAAACAATTGGACCAAGGTATTATTACTTACAACTAAAAACTATGAACTAAAAACTTAAAAATCATGGTACTTCTGGACAGTTTCCTTTTCAATAAGTTGTTGGATTTCTGGCATTTCACCGGATTCTACAACTTTGACTACACTAACCTGATCATGATTCTGGTGGGTTTGTTCTTCATCTACCTCGCCATTAAACATGATTTTGAGCCCATGCTGCTCGTACCCATCGGCTTCGGTATCCTGATTGGTAACATACCTTTCCAGCCGGGCAACGAGATCGGCATCTATGAGGACGGTTCCGTTCTCAACATCCTATATCAAGGTGTCAGAAACGGATGGTACCCGCCATTGATTTTCCTGGGCATCGGTGCAATGACCGACTTCAGCGCCCTGCTTGCCAACCCCAAGTTGATGCTTGTGGGTGCAGCCGCTCAGTTCGGTATCTTTGGTGCCTACATGATTGCCCTGGCCCTTGGCTTCATGCCTGACCAGGCCGGCGCCATCGCCATCATCGGCGGTGCCGACGGTCCCACCGCTATCTTCCTGTCGTCGAAGTTGGCTCCCAACCTGATGGGTGCCATCGCCGTGAGTGCCTACAGTTACATGGCACTCGTGCCGGTGATCCAGCCGCCCATCATGCGCCTGCTGACGACCGAGAAGGAGCGCAAGATGCGCATGAAACCCGCCCGCAAGGTGAGCCAGTTGGAGAAGATCATCTTCCCCATCTTCGGCCTGCTGTTGACCTGCTTTGTCGTTCCGTCGGCAATCCCCCTGCTGGGTATGCTGTTCTTCGGCAACCTGCTGCGTGAGAGTGGCGTGACCAAGCGTCTTGCCCACACCGCCAGCAATGCCATGACCGACATTGTGACGATCCTGTTGGGTATGACCGTGGGTGCATCCACCCAGGCTTCGCAGTTCCTGACCAAGGAGACCATCTTTATCTTCTTCCTTGGTTTCTGCGCCTTCGTCATCGCTACCTGCTCGGGTGTGCTGTTCGTGAAACTGTTCAACCTCATCCTGCCGAAGAGCAAGAAGTTGAACCCGCTGATTGGCAACGCCGGTGTATCGGCCGTTCCTATGGCAGCACGTATCAGCAACGACCAAGGTCTGAAGTCGGATCCCAGCAACTACCTGCTGATGCATGCCATGGGCCCCAACGTGGCCGGTGTGATTGGCTCGGCTGTTGCTGCCGGTGTGCTCCTGGGCTTCTTGGGCTAACACAACACATCACAACACAGAATCAGGCGACCCGTTTGGGCCGCCTGATTTGTTATTCTATGAGCGAGCCTTAGGCTCGCAATACTCGGACAGACGCAAGCACACACATCAGTGCTTGAACATGCGGTCGATGGTGCGCTTGTCCTCGCGCTCCTTGATGCTCTGGCGCTTGTCGTACTGACGCTTGCCTCGTGCCAAGGCGATGACGAGTTTGGCCAAACCGCGCTCGTTGATAAACAGGCGCAAGGGCACGATGGAATGGCCGGGCTGCTGCACGTCGCGCGCGATGCGACGAATCTCCTTGCGGTTGAGCAGGAGTTTGCGGTCGCGGTGTGTGGTGTGGTTGTTATAAGAGCCGAAACTGTACTCGGCAATATACATGTTCTTGACCCAGACCTCACCGTTGATGACCGCACAATAAGTGTCGGTCAAGCCACACTTGCCCTGTCGTATCGACTTGATTTCGGTGCCTGTGAGGACAATGCCTGCCGTGTAGGTCTCGACGATCTCGTAATCGAAGGTCGCACGCCTGTTCTTGATATTGACAGGAGGGTTATTATGGTTGTTGTTCTTTGACATGGCTTATACTCACTGATTAATGTTGAAAAGACTCAAACCTGCCGTCAGAGCCAAAGGCAGACCCAGCAGCAATGCCGAAGAAATCACGACAAACTTGAAGACTTTCTCCTTCTTGACAAAAAGGTTGTCGGTGCCGCGATAGGCCATCCATGGCAGGTACACCCTGAAGAAGAGGACAGGAGTGAAGTCGCTGGGCAGCAGGTTGCGCAGAATCATGAGAAGCACCAGGAAAATGAGGTTGTAGAGGATGTAGTCGTTCAACCGTGCCGTGGCGCCCTCGGTCTTGACCAACTCGGGATAGAAACCGCCCAAGAGGTAAATAATGATGTAGTAACTGATGAAATAGGCCGAGAAGTGGATAATGCCCGACATCAAGCAACCGCTGAACGAGAGCGTGCGGTCATAAATCATGGGGACAAAGCACGACAAGGCCAATACAATCAGCAGGGGCATAAAGGCCGTACGCATAACCTTGCCCACCGGTATATTGGAATCATTGATCACCTCCCAGCCGTATCGCGGCGAGGTAATCACACAGAATATGTTCTTCCAAATGCTCATTTCATTTTTTGCGAGTGCAAAGATACATAATAATTTACAAATATAAACTCCTAAGGGCAAATTTAATTTACATTAGCAAAAAAGAAGACTGTTTTTTATGGTCCAGAATAAAAAAATGGCTACCTTTGACATCGACAAACAGATATCAATCAGTTAATTATTTCACCAAAACAAGAATGAGATGAAGAAAATTATCATTGCACTGACCACCCTGCTGGCACTCGGAGCCTGGCACCACTACCGACGGTGAGCAAGCAGGAAATGCTGCCGAGCAGACAAACGACGGCGGCAAGAAGGAGTAAACCGCCTGTTACTTTACAGAAAAACTCGCCCGAACGGACGAGTTTTTTCTTTTATCCAGTTGCGAGACTCAAACCCGCCACCTTTTATCGAACAGACAACCCCTGAAACAGCCCTAAAGCCATCAAAAGAGGAACGTGTGATACAATTCGGGCGTGTAGATGCTGGCAGGCACAAAGTAGGCCTTGGCTATCTCGTAGAAGACATAATAGAAGTTGCAGAATGCCAGCACGGCAAAAGGCAGTTTCAAGCGATGACGCCACGTGTAGTGCAGCACATAGCACACCATGACCAGGAAACAACCCCTGAGCAATTCACCGGGACGCGTCAGGTACTGGGTGGTGTTGGCAAGCAGGTTGATATATCCCATGTAGAGGAGCGTAAAGCGGAACAGGACGGGAATGCACCTGTCACGCGAGAACTCATCTCGTATTTTAGGATAATACCAGATGATGAAGCACATCGACAGCAGGGGGCACAACCGTGACGGCCCCATCACACCGCGGAAGGCGTACTCCAAGTCATTGGACAGGAACAGGCGATAATAGTGGCCGTAGCCAAGAACCTGTGCAAACTGCCCGATGTGGTCGAAGAGCACGCGCAGCCACTGAGGGAAGGAACCCAGAGCCACACAAAGCGCCAACAGGACATAGGAAATCCAGCGCCGGCTGCCACGCGGTATCGGTATCAGCGGGATGAAATAGAACAGAATGAACAGCACACACATGCGGTGCAGTGAAACCGCCAGCAGCGAGAGGGCCAGATAATACCAGAACTTGCGCCTGACGATGAGTTCGACCATCAGCACGAAAAGGCACTCGGCCAGCGACTGCCTGATGAAGCCCATCCAGAAGATGTAGTATGGCCCCAGGAATACACACAGCGCCAGCCATGGCAACAGCGCCTTGCGATGACGGAAGGCGTAGTAGAGCAACATGACCTGGACCAGCGCCCAAAAAGCGAAGTAGATGGAGAAGTGCATTCCCGTGCGTGCCATGCCGACAGTTATCAGCGAGAAGCCGGGCTCAAAATTGACCCTTGAGTAGTTCCCGAGGGACTGCATGCTCACAAAGTAGTTGTAATACATGTTATAATCCCACGAGGTGAGCCAGCGTGCCGCCGAGACGAGCACATAGAAGATAATGGCCAATATGATTTCCCAAGAGAAGAACGGCAGTTCTCCCCCACCCTGAACCAAGCCACGATTCTCGCGTTCGCCAACATGCCATCCAAGCCAAGCCAACACTGTAGCCGATGCTGTATAGACGATTAGGCTGAGTAACATGACTATAGAGGGACTACTGTTATTTGACGAGTGACATGTTGATAGTCAAACCATAGTTGCTGCTCGTCGTCGGATAGGAACTGGTGGAGACAAGAGGCATGTTGGACTGATAGTCGAAATAGGCGCCCATCGTGATGCGTTTGCTCACCACATAGTTGGCTGTGAAGTTGATGCTCCAGGTACGTGTACCGCTGGTGGGCTGTGCCGTGTTGTTCTCAATCTTGCGAATCAGCGCCGTGTTGTTGGACATCTTCACATTGAGGTTAAGCGTGAGGTCGTTGTTCACGTTCTGCTGCGAGTTCTTGAGTTTGAGAACCTGGTTGAAGTTGGCAATCTTGTAACTACCGCCCAGGGTGAAAGCCTTGGAGGTCGACTCAACCAACTGACCTGCCGACGAGTTGAGGGTCAAGGTCCTCTGGCTGTCGAACTGGGTGTTCAACGTGATGTCGTTGAAGAAGGTGGCCGAGAAACCGATGAGCGGTGCGAACTTCTCGGTCAGCGTCACCGATGCGATGTTGTAGGGCGACGACGGAATGGCGCCTCCCGTGAGCACGTCCTGAGTGAATCCCAATCCATTGCCGATGGTTACCCAGTCGGTATAAGAACTATAGGAGCCGACCGAATAGACGCACTGGTAAGCATGATTGAGATTGAAATTCTTGAATACCCTCTTGAAGAAAGGTATACGCATCAGTCCATCGTAAGTGATTTTCCAGTTAGGCAGGATAGCCTTGAATCCCGGGAAAGGATTCAGATTCACCTTTTTGGGATCCTTGCCCGAATAGGCAGCCATAAAGGCGGGAATGAGGACATCGCTGCTTGAGGGATTGATGGCACCATTCTCCAGACTATAGACTTCGCCGGCATAACCCTTTTCCCTGATGAATCCACGGTCGGGATAGTGGGTGCCCATATACTGCTGCTGCAGGCGATCGGCCACAACGGGGATATTGCTCAAGAACTTCTCGAAGATCTCGCTGCGATAATTGTCGTCGGCCTTGAAAGTCTTGAAAGCCGCAGCCATGGCAATATGGGTTTTGGTATAACTGCCGCCATAGGTGATGGTGGGATCATCAAACATGAACTGTATCTGGCTGGTGCGATTGTCGGTGCGGTTACCGTTAAGGGTAATCTTCAGTCCGGCAATGGGCTCCAACTGAATCTCGGCATTGAATTCCTGGGTATTGCCGTAGATGGCCGGCGAGGTCAAGGACTGATCGTTCATCAGCCATCCCCTTTCGATAGCCTTATCGATGTAGGAGCGTCCAGCAAAACCGAAGGCGAAGTCAAGACCGGGAGCCATCACATCATAGTGTGTCGACTGTCCGAAGATGTCACCGATTTCGGGTACGAACTGGGGCACGTTGAGCGAGGTGGTCTTCTTCCACCTAATATTCACGTTGCGCACACTCATGAGCAGACGGCACGAATACTGGGCAAACTCAGTGAAGAAGTTATGGGTCTCGGCCTTCTGAACTTCGGTGATGGTGAACTTGAGGTTCTCGGTTCCCAAGGTGTTGATGATGACATTATCCTTATCCTTGACCTTGTAGTCCACCTTGAACGGTTTGTCGTCGGTAGTGGCAGCAGTCACCTTGATGTTCTTGACACCGAGTTTGTGGTTAATGACAATCGCCGTGTCGGGGCTCAACTTGACCGTTCGGTTGAACTTCTTGGGCTTTTCCTTCTTGCTGGTCGTCTTGTTGCGGTTGGAGTTCTTGCTGGAGAATCGCTCGTCTACCTTTTTAAGATAAGGAATCTTGCCATAGAACTGGTCGAGGGCGAAACGGCCATCGACAGACCTGACGGTCTGATTGGCAATGGAGTTACCCGACGAGATGCCCTGAAGAACGGCACCACGGTCCCAACGGTAGGTGGAGTTGTAGGAAGCATTGGCCGTAATCCATGACAAGATGGGAATCTGTTGGAACGGAGCCTTATAGGAGAGCGTAAACGTCTGGTTGTAGGCCCACGGTGTACCCAGTCCCCTGATAGAATTCATGACGGAATCACGCCAATCGCGGTACTCGTCGGGGAAGAGTTTGCGGTTGACCTGTCCCACGGGTTCAAGAATGTGGGCCGTTGTGTTGCTGTTGAAGGTCACCGACAGCGACTTGGTGAAATTCCAATTGAGAGCGAACTGTCGATCCCAAAGGAAGTTCTTGCTGACAGATACCGGCAACTCGATATCGATACCCGTCTCGTTGCGGGTCAACTGCTCGTAGTAATACCTTGAGATGTTGGTGCTGAAAGCGATGTTGGTGGGCAGCCAGTGCAACTCCCAATCGCGGAAGAACTTCATGTCCTTATTCTTCTCGTCGATAAAGCGCGTGAAGGGCTTGAACGGCTTAGCATAAGGAGTCCAAGAATACTGCATGCTGCCACGATAGTCGTTGGTGTTCTCGTAGACATTCTCGGGGTCGTTCAAGTGCTGCTTGTTGAAGGAGTAACTGAACGAGAAGTTGGCGGGATCCCAAGGCATGGGATTCTTCATCGTCTTCACGTCAAACTTGAGTCCCGAGATGGAGAAGTTCTGGGCCGTGCGCTGGGTGACGGCATAATTCATGATGCTGTCCTTCTGATGCTTGGTCTCGCAAATGTCGACGGCCTCCTTGAGTCTGACGTCCTGGTCCATGGGGTTGTACTTGGGCGTCGTCTTCTCGTTGCTGTAGGAGTAATAAATGGGCGCATGGAGTTTGACTTTCTCGGGGATGAAACGGCCCAAGTCGGTCTGCACCGCGATATTGTACTGGTCGTAGTTGTCGAGACGGCGCTGCGACAGGCTCTGGTCTACCGAGCCGAATCCCTCGGTCTCCTTGTGGTAGCCCATATTGAGGGTAGCGATATCACTCATGTTGAGCGTCATCGAAGCCTTGGCAGCCCAACCGCCCTCGCTATCGAAGTCGGTCACACGCAACTCATCGACCCAAACGACACAACTCTTGGTCGTCGGAGAGTTGTTGCGGATACCGATGAGCATGACACGCACCTTGCTGAGCGACGGGTTACCGACAACATATACCTTGTTGTTGGGGTGATCGTCGTCGACATCCTGGTAGCGGATGGAATAGCCCACGCCATCGAGACCGGCCATCTTGTCGGCATTGCGGTGCTTCTTGGCATTGACCAGCACATCAAGGTTGATGTCGAGCATATTCTCGGTGGGCCATACAGTCTCCCTATGACTAGTGTTATTGGTGCTATAGCGTCCCGGCGGGGTCACAGTCAGCGGAATCTCGTACTCGTAGTAGTTATTCTTCACGTCGGAACCCAAACGGACGAACAAAGATACATCGCCGTTGCGCAGGTTGGTCGCGTTGTCGATGGTGGCCTCGTTATGGACGAACATCTGGAGACGCTTGTAGGTTCTCAGATCCAGATCGGTGTTGCGGTACACACCACGAGCGTCGCCGGCATCAAGATCATCGACCGTCAACTGCATAGACTGCTCATTAAGTTGGGTAATCTGTGACTGACCGCTGTCAATGATACGCGATACACCCGGCGGCAGAACATAGTTGACCGGGTCGCGCGTTGCATTCTCCTCGATATTGACGGTGTTGATGCTGATAGTACCGTTGGCCGGCTGATCGCCGCGCATATTGAGGTTATACTTGTAGTTGCGCCACTCGCCACGCACGAGTTCGAGAGAAGCGAAACGCAAGTGGGTAACGCCTTTGAAGCCGTGCATGAACATACGCATGAAGCGGATGGTCGAGAAGTCCTGAATGGAGCCCACCTTCTTATCATAACTCATCAGAGGAATGGTGAACTGATACCACGTTGCCTTCTGGACTTCACCGTTGATGGTTTTCACATTGGCCACCTGCTTGTCGGTAATGTAGTTCATACCCACCTGCATCGAATCGGGATGGATGGCGATATGATACTGGAAGTAGCGCTCATACTCGTTAAGCGTATTGTCCTGGTTGATATCCTCGACATCAGGCGTCGAACGTGAGGTCTGATACTGGCCATCGCCCGCATCGCTCTGTGACAACGAGTTGCCTTCGGTACCGTTGTAATGCTTGTAACGGTCGTTGATGGAGAACTTCTGCTGGTCGTAATAACTGTTGCGGTAGTATGCGTAGTTATCGCCTGCCGGGTCGTTGAACGGCGAGAAGGGATCCTGCTGCATAGCGGCCTGGGTCGACTCGGGCAGAACAGCGCGCAACTCATCGAGGAACTTGGCATAGGACGGGTGGGTAAATTCTTCCTGATTGGACAAGCCATCAAGGCCCACATCCTGGAGGATGCGCGCGCCGTTAGTGTTATCAAAGGCATAGGTCAACGAGGTCTGTGACGACACCTTGCCCCAGGCTGTATAGGACACATAGGTTGTATCGCCATTGATCGGCAAGCCATTCTCGTAACTCTTTAGTCCATCCTTGAGGATGTCCTCACTCACCTCACCAAGGTTGAAATAGAGTTTACCACCCTCATCATTGCCCAAATCGGGATCCATAAACGGGTCAAGGAGCCAGAACTGGATGTACTCGATATTGGACTGCTCGAAGTTGGTCTGATCGATTTTGCGCATGATACCGCCCCATCGTCTCTCGGGATAGAGCAGGTAGCCTTCGGAGTCAACGTCTGTGCCGTCGAGGTTGTAAGGACCACGCTCACGCGGATAGAACGAGAGGTTCAGCGTCTGTACTACCGATGACTGGCCATAATTGACTTCGCGACCGGGGAACACCTCGCTGAAGAGGACCTCGCGCGCATAAGGATAGGACAAGGCATCGTGGTCATTCTTAATATGACCGGGCGCGTAGGAAGAGTTGCGCTGGGTGAACAGGCGATCGACATAGTACCAGGAGAGCAATGCACGGTTCTTACCGTAGGCCACGTCGTTGCTCAAATTAGCCTCAGGCACGATCGACGAGGGAGAGGGATCATAGGGAGCCGAAGACAAGAACCACGAATAGGGCGAACGCATATCGATACCCGACTGGGTGGACTCAAAGTCGTCGATATAGGAACTACCCGAGTTAGAGCCCGTCCTGGCCTGGTGGGGCACCAACTGGGCGAACTCGCCGAGGAAGTTGATGCTTGACGGAGCAACCGCATTAACGGTGGGAATCTTGTTCAGCAGGTTGGTGAGCCACATGAACTGGCCATTATAGGAGACGTTGGCACCCCAAATGGTGTTGTTCACAAGTTCGCTACCGATAGCGACCTTATCGCCGATAGCCTTCTCGCCATAGTGCATTACCGTGGCTCCGACATGGAAATTCTTGTTGAACGCATAGTCGAGGTCGAGTCCCAGCAGTGTCTTGCGCTGCATGCTGAAGGTGGACTGGTTCTCGAGCGAGACGCTGATGTTGGTACCGGCGTCGATGATGCTCTGGTTGGTAATGGTGACCGTACCCATGGTATAGTCGACCGTATAATCGCTGTTCTCGGTCAGCGTGACACCGCCGGCGGTGACGACAACCGAACCACGGGCGACGTTGGTGGCATTGAGTTTGATGACGCTACCCGAACTGGACTGGTATTCACCGGCAAGGACGAACTTGTTCTTGTCGCTGAACTGCTGCGCAACGATGAGCGTAGAGTCATAGAGTTCGGTGTAGATATATTGCTTGGCGATGTTATCATCCCCGAACTTACGGCGCAAGTGCTCACCGAACGGTTCGGCAACCGGGAAGATGACCTTACCGGTAGAGGACTGGATGGTGTAATTCTCGATGTAGTCAAAGCGACCGTCGATATTGGACTCCTGGTTGGCATCGAGGCGGTCGAGGTTCATCACCTGCAGCAAGGGTACACCGTTGATATCACCTGCAGGGATGTAGGTCAACTCGGTACCTGTTGTGTCACTGAGGTACTTGATATTGAGTTTGAAGTTGTTTTTCTGAATCTGATAGGCACCAAGGGCGTAGACATTCTTCATGGCAAGGTCCCACATGCAGTATTCGGGCGAGGAAGTGGTACCCTTCAGCATCTTGACGTAGAGCGACTGGTCGGTAGAGGTGATGTCGCCCGAGAACTCGCCGACCCGATAGGTGCGTCCTTGATAGGTGTATTCATAGGCCACAGCGAGGATCTCGTCGCTGGAGAGAGCCGTCTTGAGCATGATGTAACCGAGGCTTGAATTGAGGGTATACTCGGAAGACGTCAGCAACCTGGCACTCTCAATCTTCTCGTAGTCCTTACCACCCTCGAAGCCGTAATTGACCTTGAGCGGCTCGAGCGCCGTGGACGCCTTGCTCATATAGCGAGCATCGGGATACTCGTCCTTGATTTCCCTCATCAACGTGTTCGCATCGTTGGACGGCATAGCCGATGCATCGCCAATCCAGTGGGGGTTGTTGATGTTACGTTCATCACCCTCACCGACGTCCATGAACGCCATGATGTTGCGAGCCTCGTTGTAGTTGTTGCGTTTGTTGGTCACCCAAACCTCGATACGGGTGATCTGCACACCCGATGACACGATAGGCAGAGTTGAGCACCACTCATCGTAGTGGTCACGGAAGAAATGCGATAGGAAGTAGTTGCGGTTCTGGTCATACTTGTCGGCCGTGATGTAGAACTCGGTGGTCTGGGAGCCGCCACGGCTGCTGACAGTCTGGGTCTCGCTGTTCTGCTGCGAAACCAGTGCAGTGGCCGTGAGTTTGCCGAACTGCAGTTTGGTCTTGATACCGAACAGCGCTGCGCTACCGTGAATGAGCGAGGAACCGGTGGTCATGCTAACGTTACCTGCCTCGATATTCTTGATGATTTCGTCCTCTTTGCCCTCGTAAGCGAGTTTGAGGTTCTTGGTGTCAAAATCGAATGTAGCGCCGGTGTTGTATGACATGTTGAAGCGCATCTTGTCACCGACGGTGGCAGTGATGTTGGCCTGAATCTTCTGTTCGAAGTCGAAATAGGTCTTGCGGCGCTGGGATACCGAGAGTGCAGGGTTGTCGGTAGAATTGCTCTTGACACCCATATTGATGACAATCGAACCCGTGGTCTTGAGTTGCACACCACCAGGACCGAAGATGGCCTCGGCCGGTCCCATACCGAACTGCATGTCGAGGAAGTTGAAGGGGTCTTTCTCCTGTTGCTGCGCGCTCTCGGCATTCTTTTGACGATAGTATTCCATCATCGAGCGACGGAAATCAGCGTTGCTGAACTCGTCGGGTGACAAAATGTAAGGCGTGACAATGTCATAGTCGCCCAGTCGCGTGTGCACAACGTAACATCCGGTCTCGGGGTCAAACTCGACTTCGGATGTGATGTTGGAGGGGTCCTTGAGGTCGGCAGCATACTCTTCGTTACCCTGAACATCGTCATAGTTGCGGGGTATCGTCGGTCTCACGCCAAAGTGGAGGTCGAGTTTGGGCATAGGCTGCGATGCCGCGTGCCTTGTGTCGGGCGCGGGTGGAGGCGGCGGCAGGGTGCTGTTGACATACTGAGCCCACAACACATCACCGCCCGCCCACAAGAGAATGAGCGTGCCAAAAATGACTGAAAACAATATTTTTTTCCTCTTCAGCATTCAATTATACCAGTCGTGAAGCGCAGCGTCGGGCAACAATGAGAGGCCGTGGCCTATGCTCACATCATCTTGAGGGCCTGCTTGATTGCCTGCTCGGCAGTCAACTCTGGATGGCTGGAGAACAGCGATTTAAGCGTCTTCTGAGACGCCTGCTGCGGGAATCCCAGCATGACGAGCGCGGCAAGTGCTTCGTCAAAGGCCTGACCTGCGGATACGCCTGTATGATTTAATAACGTATTATCAGCAGGTTTTATTTTATCTTTAAGGTCAACTATTATTCTTTGTGCGGTTTTTGCTCCCACTCCCTTGACGGCTTTGAGGCTTGCCACGGCTTCGCTGGCGATAGCCTGTGAGAACTCGTCGGTGTTCAATGACGACAATATCATGCGTGCCGTGTTGGGGCCGACACCCGATACAGAAATGAGCAGCAGGAAGGCTTCGCGCTCGCGTTTGTCGGCAAATCCGTAGAGCAGGTGCGCGTCTTCGCGGATAGCCTCGTGGATGTAGAGCAAGGCACTGTCGCTGGCGGCCAGTCTTGAGAGTTTGTCATAGGTAGTCAACGAGATGTTGATCATATACCCTATCCCACCCGTTTCGAGAACCACATAAGCGGGATTGAGTTCGGCGATATTGCCACGGATGTAATCAATCATATTCTAAGGATTTTTCGGTCGATTAGTGAATGTTGTTCGTGCCATTACCACTTAACTGAGGATGTCATCAATGATGGTGTTGACGTCGCTGATGTTGACCTCGCCGTCACCATTGACGTCGGCGCGGCGGGTGGTGTCGGCATCGGCATGTCCGCCAAGGATGATGCTGATGACGGTGTTGACATCGCTGATATTGACCTCACCGTCACCGTTGACGTCATTGCTCTTGTCCTCGATGTGGAGGAGATAGCGCATCGCAGCATTGACATCGAGTTTGCCATATCCCCATTTGGCGGCTTGTCCCGGCTTGACGCCAGCATCCTTGTAGCAGGTGTGGCTCAGGATGTCGCGGATATCGGCATTGCCGAGGTCGGGATTCACTTGCAGCATGAGGGCCACTGCGCCAGAGACGACAGGAGCCGACATGGATGTTCCCAAGTCAGGACAGTAAGTATACTCAACCCCATCGACCCATGCCGATGGTTGCCAATACTCGATGTTGGGCGGGTTGACATCATACCTGTTGGCCGAGGCAATGATGACACTGCCGGGAGCACAGACATCGGGACGCGGTATACCGTTGTCGTCAGGACCGTAGGATGAATAGTAGGACAACTCCATGGGAGTGCTGAGGTAGCGGAAGTAGGTGGTTCCGTCACGCAGGGGCACATACTGGCGGGTGTTGTAGGACCCGACAGAGATGACGCTGTCGGTTGCAGCAAGGTCATTGATTGAGCCAGCCGTGGTGCCAGTGCTGACCCACGGCAACGAGAAGTTGCTGAAACTGTTCTGCCCCGAGGTCCACACCGAGAGCGAGGTGGCCAGGGGCGTATAATAGATGAAGCCGAGCGCATAGCGACGGCTGTTGAGTGTCAAATCGAGTTGGCAAACCGAGGCGGGGCGCTGGTTAACCTGGATGGCACCCGCAAGGCTTGCGGTGCCGGTACAATACTGTGCCAGCGCATCATCCTGCTCGGTGGACAGTTGCAGGGTTACACCGGCAGCAGTAGCACCGACGGCTGATGAGCGATAAACAATCTGTCCGCTGTAAGTGTCAACAATGACAAATCGGGTGTTGAAGGGTTTGTCCTTGAGGCTCCACGCGCTGACCAGTCCTTTACGCTCAAGGGTGCTGGCGCTGATCAGAGCAGTGATGGTGTCCTGCTTGGTGGCGATGTCGGCAGTGAGGTGGACAGGGATGTCGCCATCGTTGCCCGCCGAGACAACGAAGATTCTGCCCGGTCCGGCAAACTGGCTGAACACCCTGTTGAGGTAAGAAGTGCCGTCATGCGGTCCGACATTGGTGGAGTGACTGATGTTGATTACACAAGGTTTGTGCTTGCGCGTGGCATAGTCGCAGATGTAACTGACGCAGTTGGCGACACGCGTATCAGTGAGTTGGTTTTCGGGAATGCCGCACAGGACGAGATCGGCACCGGGAGCGATGCCATGCCAGTTGTTGCCAGTGTAACTGCCTGCAGCAATGCCGGCAACCTGGGTGCCGTGAGGCGTGTTGGGGTCATCGGTGGTGAGGGCACTGATCTGTGCCGACGACTCGTAACAACTGCCCGGCATCCTGACGGCACGGATGACAGGAGGCGTGCCTGTGGTATCAAGAGGCATATAGACGGCCTTGACTCGCGTCAGGCCATTGGAGTCGCACAGGTTGATGTGATTATAGTCAAAGCCGCAGTCAATGATGCCAATGATGACATCCTTGCCGTCGTAGGGCATATCGAAGCCTTCGCCCGCGAGCACGGGCTCAACCCTCGAGTAGTACCTGGCACTGTCGGAGCAGGTCTCGAGAATCACAGCACGCGTCACCTTGGTGACGTTGTCGATGGCCAGAATCTGGGCCTCGGTGGTATTGGGATTGACTCGGGCCGTGACAAAGCCGTCATACCTACCCGTGAGCAGTACATTGTTGTGTTTGAACTGATATTGAATGTAGTCGGTCAGGCTGCCATTAACCTCGATAAAGGTCTCATAGTAGTCAGGGTCCACATTTTGTGCCTGGACACGGACCACCGATGCCAGCGAGCACAACAAGACCGCCCACAACAGGATCAATCTCTTGAATTTCATTTTGGTTGCCAATTGCTATCGTTATTAACCGACAAAATTAGTACAAAAAAACAATAGCGGCAAAAAAAATTGGCCACGGCGTGATAACTCACGTCGTGGCCATTGTGTTGTCAAATCATCTATCCGCTAATTACAGCGAGTTGATGTATTTGCGAAGTGCATCATTCTCGGGCTCAATATCGAGCCACTTCTGATAGTAAGACTTGGCCGTAGCCTTGTCACCGCGGTTGAAGTAGTAAGCAGCCAGGTAACTGTAAGCGCTCCTGTAGTAGTTCTGGTAGCCGCTCTTGTCCTCCTTAGCATCGAGGATGCTGATGAGTTCGCGGTAGGGCTCAACTGCAGCACCGGTGTTGGCATCACCCTCGCGGAACATGGCCAGCCTTGCCTTCTGGTTAACGATCTGCACATTGCCGGGAACCATCTTGTCAACTTCATCGAGGTATTGCTGAGACTTGTTCAGTGCGTCGGCCTTTACAGCCTCATCAAGTTCCTTATTCGATGCAATACCATAGTAGTATCTCGACAGGTAGAAGATGTCGTTGGCCTTGCAGTTACCAGAGTCATACAGGCGCTGGTAGTAGGCAGCAGCATTAACATAATCCTCGGTCTCGGCATAACTATCGCCCATGTAACGGATGAGGTCAAAATTGTTGGGGTTGAGTTTCAGAGCAGCCTCGAATGCTGTGATAGCCTCGGCGCCGTTACCAACTTCCAACAGGGCCTGACCGTAGTCGGTATAGTCACGGGACTCACGTGCAGAGCCCTTGGGGATCATCGTGTCAAAGAAACTCTTACCGGCCTCAACTGCCTCGGGCCATTTCTTGAGTTGCACGAGGTTGTAGAGTTGCATACGCTTCATGTAGTAAATGTTCTCATCGCCGGGAGTGAGCCTGTTGATCAGTTGCGTTGCCAGGTCATAGGACTCCTCAAACTTATCGCCGAAGAACAGCAGTTGCACGTAGCGCACCTCGTCCTGTGCAAAGTGGTTGGGATTCTTAATGTACTTACCGTATTGCTCGGCAGCCTTAGTACCCAGGTTGTCGGCATAGTACTTCTCGGCGAGTTCACGCTGAACGAGAGCCGAGTTGGGCACCTTGGCCTGGAGTTCCTCAAGACGCTGGATAGCGATAGAGGGAACAACGTTGAAGTAGGTGTTGGCATACTTCACGTAGGCCTCGATGTTGTTGGGATCCTGGCCGAAAGCCAGTTCGTAGATACCGGCTGCATTACCCCAGTCCTGCTTGTCGGCCTTGGTGTCGGCCTCAAAGATGTAACTGTCGGGATCTTCGGGACTCCATTTGCGAGCGTTCTTGATGCACTTATCAATATCCTTGGCATAGGTAGTGGGATTGGCATCATAGTAAGCGCGTGCAATCTCTACTTCGAGTTTGGGATCCTTCTTGACGAGTTTGCGAGCCTTCTCTAAGAGTGCCTTAGCGTCGCCACCGTTGCGCAGTGCAATTGCAGCCTGGCCCACGTAGTTGTAGGGGTTGTTTGCATTGGCAGCGATACCCTTCTCGAAGTTGGCAGCAGCCTCGCTGACCTTACCCTGGTGCAGAGCGATCTGACCCAGATAGTAGAAGGCTTCGGCTTTGTCGGTCCTGGCATCGTTGAGGTTGCGTTCAAGCAGTTCCTTAGCGTTGTCAAGACGGTCTACCTTGTAGTACTCAATACCGTCCTTGTAACCTTGTGCGTTGGTTACGAGCGATGCACCCATCAGGATGAGTGACGCGAATAAGAATTTCGTTTTCATTGCAGTAACAATTAGATGTTAATATTTAGTTGTTTGTTTTGTTCTGTAAGCATATTGGCAAATTCCGTGCCAAATTGTTAAATTATTGAACTTCAACGTATCGAACTGGCTCTGCAGCGGGCAATATGCCGGTCTGCAAGATGATTTTCTGCCCGATCACACCCGTCAGGAAGGTGTAGAAACCGTGGTCCAGCGAACCGAGATAAGATGCATCGATGGCCCAGATGGTACGCACCAGGGGATAGTCACCACTGCTGATGTAAGCCTGATAGGGCTTGAAGGCATCGAGTTTATCGTCTTCCCTCACCGGCATGACCTTGATGCGGTCGGTGAAGTCGATCAGTTTCACCTCGTTGTTGTTCCTGAGTTCGTCATACTTCTGCTCAATGGGTTTCTCGATATTCTTGAGGTCGCTGGTAATCCAACTAACGCCGATGAAGCCGATGACGTTCTTGTACTTCTCAACAGCCTCGAACACGTCGGTGCTGGTGCCGCGCGCATAGACATTGGGGCCAAAAGGTGCACCATTGAGGAACTTATCCTTCATATAGTTGACCACACCGGTGCCCGAACCGTCGAACATGACCTTGATGGAGTCGTTCTTGAGTTTGGTGGGCAACACCTCACCCCATCGTTTCACCTTGCCGGTGAAAATGTCGCTGATGTCCTGCATAGTGAGTTCGTCAATGTCGTTGGCCTTGTTGACAATGATCGCGACGGCATCGACAGCAATCATGCGGGAGCGGTAAGCACGGTTCTGCACCTTGAGCAACTCGCGCTGGTTGTCGGTCAGGTCCTTGGAAATGATGATGAGGTCAACCTTCTTTTGAACCAGTGAGTCGAGCGCATCGTGCTCATTGATATACTCGGGCATGATGCTGGCTTCGGGATACTGGAACTCAAAGACGGCAATCTCCTGTTCGAGGACACTCTCGAATGACTCGTCACACATGATCTTGGCAATGCCACGCGTGCTGGTGCTCTTGGGCATGTTGTTGCCGCACGCGGTAAGCATGAGGAGCATGAGAACGACGGCTGCAGTAAGTATGTTATTTGTTGTCTTCATTTTCATCGGAATTGTTAGATTGGTCACTGTAGGGGGTGGTGTACCGTCCGTATTGAGGCTCATCGCCTTCGTCCAAGTCCTGGCGGCGCATTCCATAGGTGTGCTCGCCTTTGTATTCACGATAGCCCCGGTAGATGCCGTAGGCACCAAGGACAATGGCAAAGAACCAACGGATGCCATTCCACATCCTCGTCGGGGGCCAATCAAAAAAGTTGATGGCCATCAAGACGGCTACGCCCAGGTAAAACAACACCATGAAGAGGCTGAAAAACAACTTGGCGCCCTGCGTGAACCCTATCTTTTTATTGTTCATGATAATATCGAATTAACGTCATTTTTTGCCGTTAGACTGCCGTAAAGCCAAATAGTTTACAACAATCAAACGACAAAATTAACACTTTATCCTTAATTGCGGTTGTTAAATTATTAAAAATTGTTCTCATGTTAATAAAACCAAGGCCCGTTTAGTCCACACATCGCTCTGTCGCACTTACAGTTAGCCGAATTTTTCAGGCAGATTGCGGTTATAAGTCCCTACCCTACAAGCCATTCAAAAAAAAGCGGTTCAAGTGAATGTCTATTCTGAATGCAGGCCTTAAAAACAAAGGAAAATTGACGATTTTCGACAAAAAAGTTGTATAATTAAATTAAACATTGTACATTTGCACAACCTTAAATCAACTTTTATTCATACTATTTTTTCCTAGGGCACCTTCGTTGTGATAACGAAGTGCTTTTTTTACGACCATGTCAACTAAGCCGGCCGACCCATTTTTGGGAAGTCACCTATTGTGCATACTATACAAAAAAACAGTTCCCGGTGCAGACGAACTGCAACGGGAACGTATATCCTGATGGTATTGATGGTATCAATAGTTGCGTGCGAAGATAACGCGGCGCTTGCTGGGCTTGCCGGAATAGACACACACGCCATCCTCTTCGGGAGCATCCAGAGGGATGCAGCGGATGGTCGCCTTGGTCTCATCCTTGATGCGCTCCTCGGTCTCGGTGGTGCCGTCCCAGTGAGCAAGGATGAAGCCACCCTTCTCGATCTGCTCCTTGAACTCGTCCCAGGTATCGACTTTGAAGGTCATCTCCTCGCGGTGGCGCAGCGCCTTGGTGTAGATGTTCTGCTGGATTTCTTCCAGAAGGTCCTTGACGCGGTTCTCGATGCCAGCCAGTTGCTCGCTGCTCTTCTCGAGCGTGTCGCGACGCATCACCTCGACCGTGCCGGCCTCGATGTCGCGTGCACCGAGCACGAGACGCACGGGCACACCCTTGAGTTCGTAGTCGGCGAACTTGAAGCCCGGACGCTTGTTGTCGGCGTTGTCATACTTAACCGAGATGCCCATGGCACGCAGGTTGGCAACAATGGGTTCAACCACCTTGTTGACCTGCTCGAGTTGGTCATCGGTTTTATAGACGGGAACAATAACGACCTGGATGGGAGCCAAGTGAGGCGGCAGTACCAGTCCGTTGTCGTCGCTGTGCGTCATGATGAGGGCACCCATCAGGCGAGTCGACACGCCCCATGAGGTGGCCCAAACGTCCTGCAGTTTGTTTTCCTTGTCGATGAATTTCACGTCGAAAGCCTTGGCAAAATTCTGTCCCAGGAAGTGGCTGGTTCCCGACTGCAGCGCTTTGCCGTCCTGCATCATCGCCTCGATGGTGTAGGTCTCGAGTGCGCCAGCAAAGCGTTCGTTGGCGGTCTTGATACCCTTGACCACGGGCAGGGCCATATACTTCTCGGCAAAGTCGGCATACACGTTAAGCATCTCGACAGCCTTGGCCTCGGCCTCCTCCTTGGTAGCGTGGGCAGTGTGTCCCTCTTGCCAGAGGAACTCGGCCGTGCGCAGGAACATGCGAGTGCGCATCTCCCAACGGAAGACGTTGGCCCACTGGTTGATCAGCAAGGGCAGGTCACGGTAACTGTTGATCCAGTTGCGGTAGGTGTTCCAGATGATTGTCTCGCTGGTGGGACGAATGACCAATTCCTCCTCGAGTCTTGCCGAGGGGTCAACAACGACGCCCTTGCCGTTGGGATCGTTCATCAGGCGATAGTGTGTCACCACGGCACACTCCTTGGCGAAACCCTCGACATGGTCGGCCTCACGGCTGAGGAACGACTTGGGGATGAGCAGGGGGAAATAGGCATTCTGCACGCCAATAGCCTTGAACATATCATCGAGTTGCCGCTGCATCTTTTCCCAGATAGCATATCCATAGGGCTTGATGACCATACAGCCACGCACTGCCGACTGCTCGGCGAGGTCGGCCTTGACAACCAGTTCATTATACCATTGAGAGTAATTGTCGGCTCTCTTTGTCAAATCCTTTAATTCTTTTGCCATTTTGTTAATGTGCTATATATATTTAATTATGTGTTATTACTTCTTACTTAGCCTTCTGCCGAATGTTGATTTTGCCTTTTTTGGCCTGCTGCAGCATCACCTTGTCGGGGACGAGATAGATTTCGAGGCGCCGGTTCAACTTGCGGTTCTCCACCGAATTGTTGTCCACGATGGGGTCGGTCTCGCCGAGCGCATAAGGCACCACATAGTCCACGCTGCCGTTCTCCTCAAACCAGTCGAAGATGGCGTTAACACGCTGGCGCGTGAGGTTGAGCGTATAGGCCGAACTGCCGGTGTTGTCGCTATGCATCACGAGCAACATTTTGTAGAATCCCGGATTGGTCAGCATCGAGAGGAAAGGCTTGAGTTGCGCTTCTCCCAACTTGTTGAGCACCGTGTCGTTGGCGTCGAACAACTGGCTGGCCGGAATGGTGACTACGATGACCTCGTCGTCGCGCATGACTTCAACGTCAAAGTTTGCCTTCTTGAAGGCCACCGCCATCTCATACTGGTAGTCCTGTACCCTGTCGGCCTGCTTATCGTTTCTGATCTCGGGTGTTGCAATGTTCTCGTCGAGTGACAACTCATAGATGTCCACTTCGTCGGTTTTGGCAGCCAACTGCTGGACGCCCAGGCCGAGCATCACAACCATCATGAAGATATAAGCAAAGCGTCGCATGAATTGTTCTGTCATTCTATCGTTATTACTTGTTGAGGTCCAGTAGCCCTTGCGGGATATCCATGACCATCACCTTGTTGTCCAAATCAAATTCCACAATCAGATCGTCGACGGCAGGAATCATCAGTTCCTCGTCATCGCGGGCGACGATGAAAATGGCATTCTCGGTCTGCTCGTCCACATCGATGATTTCACCCACTACCGTGCCATCGGTGTCGCGGAGTTGAAAGCCGATGAAGAAATCCAACGGGTAGCCGTCGGCGTCTTCGTCTTCACTCTCTTGCTGAAACTCGCGCTTGAGGGCATAGATATCGCGGTTGACCAGCCGCGAGGCCTCCACCTCGTTGTCGATGCCGTCGATGGTCAGCAGGACAGTCTCACCCGACTTGGGCCTGCAGGTGTTGACAAAGAACGGCACGAAGATGCCATCGATGTCGGTTACCAGACAAGACAACTCCTGGACGAGACCCAAATCCACATCGAGTGTCGCCGATATTTCTCCGGCGACGCCGTGCGGCTTGTTGTAATGGCCGATTGCTATGAGTTCGTCTCGCGTTATCATTGTCTGTGTTACCTATCGGCGCTGTCCATTGCGCCACATTGTTATTCTATAGATAAGGACGGAGCCTTATTTCTTCTTTTTCTTTTTGCCGGCAGGCTGTGCGGGCTTGACAATCTGGTACTCATGCAGGCGATGTGTCTCGGGGTCGAGCCTGATGACACCATGGCTGTAGTAGGCCAGGTCCTTGAAGATTTTGGCATCCTCGACATCCTCGTTATTGATTTGGAAGATGAGTTTCTTCATGTGGTTGGCCAGGAGCATCACCAGGGCATCGCGTTCATCACCCTCGGGATAGGTTGCTGCACGTTCGATCATGCGCTCGATGTTCTTGCCATAGTGGCGGAACTTGATGGGCTCCAGTTCGTACTGGATGGGCTCGGGCTTGGTATCGAGACTCTCTTCCCGGATAATGTCGTCGAAGGGAAAGTCCACATCGAGCCTGAAACCGCTCATGATCATCAGGTGGTCCCAGAGTTTGTGCTGGTAGTCGGTCTCGGCACGCAACTGTGGGAAGATGTTGGCCATGTTCTGGACAATGGTAAAGGCGCAACGAGTGCGCTCGTCACGGTCTTCAATGTCCACGCAATGGTCAACCATCTGCTGGATGTTGCGTCCGTACTCGGGCAAAACCAGTTTTTTGAGTTGTGAGTTATATGTCAACATAATCTGCAAAGGTACAATAAAAAAACGTCTGCCAAAAATCCATCCCCGGTTTTCTGCTATTGTGCTACAGTCCCAAGACCGGATTTTTGGGCTTAATCGCCTGAAACTCTTTCAGGTAGAGCGGCGTGCTGTAGGCCACATCGATGAAGGCCTGCTCACGATAGGCTTTCTCGGCCAACGCCATCATATCGACCGCAACGGGCTTGACGCCCTCGACAAAACGCACGCCATCGCGTGTGAGCACCTGTCGTGCCTTGTCGCTGCCATTGCCCATTAAGATGAGCGTGTGACCCTTGTCGAGCAGAGCATCGAATGAGTGCTCGTCGAGAATCATCGCCTGAGGCTCCAACACGGCTTCAAGCGAGGGAGCATAGGCGGCAGTATATACCTCCATGCGGCGGGCGTCGATCATGGGCACATAGAGCACGTTCTCCTCATCGATAAAATGATTGAACATCGTGCTCACGGCCATCAGTTGCAGGGTGTTCACCCCGATGAGCGGGACATTCAAGCCGAAGGCCAAACCCTTGGCCTCGCTCAGGCCTATGCGCAGTCCCGTATAGGAACCAGGTCCTATGCTCACCGCTATGGCATCGGGTTTCATCTCGCGCGAGCGGGCATAGTCAAGCATCTCCTTGACGTACTGGCTCAGCATCGTGGCATGGGTCTGTCCCTCGTAGTTCTCGCGATGGTCCAGCACCTGTCCCTCGCTGGTCAAAGCCACCGAGCACACCTCTGTCGACGTCTCTATGTTCAGGATATTAGCCATCTCCTTTTACTAAAAAACGTGCAAAGGTACAAAATAGTTTTCAGTTAACAGTTTTTTAGTCTCCAGTTTTTTGGAAAAGTGCTGTTCTGCAATGCTGTGCTACAGCGCGGCAATGAGTGCGTCGACGTCCTGGGGCGAGGTGGCCCAACTGGTGACGAAACGGCAATTCATCATGTCGCCCACAGGGAACCACTGCTCAAAGACGAAATCCTTCTCCAGACGATCGATGGTGGCCTTGTCAAGCAGCACAAACTGCTGGTTGGTGGGTGAGTTGCTGTACATCTTGTAGCCCCGAGCCACGAAAGCATCACGCAGGCGCATCGCTTGCTCGACGGCATGTCGCGCAATCTTGAAGTAGAGGCCGTCCTGCATCAACGTGTCGAACTGGACACCCAGCAGACGACCCTTTGCCATCAGTGCCCCGTGCTGCTTAACAGTAGTAAAGAAGTGGTCAGGCGCCTTCATTCCCGAGAAGACGACAGCCTCGCCACACAGCGCGCCGCACTTGGTACCGCCCAAATAGAACACATCGCACAAGCGAGCCAACTGAGGCAGAGAGATATCACACCCCTCGGCCATCAGACCGTAGCCCATACGGGCACCGTCGATGAACAACGGCAAACCATAGTGCTTGCAGACGCCATAGATGGCCTCGAGTTCGGCACGGGTATAGATGGTGCCCATCTCGGTAGCGAAAGTGATATATACCATACCCGGGAAGACCATGTGTTCAAAGGCAATATCGCCATAGAAAGCCTCGAGCCTCTGCCTGAGTTCACCGGCATCCATCTTGCCATCGTGGCTGGGCAAGGCCAAGACCTTGTGGCCGCCGAACTCGATGGCGCCCGACTCATGGACATTGATGTGTCCCGTTTCCACAGCGAGTACACCCTGGTAGCCCCGCAACAGCGCATCGATGACGGTAGCGTTGGTCTGCGTGCCGCCGACGAGGAAGAAGACGTCGGCTTCGGGCATCTCGCAGGCAGCGCGCACTTTTTCACGCGCGGCAATGCAGAAATCGTCAAGTCCGTAACCCGTAGTCCGTTCGTCGTTAGTCTCAGACAGTCGGCGCAAGATTGCCTCGTGGCAACCGTTGTTGTAATCACTCTCGAAAGAAATCATTTTTAATACTCAGTTTTGTTCTTGATTGTCGTTTTTAGCCCCTGGTTTTTGCCGGGGATTCAAATATTGCGCAAAGGTAATTCAAAAAACACAAAATTGCACTATCTTTGCATCATGAAAGAGGACAAAAAAACGATTATCTACCAGTTGATGCCGCGATGGTTCACCAACCTGAATGCGCAATGTGTGCCTGACGGCACGATCAAGCAAAACGGCTGCGGCAAATTCAATGAGATTGACGACAGCATCTTGCGTTCAATCAAGTCGTTGGGTGCAACCCACGTGTGGTACACCGGTATCATCGAGCATGCCACTGCTACCGACTATTCCCGCCAAGGCATTGTGCCGTGTCATCCCCACGTTGTCAAGGGCAAGGCCGGTTCGCCTTATGCCATCCGCGACTACTATGACGTATGCCCCGACCTGGCCGTCAAGGTGAAGGACCGCATGCATGAGTTTGAAGCACTGGTCGAGCGCACCCACAAGACGGGTTTGAAGGTCATCATCGACTTTGTGCCCAACCATGTGGCGCGTGAGTACGAGAGTGATGTTAAACCCGCAGGAGTCAAGGACTTGGGCGAGGGGGACAACCCGATGATGTTCTTTGACCCGAAGAACAATTTCTTCTACCTCACAGGTCAGGATTTTGCTCCTCAAGGCGTGGACCTGGGCAGCGGCAAGGACGGCTACCGCGAGTTCCCCGCCCGTGCGACGGGTAATGACTGCTACACCGCTTTTCCGAGCCGTGACGACTGGTATGAGACCGTGAAACTCAACTATGGCGTCGACCCATGGAACGGCAGCACTCACTTCGACCCCACCCCACCCACCTGGAACAAGATGCTCGACATCCTCAATTTCTGGGCCGGAAAAGGAGTGGACGGTTTCCGCTGCGACATGGCACACATGGTTCCCGTGCAATTCTGGCAGTGGGCCATCAGCCAGATCAAGGACATCCACCCCGGCATCATTTTCATCGCCGAGATTTATGACACGGCGTTATACCACAGTTACCTGCATGAGGGCGGCTTCGACTACCTGTATGACAAAGTCACGCTCTATGACACACTGCGCGGAATCCTGTGCAGCGGATGGCCCGCCAGCGACTTGACACGATGCTGGCAGACCGTTGAGGGCATCGGCGATCATATGCTTGCATTTCTCGAGAACCATGACGAGCAGCGCATCGCCTCACAGCAGTTCTGCGGCGAGCCATGGCGGGCAGTGCCTGCACTGGTGGTCGCCGCCACGATGTGCACGGGTCCGTTCATGCTCTACTCAGGACAGGAACTGGGCGAAAAGGCTGCCGATGCCGAAGGCTTCAGCGGGCACGACGGACGCACGACCATCTTTGACTACTGGAGCGTTCCCACCCTGCGCCGCTGGCACCAAGGCAAGCCAACGAGCGACGAGCGCCGCCTGCGCTCGTGGTACCGCAAGTTCCTGCGTCTGTGCAACAGCGAGAAGACGTTGTCCCGCGGGCAATTCTTTGACCTGATGTATGTCAACCAGGACACGGTCGACACAAGGTTTGTATATGCCTACCTGCGCCACTGCGGCGGTGAGATGACGCTGGTCGTCGCCAACTTCGGCGACACGTCTGTCGAGACCGGCATCCGCATCCCGCAACATGCCCTCAACTGCGCCGGAATGCCGCATGGCCAGTACTCCTGCTTGGACCTGATGAACGGCGCATCGACTGTGGTGAACTTGCTGGGCGACACAATGTTACCCGTCCAGGTCAAGGGACACGATGCCGCGTTGTACCGCATCTCGGCAACAGAGTGACGCCGGGGATGCGCGTTGACAACGCGCAATACTGAACAGCACAGACGGGAACGCACTGGCAGCGCAAACTGACAACAGCGACAACTCACAAGACTGGATAACGACAGTAAGGCAGTGCTACCGAGCACTGCCTTACTGTTGCTGGCTCTCACTATAAAATGGTGGATTTAATAATTATTTTGAGTTATTATTTTTTAATGTGGGGAATTTGCTCTACTTTTGTGGGTAGTTTAGATAGACATGATGAAATACCTGAGTCTGCCTGACCACACGACGCACATTCTTCCGTTCTATTTAGCAATGGAGGAGTATGCTGCACGTATCCTTGGAGAAGATGACATCTTCTTCATGTGGCAGGTGGAGCCCACGGTCATCTTTGGTCGTAACCAGTTGATAGCGAGCGAGGTGAATGTGGATTATTGCCGCGAGCACGGCATTGCCTTCTATCGTCGCCGCAGTGGTGGCGGTTGCGTGTATGCCGACAGGGATAACATCATGTTCAGTTACATCACCCGCAGCGACGAGGTGCAGACGACGTTCAGCGCCTACACCAGCGCTGTGGCGTCGATGCTGCAGGGCCTAGGGCTCGATGCCAGCGCCAGCGATCGCAACGACGTGCTGATCGGCTCTCGCAAGGTGAGCGGTAACGCGTTCTACCACATTCCCGGCCGCAGCATCGTGCATGGCACCATGCTGTATGACACCAACATGGAGCACATGCTGAACGCTATCACGCCCTCGCGCGAGAAACTGACGAGCAAGGGCGTTGAGTCGGTGAGGAGCCACATCACGACGTTGAGCGAGCACCTGTCGATGGATATCGAGTCGTTCAAGCGCCACGTGCGCGAGACGTTGTGTGACGGCGAAATCGTGCTGACGGCCGACGACGTTGCCGAGATTGAGCGGCTCACCCTGCCCTATCTGGAGCCGTCGTTCTTGTGGGGCAACGACCCGCGGTGTGAAATGAGCCGCGGTGGCCGCATCGAAGGCGTGGGCAGCATCTATGCCGACCTGTCGCTCAAGGGCGGCACGGTTCACGACCTGCACCTGAAGGGCGATTTCCTGCCACTGTGCGAGGACGTGGACGAAATGCTGCTTGACAGGCTGCGTGGAACACGACTCACTGCCGGAGACCTGCGCCGCGCCCTCGACGGCGCCGATGCAGGCAAGTGGATACTGAACCTAACAAACGAACAATTAATAACACTATTAACCAATTAAAAACCATTTAAAAACCGTGACTGAAGAAATCAAAGTTACCTGTCTTCATGACAGGCACGTTGCGCAAGGCGCGCTCATGTCCCCCTTTGCAGGCTACGACATGCCCATCCAGTATGTAGACATCACCACCGAGCACAACGCTGTTCGCCAAAAGGTGGGTGTATTTGACGTGTCTCACATGGGTGAGGTGGAAATCACCGGCCCCGATGCCGCCAAGTTCACCAACTACATCTTCACCAATGACATCACCGCCATCAAGGCCGGCCAGATTCTGTACGGCATGATGCTGTACCCCGACGGTGGCACTGTTGACGACCTGCTGGTTTACCGCGTTGACGATAACGACTACTTCCTGGTGATCAATGCCGCCAACATCGACAAGGACGTGGCTTGGATCATGGAGCAGGCCAAGAACTTCGACGTGAAGGTAGACCACCAGAGCGAACTCTACGGCCAGATTGCTGTTCAGGGCCCCGATGCCGAGAAGACAATGGCTGCAGTGCTGAACATCGACACTACCGACCTGACGTTCTACACGTTCAAGAAACTGCAATATGACGGCAAGACTATCATCGTGAGCCGCACCGGTTACACCGGCGAGGACGGCTTTGAGGTATATGCCGATCCCGCCATCATCTGCAAGATGTGGGATATGCTGATGGAAGCCGGCGTACAGCCCTGCGGTCTGGGTTGCCGTGACACCCTGCGCTTTGAGGCCGGTCTGCCCCTGTATGGCGACGAATTGACTCCCGAGATTTCACCCATCGCTGCCACCTTCGGCATGTTTGTGAAACTCGACAAGGAAGGCGGCTTCATCGGCCGTGATGCCTGCGCTCAGCAGAAGGCAGAAGGCACTCCCAAGAAACTGGTGGGTCTGGAACTTGAAGGCAAGGCTATTCCCCGCCACGGCTACGAAGTGCTCGACGGCGAGAACGTAGTGGGCTACATCACTACCGGCTATCACAGCATCACACTGGACAAGAGCGTTGCATTCGCACTGGTTGACCGCGCCGTTGGCGCCCTGGGCAACACGCTGAACGTGCGCATCCGCAAGAAAGTGTTCCCCGCTACCGTGGTGAAGAAACGCTTCTATACCCCCAACTATAAGAAGTGAGTTAGTTTCTAGTCCCTAGTTTCTAGTCCCTAGTTTCTAGTCCTTAGTTACTAGTTTCTAGTGGCGTGATTTTCAAGAAGAGATTTAAAACAAAAAACATATTTAACTAATTAATTAATTTATAACACAATGAGTAAGATTATCGACGGACTCTATTACAGCGAGTCACATGAGTATGTAAAGGTAGAAGGCGACTTCGGTTTCATCGGCATCACTGACTATGCACAGCACGAACTGGGCAACGTTGTCTATGTTGACATGCCCGAGGTAGACGATGAGGTAACCGCAGGTGAGGACTTTGGCGCTGTTGAGAGCGTTAAGGCTGCCAGCGACCTGATGTCACCCGTCAGCGGCACCGTTGTTGAGGTCAACGAGGCCCTCGAGGACGAGCCCGGCCTGATCAACAAGGACGCTTTCGAGAACTGGATCATCAAGGTTGAGATGAGCGACAAGAGCGAACTCGAAGGCCTGATGGATGCCGCTGCCTACAAGGCCATGATCGGCGAGTGATTTTGAGTGAGAAGTTAGGAGTTAGAAGTTAATAATTAACCGACAACTGTAAACTAATTAATAATGAGTTATAAATTTTATCCGCACACCGACGACGAGATTCAGGCCATGCTGAAGACGGCCGGTGTCAAGTCGCTGGACGACCTGTATCAGGACGTGCCCCAGGAACTTCAACTCAAGAAGGAGTATGAGTTGCCGACGGCGATGAGCGAGATTGAGGTGCGCCGTTTCTTTGACGGTCTGGGCATGGGCAATGTCACCATGCGCACCTTCCTGGGAGCAGGTTATTATGACCACTACAGCCCCGCCGTTGTTCAGGACATCCTGAAGCGCAGCGAGTTCCTCACCGCCTACACCCCCTATCAGGCCGAGATCTCGCAGGGCACCCTGCAATACATCTTTGAGTACCAGAGCATGATGGCCGAGTTGACCGGCATGGAAGTGAGCAACGCTTCGATGTATGACGGCACGACCGCCACTGCCGAGGCCATGATGATGGCCATCTCCAATGCCAAGAAGCGCAACCGCATGCTGGTGAGCGAGACCATCAGCCCCTATGTGCTGCGCGTGGTGAAGACCTACGCCAAGTACCAGGGCATCCAGATCGACATGGTTCCCGCCAAGGGTGGCGTGATGGACCGTGACGCGCTGAAGGTGGAACTCGAGAAGGACGATGTGGCAGGCGTTATCGTTGCCACGCCCAACTTCTATGGTATCCTTGAGGACTTTACCGGCATTGCCGACCTGTGCCACGAGCACAAGGCACTGCTCATCATGAACTGCGTGGCCACCGCCCTGAGCGTCGTTAAGTCGCCGGGTGAATGGGGTGCCGACATCGCAGTGGGCGACGGCCAGAGCCTGGGTATCCCCCTGAACTATGGCGGTCCCTACGTTGGCTTCCTGTGCACCACCAAGAAACTGATCCGCAAAATGCCGGGCCGCATCGTTGGTGCCACCAAGGATGCTGACGGCAAGCGCGCATTCGTACTCACCCTGCAGGCCCGCGAGCAGCACATCCGCCGCGAGAAGGCCACCAGCAACATCTGCTCCAACCAGAGCCTGATGGCGCTGTACGTGACCATCTATATGGGCCTGATGGGTGCCAAGGGTCTGAAGGAGGTCAACTCCATCAGTTACAGCAATGCCCACTACCTGGCCGAGAGTCTGGTGAATACCGGCCTGTTTGAGATGGCTTATCCCGACAAGCCCTTCCTCAACGAGTTTGCCGTGAAGACCAAACTCAATATCGACGAGTTGCAACAGTACTGCAATGACGAGTACATGCAGTGCGGTCTCAAGATTGCCGACGACACGCTGTTGATTGCCGTGACCGAGACCTATAGCCGTGAGGATTGTGACGACCTTGTTGACGCATGTGTAACCTTTAACGAAGAAAAGGAGGGCAAGTAAGTTATGAATAACACTTTTTACGGTAAACTCATATTTGAGTTGTCACAGAATGGCCGTC
>Ga0256407_10003078_pt1 | contig 30412 bp, 19 predicted proteins | sample RumenRJG_04DNA_FD_193489 | JGI IMG/M metagenome (GOLD analysis project Ga0256407, IMG submission 193489) | Bovine rumen microbial communities from Lethbridge, Alberta, Canada - RJG_04 | ecosystem: Host-associated > Mammals > Digestive system > Stomach > Rumen | place: Canada: Alberta...
AGGCAAATCAACAATGAAGAAAAGAATAGAGATAAATAAAATGCTATTAACATTAGTTTTAGCATTTTGTAGCTGTGCTGTTCACGCAGGTGAATATCAATACTGGGATGACCTTGATGAAAAATCAAAATCCGAGATCATCAAGTCGATTGATGTTGACAAAAACATCATGAAGCTATATTTGCATGAGATGAAATTATCAGACAACGATTTGTCTGCAGCTATATTGGATACATTATGTTCTTCAACTGATAGCAACAAAAGAATGCTCTATTTCTATATCTTGAATGAAATCGCAAATACAGCAGATGGAGCTGTTGCAGAAATGCTTGGCGGATATTGTATCAAATACGTTAATAAAAATACAGATTATGCTTTGGAATATTTTAGCAAACATCAAGACGTTGCCAATAATTATGCCGAAAGTATTGCTGGTGAATTATATCTAAGCGACACAAGTTTTTCTCAATATGAACAAATTCTGCTTAATTCTGCGGAAAGCGAATGTGCAAAGGAGTATTTACCGGTATTTCTTAAAGAAACAAAACGCATATTAAGTAAATATGCAAAAATTCCTTTTATTGATGTTTTTGATGAGTAATTTACTTTCAAAGAAATAGCGTGATACCGACATTATGCAGTATCACGCCATTATTAATTATTATGAAAAGCGAGATTATTATTCAAACACATCCTCTACGCTTGGCCCTGATTCTGAAGCATCAGACTTTCCCGACGAAGCACAGGCATCATAGCCATGAGGGACATCGAAGGTATCCTTCTCGGAATACGGCAAGGACTCGTCCTTATAGACCTTTTGTATGTAGTAAGCATAGATAGGAAGTGCCATAGAGGCTCCTTGTCCGTAGAACATATTGTCAAAGTGGATATCTCGGTCTTCGCCTCCTACCCAACAGCCGCTTACGAGGTTTGGCGCAACAGCCATAAACCACGCATCGGAGTTGCGATTGGTTGTACCGGTCTTACCACCCATCTGAGCCTTGATGCCATACTTGAAACGCAAGCGGCCACCAGTACCGCCATCAATAACACCTTGCAGAAGAGCAAGCATCTTGTATGAGCTTTCCTCTGATATAACCTCAGTTACACGAGGCTCAAAACGAGCCACAATATTACCCTCATTATCCTCAATACGGGTAACGAGCATAGGGGCACAACGTATGCCTCGATTGGCAAAGGCTGTATATGCGCTAACCATCTCTGCAACGGTAATGTCGCAAGGACCGAGACAAAGCGACATGGAAGGAACTATCTCTGGGTTGTTGATGCCATACTGACGAAGCAGAGAAACGAACTGCCCAGGATCGAGCTGACTCATAAGATATGCACTTACCCAGTTGCTTGACTGTGCCAATCCCCATTTCAAAGTAACCATCTCGCCAGAACGCTTGGTGTTTGTATTACGAGGTGTCCAAGGCTGTCCGTTAACCATATAGGTCTGCTGCCAGTTAGGAGCCTCATCACAAGGAGAGAATCCGTTCTCCATAGCAAGGGAATATAGCAGAGGCTTCATAGTAGAACCCACCTGACGACGGCCGTCAGAAGCCATATCATACTGGAAATGGGCATAGTTCAATCCACCTACATAAGCCTTCACCTGTCCGGTCTTAGGATCCATACTCATAAAGCCAGAACGCAGGAATGACTTGTAATAGCGGATAGAGTCGAGCGGAGTCATGGTTGTATCAATCTCGCCCTTGTAAGAGAAGATTGTCATCTCCACAGGAACATTGAACGACTTGCGGATTTCCTCGTCAGAATAGCCTTCCTTCTTCATACCACGATAGCGGTCGCTCTGGGTTATAGAGCGGTTGAGTATGTTGTCAATCTCCTTCTTCGTGAGCTGGGTAGAGAACGGAGCATTCTTTTTGCGCTTGTTCTCCTTGTCGAATGCCGGTTGCAGATACTTTGCCACATGGGCATAGACAGCATCCTCGGCATATTGCTGCATACGGGAATTGACTGTGGTATAAATCTTCAAACCATCCTCGTAGATATCATAGTTACGTCCGTCCTTGTTCTTGTTCTTATTGCACCAACCATAGAGAGGATCCTGCTCCCAAGCGATAGAATCAATAACGAACTGAACCTTCTGCCAAGACTGATACTCTGAGCGTATTGGCTTTGTAGCAGTCATATATCGGCGCAGATACTCACGAAGATAGGTAGCAGAACCTTCTTTGTGGTCAGTACGCTGGAAATTAAGCTTTATAGGCTCCTTGGAATACTTCTCATAATCGGCATCTGTGATATAGCCTTCCTTACGCATCTGCGAGAGAACAACATTACGACGCTCAAGACAGCGATCTTCATGACGGACAGGATTGAAATATGAAGGGTTCTTGCAAAGACCGACAAGGAGAGCAGCCTCCGTAACAGAGAGGTCTCTTGTATCCTTATTAAAATATGTATGGGCAGCAGTCTTGATACCTACGGCATTATGAAGGAAATCGAACTTGTTAAGATACATGGCTATAATCTCCTCCTTGGTGAAGTTACGCTCAAGCTTGATAGCGATAACCCACTCTATCGGTTTCTGCATAGCACGCTCAAGTGTAGAATGAGCTTTCTCGGTATAAAGCTGCTTTGCAAGCTGCTGGGTTATGGTACTACCACCACCGGCACTCTCCTGTCCGAAGATACCACGCTTTACAATGGCACGCGAGAGCGAGATAAAGTCAATACCGGAATGCTCGTAGAAACGTGCATCCTCAGTAGCCACGAGAGCCTGTATCACATTAGGCGAAATATCCTTGTAATGTGTCTGAATACGGTTATCTGTACTACGGCTCCATGTGCCCAGCGTCTTTCCGTCTTCACTTATAATCTGAGAGGCATATTTGTCAATAGGATTCTGCATAGCCTCCATGTCAGGCATGTAACCGATCCATCCGTTCCAGATGGCGGTAAAGGTAATTGCTGTTGCGATAATACCCAGAACAAGCACTACCCAAAGTGTATAAATAAATTTTTTGCGCATCATTTTCGATATTTGAATGCAAAAATACAATAAAACTTTTGAAAATAGCACGATTTTTGAAAAATTATGATTAACTTCGCATCCGAAAACCAAAAATGACAATTTTGGAGATGGAAAAACATAATTTTGTTACGATTGCCGACCTGTCAAGAGAGGAAATCCTTTACTTGATAAGTATGGCTCAAGAATTTGAGAAGCATCCAAACAGAGAGCTGCTCAAAGGTCGCGTGGTGGCAACCCTTTTCTTCGAGCCTTCCACACGCACACGTCTTTCATTTGAAACAGCCGCCAACCGTCTTGGGGCTCGTGTCATCGGCTTCTCTGACGCCAAGGTGACAAGCGCAACCAAGGGCGAGACATTGAAGGACACCATCCTTATGGTTTCTAACTATGCCGACGTGATAGCTATGCGCCACTACATTGAGGGAGCTGCACAATATGCTTCCGAGGTGGCTCCTATTCCTATCATAAATGCCGGTGACGGAGCTCACATGCACCCTTCACAATGTCTGCTCGACCTGTATTCAATATACAAGACTCAGGGCACTCTTGACAACCTGAACATTTATCTTGTAGGAGATTTGAAATACGGACGTACGGTTCACTCGCTAATCACGGCTATGCGCCATTTCAATCCTACCTTCCATTTCGTAGCTCCTAACGAGCTTGCTATGCCACAGGAATACAAGATGTACTGCCACCAGCACGGAATAAAGTATGTGGAGCATACGGAATTCAACGAGCAGGTAATATCTGATGCAGACATTATATATATGACTCGCGTACAGAAAGAGCGTTTCTCCGATCTTATGGAATACGAGCGCGTGAAGAACGTGTATATCCTTCACAGAGACATGCTCAAGCTCACCAAGGACAACATGAAGATTCTCCACCCTCTGCCTCGCGTAAACGAGATTGCATACGATGTGGACGATGATCCTCACGCATACTATATTCAGCAGGCACAAAACGGTCTGTATGCCCGAGAGGCTATCTTCTGCCATTGTCTCGGCATCACTTTGGAGGACATAAAGAACGACAAGATGATAATTGAGTAGTTTATGAACAAGAAAGAACGCTTGGTTGCCGCTATTGAGAACGGCACCGTTATCGACCATATTCCATCTGAGAAGACATATCAGGTGGCTTCACTCCTTGGGCTGCATAAGCTCACAGAGCCTGTGACTATCGGCTACAACTACCCATCAGAGAAGGTGGGCAAAAAAGGACTGATAAAGGTTTCCGACAAATTCTTCTCCGACGAGGAGATCTCACGTCTCTCTGTCGTTGCTCCTAAAGTTGTGTTGAGCATCATCAAGGACTATGAGGTTGTAGAGAAGAAAACCGTTGAGATTCCTAACGAGCTCCACGGAATAGTGAAATGCAACAATCCTAAGTGCATAACCAACAACGAGCCAATGAACACCTACTTCACCGTGGTGGATAAACTAGCAGGCATCGTACGTTGCCACTACTGCGACAAAGAGCAGGATATTAAGAATGTGAAGTTGTGCTAAGAAACAGACAGTCCCTTTCCTTAGACAAGGAATTAGATACAAAAAATCCCTCAAGCTGATAAGCCTGAGGGATTTTTTATATTATTGCTGTATGTCTAAAATTAGATACGCTTACACTAAAATCCTTATTGTTACCTGTTACTTGTTACTGGTCGTGATTTCCGTTTGTCTTCGCTAAGCCTTCGCTATGCCTTCGCTCTGAGTCCGCTCCTAGGACTATAGGATGAACGGACCTACAACGGACTTACAACGGACCTGCAACGGACCTGCATCTTAGGGAGAAGTTCTAGCAGAATATCAATGAAGCCTGTATTAACTTTGGGGAAATGTTTTTGGAATGATTTTCGCGTTTTACATCGTTTTTCAAGCATACTGAATAAGATGATTCAGCCCAAAATTAATGCTTATTGTTATGCTATTGAGACTATCAGCAGCCTATACTCTGCCCTGTAATTACATGTTAACAGCTTCATTATCTTTACTTTAGGTAACTATAGCCAAGATCTGAATCTCGTTCAGCAAGCAAGATAATCACGGTCAGTAACAAGTAACAGGTAACAATAAGGATTTTAGTGCATGGCCAAAAATTTTACAGAATATTTCTAAGGAGTTTATATACCTTATTATATATAGAATAATAAAATATAGGCAGTTGATTATACTATTTTTCTTATTGTTACCCGTTACTTGTTACCAACACGTTTTCTGGGATTAGTGGCTTACCGTAGAAACAGCATATCCGAAGTTCTATGTTTCATGTACTTCGGACATGCTTTGTGTCGTTTGCCGGACACCAATAATTTCTAATTCCAAAGGAATACAAAAAATCCCTCAAGCAGTTTTGCCTGAGGGATTTTTATTATATTATTCTTTTCAAAAGAGGCATGGCTTAGGCTCTACTTGCCTTCTTCCTTTCGTTGTGGTCGAGGATAATCTTACGGATACGCATTGACTGCGGAGTAACCTCCACCATCTCGTCTTCCTTGATATACTCAAGACATTCCTCAAGAGAGAGAACCGTACGAGGGATGATGCGTGCCTTATCGTCAGTACCAGAAGCACGCACATTAGTAAGCTGCTTTGCCTTTGTCACATTGATTACGAGGTCGATTTCGTGAATATGCTCACCAACCACCTGACCAGCATAAACATCCTCACCCGGATCAATGAAGAACTTACCACGATCCTGAAGCTTGTCTATTGAATATGCGAAGGCTGTACCTGTCTCAAGCGCAATCATACTACCATTGACACGACGGACAATCTCGCCCTTGAACGGCTGATACTCCTTGAAACGGTGAGCCATAATAGCCTCACCCTGTGAAGCCGTGAGAACGTTAGTACGAAGTCCCATAATACCACGTGAAGGTATTTCGAACTCAATGTTCACGCGATCACCCTGACTCTCCATTGATGTCATCTCACCCTTACGGCGAGTAACCATATCAATCATCTTGCTTGAGAACTCCTCTGGCACGTTGATTGTAAGTTCCTCAATAGGCTCACACTTCACACCGTCTATTTCCTTATAGATAACAGTTGGCTGACCAACCTGAAGTTCATAGCCCTCACGGCGCATTGTCTCGATGAGCACAGAGAGATGAAGCACGCCACGACCACTAACAACCCATTTATCCGTTGAGTCCTCGAAAGGCTGAACACGAAGGGCGAGGTTCTTTTCCAGTTCCTTCTGCAAACGGTCATTAATATGACGAGAGGTAACGAACTTTCCCTCCTTACCGAAGAATGGCGAATCGTTGATGGTGAACATCATAGACATGGTTGGTTCGTCGATGGCGATTGGCGTCATTGCCTCCGGATTCTCGAAGTCACAGATAGTATCACCTATCTCAAATCTCTCAAGACCGATGATAGCACAGATATCACCACTTTGAACGCTCTCCACCTTTGCGTGGCCCATACCGTCGAATACATGAAGTTCCTTTATCTTCGTCTTCTCGAAAGTGCCGTCACGATGTGCTATGGTCACGTTCATGCCTTCCTTAAGCTCGCCACGATGAACGCGGCCAACGGCTATACGACCGGTATAGTTAGAATAATCGAGCGATGTGATAAGCATCTGAGGAGTACCCTCAAGGTGCTCAGGAGCAGGAATTACCTCCACGATCTTGTCAAGCAGGTAGTCGATATTGTCTGTAGGAACATTATAATCCTCAGCCATCCAACCGTTCTTTGCAGAACCATAGACAACAGGGAAGTCAAGCTGATCCTCTGTTGCATTCAGTGAGAACATAAGGTCGAAAACCATCTCATAAACTTCCTCTGGACGGCAGTTTGGTTTGTCCACCTTATTTACAACAACGATAGGCTTCAAACCCATCTGCAAGGCTTTCTGAAGCACGAAACGAGTCTGAGGCATAGGGCCCTCGAAGGCATCCACGAGCAACAGACAACCGTCAGCCATATTCAGCACGCGCTCCACCTCACCACCGAAGTCTGAGTGTCCCGGTGTATCAAGAATATTGATTTTTGTCCCCTTCCAATTAATTGATACGTTCTTTGAAAGAATCGTAATTCCACGCTCTCTCTCAAGGTCGTTTGCGTCAAGTACCTGATCAGAATTGTTCTGACCCTCACGGAACAACTTTCCTGCCAACATCATTTTATCAACCAATGTGGTCTTTCCGTGGTCAACATGCGCAATAACCGCAATATTTCTTATATCCTGCATAATTTGTATTTTTTCAGTGTTTTCTCGAAAACGGGTGCAAAATTACTCATTTTCTGCGAGATGGGCAAATATTTGAGTAAAAAATTGTGTATTATACAACTTTTTATTAATAAAGACAGAATGTCAAATCGCTCCATGTAATAAAAATTTCGCCCAAAGATATGATTTTCTCGAATTTTATTAGTACCTTTGCATATCATTTTCAACAATGACAAATGTAAAATAAAAGGTAAATGTAAATAAGACAAAGGAAACTGTTCAATATATCAACAACCAATTTCCTTTACCCATAATTAACCATTACGCAAAAATGAACGCAAGAAAAGTTATTGGCTTTGTCTCCATGGACGATCCGTTCCACAATAGGGTGGCTTGGAGCGGTACAGTTTACAAACTTAGAGAAGCAATAGAAATGGCAGACTTTGAAGTAAGATGGATACCCTATAATGCCAGTTTGAAAAACAGAATGCTGGATTATTCCATAAGAATACAAAACCGTATTTTCCGCAAAAGGATATGGCTGACAAAATATCATTTTCGCCCAGTTGTAAAACTGTGGGCAAAAGAGATTGACGCCTGCCCCGCAATAAAAGAATGTGATTATCTTTTCTTTCCTCTTGGAGCCCAAATTGCATTGTTCTCCAAGAGCGGGAAACCATATATCAATGTTTCTGGCCACACTATTGTTGACATGCTTAACTATTACTTCTACAACGTAACCGAGAAGTCTAAGGCAATGGCAATTGAAATGGATGCTGCGGCTGCACAGAAAGCATTCATTAACATTCGATCTTCAAAGTGGGCGAATGACGGTTTGATAAATTATTATCATTGCGACAGCAAAAAATGTCATATATTAGAATTCGGACCAAACATCGACACTAAAGATATCAGAAAAGGACAGACATACAAAGGCGGACAACTCAAGATATTATTCTCAGGAATTGATTGGGAACGCAAGGGTGGTAACATAGCCGTAGAAACCGTAGAGATACTGAGGAGTAAGGGAATTGACGCAAAATTGATTGTGGCAGGTCCCAAGCGTTGCCCTGACATATGCAATGGAAAAGACTACATAGACTTCGTCGGTTATCTCAACAAAAACAATGCTGTTGATTACGACAAATACCTTAGCCTGTACGAAAATGCCCACATACTATTATTGCCAACAAAGGCAGAATGCGGTGCTATTGTATATTCGGAGGCTGCTGCGGCCGGCATTCCATGCTATACATACCTTACCGGAGGAGCTAGCAATTCTGTAGTGAATGGTGTAAACGGCTATACTATACCATTAGGTTCGCCAGCTAATGCTTTTGCTGACCAGATTTTAGACGACATAAAAAACGGTCGTATGCCATTATTGCATGAAGGGGCTCTAAATATCTTCAAGGAAAAACTGAGCTGGGAAGCATGGGCTAGAGGGTTTAGTAAGATTATGCAAGAAGCAGGAGCATAAAGATTTTCTTCTCTATCTTTAAATGCAATGCTCTATAATCCAATATAATATAAACACAAAGAACCTACCTCGTATATTCTCGAGATAGGTTCTTTACATATATATTATCAAGAAGACTTATGCTTCCTTCTTTTTTCTATATGTCAGGAACAATGACACGGCAATTGCAATAACCAATGCTACTAGACTGCTGTAGGCAATAGCCTCGGTAGTACTGATTGTCTTAGGTCGGAATTCAAGTACCACCTTATGGTTTCCACCCTTGATGTTGATGGCACGGAGCACATAGTTCACGCGACCTACCTCCACGGGCTGTCCGTCAACGGTGGCTGTCCACCCTGGGTAATAAACCTCAGAGAACACTACCACTCCACCGTTCTTTGAGTTCACATCGTATCTCAGCTCATTTGGTGCATAGGAAGTAATCTTCACGCTTGAGGTAGAGTCCTGAGCCACGCTCTTTCCGAGCACACTCTCAAACTTCTTGTCGGCAACAGCCACATTGTGAAGGTTCACCTTACCAATGGCATCTATCTCCTCATTGGCATTATCTACATACTTCACCTCGCTTACCATCCAAGCTGCGCCCATAGCATGTGGGTTCTGTACGGGAGTAGTAGCACCACCTTGAAGCGGCATGATGAAATACTTAGCATTGAGCATATTGAGTATAGGATATACGGAATCACCGTTCACCTTCTGCATATCGCCCTGAGCCTCAACGACTGCTCCCATAGCCTTCTGCATCTCAGGTGAGATATACTTCTCTACGAGTTCCTGATAGCGACGGAGCTTTGCAGCATGATAACCACCAATACTCTTATGGAAATATGATGTCTCATTCTCATTGAATGTATTGCTTGCGAAGTTGAGTACACGATAATCAAGATCCTTATCCTCAAGAATTCGCTTATCAGTCTCAGTCATTTCTTGTGGAGCGGTACGGATAGTGTTGCTCACAAACATATCGTCGTTGAGATAGCGCTTGTTCACTTGCCACATATCCACAAGGCAGAGCACAGTGATGATAGCCACCATCATAGGAGCAGACATCTTTTTCATCTTATATACAAAGAGAACTGCAAAACCGATGAGGATGATGAATACGCTACGCCAACAATCAGCCTGGAAGATAGCCACGCGGATATCGCGAAGGTTAGCAAGAAGCGGATTCAACTGATCAGCAGGGAACTGCTGCAAGGCTCTCATCTCCGAAGGACTTACGAACTCGTCGAAGAACAGCGTTGGCATAAGGGCAAAGAGTAATGCTATGCCGCCCGTCAAACCGAGTGATAGATACAGGAAATTCAGCTTAGGGAAACGCTTGCACTTCACACACTCCGGATCCTCGATAAATCTCTTCAGAGCAAGCATAGCAAGGAACGGGATTGTAAACTCTGCTATGACGAGGATAGAAGCTACGGTACGGAATTTAGCATACATCGGCACATAGTCGATGAAGAAATCGGTGAATGGCATAAAATTCCTACCCCACGAGAGCAATATTGACAATATGGTAGCGGCAAGCAATGCCCACTTTATGCTACCCTTCACTATGAACAAACCGAGAATAAAGAGCAGGAGCACAAACGCACCTACATACACAGGACCGCTTGTGCCTGGCTGAGTACCCCAATATTGCCCCAGTTGCTGATAGATTTCAACATACATCGGATTAGCCTTCTCCTGGGCAATCTCATTGGCATATAGCGAAACCGAAGCACCACCCTTTGTGTTAGGTACAAGCAAAGTCCAAGTTTCGCTCAATCCATAGCTCCACTGCGTGATATAGTCGCGCTCCAAGCCTGATGAAGTCTGATTGCCAGTATTTGCCTTCACCAATTCGCTCTTTCCGCGCATACTCTCCTTCTGATACTCCCAAGTGTGATACAGGTTTGATATATTGGCACCAATACCCAATACCGCACCTATAGCACACACAGCAGTAGCCTTTACGAAGTGCATATACTTCTTCTCACGAATAGCGTCAACAAGGAAACCTATAATCAGGAATGCGATGATGAACAGATAGTAATATGTCATCTGCACGTGATTGGCATTCACCTCAAAGGCAGAGAAGATACCAGTGACGATGAGTCCTTGCAAATACTTCCCCTTATATGCCAATAGTACGCCCGCAATCATAGGAGGCAGATAGGCGAGAGCCATCACCTTCCAGATATGTCCTGCTGCTATGATGATGAAGAAATAGCTTGAGAACGCCCATATCACAGCACCTAATGATGCCAGATACCAACGGAAGTCGAATGCACGTAGGAGTATGTAGAAGCCGAGGAGATACGCAAACACGTACCACACATTCTCTGGCAGCCACAAGTGATAGGCATTCATCACATTGTTCAGAGTTGTTGACGACTCATAGGAAGGCGCACTTTGATAGGTTGGCATTCCGCAGAATGCACTACCCGTCCAGCGAGATTTCTCACCAGTCTTCTCATAATACTCCGATGTTTCCTGTCCCAATCCACGTCCAGCAGACGAGTCATGACGGAAAAGGATTCTGCCCTCAGTATCGGCAGGGAAGAAATAGGCGAATGAGATGATTGCAAAGAGTACAACCACCAATGCATCCGGCCAAAAACGCGTTAAGAATGATTTACAATTTACCATTTACGATATACAATTTTAGGCTAAAGGCTAATGGCTAAAGACTGTTGACCTTAGACTTTTGACTTTAGTCTTTTGACTTTTGCGGATGCAAAGATAATAATATTTTTTGTAAAAAACAAATGTTTACCACACCTATTTATTTTTCGTCCCAAAAGGTGTAAATGAAAATCCCCAAGACACGAATCTGTCCTGGGGAAATATATTTAACTAAGATTATTCCTTCGTCTCCTCTTCTGTCTTTTCCTTTTCCTCTTCCTTCTGCTCCTCAGCCTTCTTGCCGAGATAGGTAGGAAGAGCCATACCTGCCTGATCGAAGAGATCCTGCAATGGAGGAACAGCCTTCATCAATCCGCTAACAAAGTTTGCTGTAGAGCCTTTACCGTCGGTACTTGCGCCTGAGTCCCAAACAGTAACCTTATCGATATTGATACCCTTGACAGCCTCAACCTGAGTCTTCACAAGGTCAGGGAGTTTCTCTAACAAGAGAAGAGTATAAGCCTTTGTAGCATCACCGCCAGCCGCCTGAATCATCTTGTCGTAACCCTGTGCCTGCTTAGAGAGCTGCTCATAAAGGCCCTTAGCCTGAGCCTCCATCTTAGCATAGATAGCTGCAGCCTCACCCTGAGCCTTCACCTTGATAGCCTCAGCTTCACCCTGAGCCTTGATAGCAACAGCGTCAGCCTCACCCTTGGCGTTGATAGCAAGAGCATCTGCCTGACCTTTGGCTGTAACACGGCGCTGCTCTGCCTCAGCCTCAGCAGAGATGACAATACGCTTCTTCTCAATATCCTGCGCAACAAGCACGTTGGCAGCCTGAGTACTACGTTCACGCTCAGCACGAGCCTCCTCGGCTTTCTGCTCTGCTGCATAAGCTTCCTCAAGAGCCTTAGCCTGTGCTATTTTCTCGGCAGCAACAGCCTTACGCTGAGCTTCAGCCTCAGCAGAACGACGCTCTGCATCTGAGTTCGCAATCTCAACCTTTGCCTGGTTCTCACCAGCAACAGCCTTTGCATTAGCCTCGGATGTGCGGATACGTGTTTCTTTTTGTGCCTCAGCCTCACCAATAAGACCAAGCTTATCCTGCTCTGCCACAGATACCTTAGCCTCGTTGTTTGCCTTTGCCTTACCTGTCTGACCAAGCTTATCCTGCTCTGCCACACGAACCTTAGCCTCGTTGATAGCCTTTGCAGCAGCCTCCTGACCAAGAGCCTCGATATAGCCAGACTCATCATTGATATCAGTTACGTTCACATTGATTAGACGGAGACCGATCTTCTTCAACTCAACCTCCACGTTACCTGAAATAGCCTCAAGGAACTTATCACGGTCAGAGTTCAATTCCTCAATACTCATCGTAGCGATAACCAGACGCAACTGACCAAAGAGGATATCACGAGCAAGTTCCTGAATCTGCTGTGCGGAAAGTCCAAGCAGACGCTCGGCAGCGGCAGTCATACATTCATCATCAGTAGAAATACCTACGGTGAATCGGCAAGGCACATCCACACGAATATTCTGACGAGACAGGGCGTTTGTCAGATTAGCATCAATGCTGATAGGGGTCAGCGAGAGATACGCATAGTCCTCGATGATAGGCCATACAAACGCGCCGCCACCATGAACACATTTTGCCGATTTCTTACTTCCGCTGCCACCATAGATAACGAGAATCTTATCTGATGGACAACGACGATAGCGATTAATTACAGCTGCAAATAGTACTACAAGTACTACAATTCCAACAACAGGTAATGCCATTTCCATTTTTGTTTAGTTTTCCTTATTTATATTAAAACATCAATTTTCAACCTTCAGCACATTTCCTTCCACAGCCACCACCTTAACTCTTTTACCTGTAGCGATAGCCTCACCTGTGCTTACGGCATCAAACTCGTGGATGCTTCCATTCAGACTTATCTGAACCTTTCCCCTACCCTCGCCAGCGGCTGGTATTCGGAGATATACATCACAGGACTTGCCAACACAATCGGCAATCTTATAGGCTCCGTTATGCTCAAGTTTCTTCATCTTCTTGATAAGGAAGACAGTAGCATAGGAGAACAGACACCCCACGCAGATAGCCACGAAGTAAAGCAGAGCCTTACTGCTTATGTCGTTGTAGAAACTGACACCCGCCCAGCCGAATCCTACGAAGAAATTCACGAGCGAACGGATGGAGAACAAACTCACCGCCCCACCCGTGTCCATAGTGTTACCGTCGAAGTCACCAACATCAAAGTCCATATCATGATCCATGCCTATCATCGTAAGGATAGCCTGCACCAGGAATATAGTGGACGAAACAATTGCGCAGCCCCAGAAAACCTGCGCAGCGGGCTCAAGCCCTTGAAACCATGTTAATAGATCATTCATAGTAGATAATATACTTAGGTTCGTTTTTCTATATTCTAATATCTTCTGCCTCTTGCATTTACCGATGCATCCCTGCGATGATACCTGTCAGGTTCCTTCTCAAAATCATCCAGATTCCTCATTGACTCTAACCTGTTCTCAATACCATCAGGCAATTCGCTGAAGAAATCGAGCCTCGTCATCTTCTCAATCTGGTCGATGCTCCTCACAGCCTTTCTCATCGACTGGCTGACATCCGTATTGTCATAGTAGAAGGCTATTCCCTTCTCCTTGCCTTTCTGAAGGCATAACACCACCTTGAAGAATCCGTCAGGAACAGCCACACGATGATCAACACCGATATACTCAGGCACTTTCTTCCAATACACAGGGCCACATACAATATATATGCTCCCCATCTTCTTTGCCCAACGTCTGCAAGCCGACTCAAGGCGTTCCCAAGAAACATGGTTGAGTTCACGAACCTGCGGACATACATTCGACATATAGAAGCAGTCGCGCATGGCAGCAGCGCTCCATTTCATATCGCCAGCCGGACACATGTGGCCTCTGTCGTATCTCGTGCCCTTATAGTCATAGAAGGCAACACGATTCGCCCGAGGCAAGGCATTATCGGCAACAAACTCAAAGCCGCTACGGTCAAGCCTGCCATAGGCCTCTGCCGAGGTAAGTTCCCACGCTACCCAATCCGGGTTGTTCGTTTGGTAATTGAAGTACGTCACATAACCCGTCTTAAAAAGCAACTGACCATATTTCCTGCCTTTCACAGCATTCTTGAGAGTAATCAAAGGTTTCATGCCAGCCCTCTCCTGCCCCCTTACGGGAAAGGATGCCTGCAAGGCAGAAGGAGGCACTTCGTTCTGCGACAGCTTTCCCTTGAGATATTGCAAGGCACTTGTCCGAGTCACCACGAAAGTGGCAACCACCAATGCAAGGGCAAGTGAACAATTCACCCAGCCGAAGCCCAACCTTTTGTTTCTTCTTCTCATAAGTCGGGGTGAGCAGACTCGAACTGCCGACCACACGCCCCCCAGACGCGTACGCTAACCAACTGCGCCACACCCCGATGGTGTTCAGACTAAAGGCTAAAGACTAATGGCTAAAGTCTAAAGTCTTTTGCCTTTCGACTTTTGACTTTTGCCTTTTGCCTTAACAAAAATCTGAGTGACAACGTGCTTAGCACCTCGCACTCAGGAAATAGTGCGTGTCAGCCCTAAAAAGGCTGGCGCACGTCTCCGATTTTCTGAGTGCAAAGATATAATTTTAATTTGAATCTTGCAAACATTTTCCTGATATTTTTTCATACCATAAAAACATATATTATCAACATCTGCAAAACAGCAAAAAGACAGACAAAATAAAATCACCTTCTTCCTCCCTTGATCCTCCTATGATCCTCCGCTCTTCCTCTTATGATCCTATAGTTCCTGAAGCGAAGGAAGAGCGAAGGCATAGCGAATGATCAGCGAAGGCACAAAAGCCCCCGACCTAAAAACTTATGATTTGCAATATTAATATTATGAAAAAAGCAAAAAGACATCTCAAAAACATGAGAACAAATCGTACCTATTTATAATTTCTCCATCACCTAACATTTCGAACAGACGATAAGTCTATAGTCCTTAAATAATAAAATGAGCTGAAGGAATCACTCCTTCAACTCATTTCTTGTTTTCGTCATCGTTGGCTCTAATTTCTTTATAGAAACCTTACTTTCATCATCGTCTCAATTTTTCGTCATCATTTTATATCTATTTCCTAAAAAAGACTTTTTCTATTATTTCACTACCACTCTTTCGTGATAGTCGAATGCTTTCTGGTTGTCCCTGAGGCCTTCGACACTCAGGTTCTGAATGGTGAAGCCACGACTATTGGCTCCCCATGCTTCAAATGGTTCCACGTCAGGCTCAAGGAACGTCAGCGAAGTTGCATCCAGAGGAATTGGCTCAAATTTCAATAGGAAAGCAATATAATCACCAGAATAGCCCTTTATCATGAACAGACGATTAATCGGCAATCCTTGTACCTCACGAAGTTTATATTCCTTACCAGACTGGTCTATCAATCTTGTATTCTTTGGGAAGGCCCAGTACTCTGTCATCCAATTCTGCTCACACTTAACACCCAGATAGGCAGTATCCTTTGTAAGCCAGATAGCCATCTCGTAATCGAGACCAGGCTTGACGAGTTGCACATTGTCATACACAGCCCAACTATTCAGGTCATTCCTGTTATAGTTTTTCTCTGGGGTTACAATCTTTGGAATATGGAAACTAGGCTTACGATCATAGCCTTTAATCTCATTTCTGTTAATCGTATAGGTGCTATATCCGCTGAATCCCCAGTTCTGAACGCCATAGATCGTTATTTTCTTCGTGCTTTCAGGCAGACGAGGGAAATACACCTTCAAATCAATGTAATCACCCTTCTTTGCTCTCATGCCAAAGTGAGTTCCGTACATATCAGGCACAGTACGGCTGGCACGATATAACACACCCGTCTCACGATCAAGAATTGCAGTTTCCTCGTTTGCCACCCACATCTGCGTAACCTCGTCAGCAGGCATCTGCATATAGCAATGCAAAACAGTACTGTCACCTTCTTCCGTCAGAGTCCATCCCATAGGCACTCTGTCCGTGTTTTTGGGGGCATTCTTCAGATTTGGGAACAATTCCTCCATGTTGTTGATAACAGGAACATCATCCACCCACTTGAAACCCTTAATCCACGAATTATTCGTAGGATTCCACACCACAGCATCTTTGTTAGTCTGTGGGTCATGTTTCGTTTTCGTAGGACAATAGTCAAAAAACAACGGACCTTTGACAAGAACCTTAGTGTCATTAGTTTGTGCCGATACCATCATGCAGAAGCATGATAGCAAGCATATCATTGTTAACCTAATATTTTCCATATTCTATTTTTTATAATTTATAAAAAGTCATATTGTTCTGTTGAATGAGTTTTTGTCGGTATTCCTTGTAGTTTGCCGAGTTGAACTTTGCACCTATAGGAACTCTGACCATATAGACCAGTATCTGATGGCCAATGCGCTCAGCCTGCCACATGTAACTCCGACTTTTTTTCATATCCTTCAATTGGAACAGGAATTGAAGTTGCGAGAAGTTGAGATAGTAACCAGGCGAATCGCTCTTATACCAGCATGCCACCTGAAGAAGTTTGCCAAACAGATCCAGTTCCTTACTATCTTGGAAGACATAGACCGTGGCCGTCATCGTAGAGTCCTTTTGCGAAGCATCCTTCAGCGACACCTTATTCACATTGTTTATCTCTGCCAGCTTTGCTATATATTCATCCATCTTGGCCGGATCCTGATATCTCTCATCATCCGTATTCTCCTTTGATGCAGCATAAGCCCTAGGCTCATCGTCTGGCACTATTATTTCGATATCCTCATTCTCGTTTTCACTCCTCGAAACCTCCTGCTCAGAACTCTTTCCTGCATTTGTTTTTTTGCTCTTAATTGAAGAAACAGGTTTCTCTTTGAACCACTCTTCACTCTTAGTCGTCGTCATCGTCTCAGGCTGCTTCACCTGTGGCTCAGCAACCTTCGGCAACACCTTTGCAATATGAGGCATATCAATATCTTTTTCTGCTGACGGTCTCAGAAGCATTATCACCAATCCTACCACGCAAGCCGCTACAATCCAAGGCAATAGTATCGCCCGTTTATTTTTCCGCTTTGGCTGCAAAAGCGAATCAAGAGCCTCCACGCTCGGAATAGTGGTTGGCTTCTCAAGTACCTCAAACATCTCCTTGTATGGAAGCAGGCTCTCTGGAATGTCCTTCGTCTGCAGGAAATAGTCTTTAAGCTCACGGAGTTCATCCTGAGTATTCTCGCCCTCCATATAGCGGTCAAGAAGCTTTTCTATATGTTGTATGTCAACCTTCATTTATGTCTTGTTTTGAGATGTTGTAACAATTTCTTTCGAGCCTTGCAGAGCGTTGTGCGAACCGTAGTCTCACTAATGCCAAGCAACTCCGCTATATCTGTGTTTTCGAGTCCATCTTGCTGACTCATCTTCAGAATCTCCATTTGCGATGCTGGCAAACCGTCTATGACATCCGTAAGCCATTCCGAATTTTCCTTTTCCTCAAGCATCCACTGGGCATTCTTCTGACTGATATGCTCCATTTCCTCATTCAGCTCTATTGGAACAACCTTGCGCTTTCTCAACTTTGAAATACACAAATTCTTGCATATCGTATAGGCTAATCCTTCCACCGAACTGCATTGCAGAAGTTGGCCACGGATAGTCCATAGCTTCAGCAACGTATCCTGAGCGTTGTCTTCGGCCTCCTCCTCATCTTTGAGATATCGAGCCCCTATAGCAACAATCTCAGATCGTAGCCTCTTAGTTAATATGCTGAATTCGTCTTTATTCATTGTATAATTACACAAGCAAACCACAGCTTCTCAGCATAGGCTTACATATATAATACGCACAATTTCTTGTTTTGTTCCCTCAAAATCAGAAAAATTTCGCAAAAAGTGTGTTTTTTTTTCATTTGCTTGGTGTTTGCGAATATTTTCGTACCTTTGCAACGTGGAAAAAAGTCAGATGAAATCTTTCACTTACTTTTAAACTAAGAAAAAACAATTTACAAATTAATAATAATTAAAAATGAGAAAATCTATTATCACATTGTGCATGATGCTCTCTGTAAGCTGCGGATGGGCACAAACTGTATGGACAAATCTGTCTTCATACTGTGACAATGACCGACTAAGCTTGACACCTACTGAGGTTGAATTCAAACAGGACGAAACAATCCTTCACCTGCGCGTTCAGAATTCTCCCGGTGGTGGCGTAGGCTTCTCCGGCATTAAGCTCAAAGACGAAAATGGCAAGATATATGCCCTCAAACATGGAGATCCAACCCGCCTTTATGAAGACAAATGCCTTCTTGGACAATATAATAAGGTTCCAATGCACGGAATCATGAACTTCGCTCTTCATTTCGAACCTGTTACCAACCCAACAACGCGTCTTCACGCCTATACTGGCTATGGATATTACGACTTTAAAATGTGGAACATCCATCAAGTAAAGCCAATGGAAATCTCCCTCTTCAACTCCAACTGGCGTGATGAGAAGGGCGATTGGGTGCTTGGTCTCTATGAGTCTGGTGCTGTTTATGATAGCAAGGTATATTCATACGAAGAAAAGAGTGATAAGAAGGTTGTGCTCACCAATGGCAACGAGAAACTGACTATCGCCATCGGCAAAGAGAAGAACGGCAAGCGCCAGTTCAAAATCAATAATCAAAAGCTCGACCTTGAATGCTTCGGTGCAGAAGTACCTGCCTATCCTACTGAGGACAACACAGCTTTCAGCACAGATCACACCAGTGGAGAGGCAGAAATCTCTGGTTGGATAAAGGATTTTCCAAAAGAGATATCTGAGTCAGAAGAGGCTTTCGGCATCTCTGTCAAGGTTCAGAACATGTTTACTGGCGAACTTGAGGATTACAACAAGGCAACTATCGATAAGGACGGAAAGTTCACAATCAAGGTGAAGGTCAAGGGAACTCAGAGCGTTATCTTCAACGAGTTTTCAAACAAGGTTAACGTGTATGAGGTAAAGATGATCCTCCAGCCAGGCAAGAAATACTTCATGGTTCACAACTGGGAGACAGCAAAGTGCATGTTCATGGGTGAGGATGCACGCCTTCAGAATGAACTTCAAGCTTTCCCATGTAAGTATGAGTGGAAGACATCTATCTATGTTCCAGAGAAGGAGAAGTCTATCGATAGTACAATGACAAGATTCAATGATTACATAGCCAAGAATCCGACTCTCAGCAAGCGCTACCGCGACTACATTCTACAGGAAGCACAATTAAGGGTTTTGACCAATCTCATTCGCTCTGACAATGCAACCGAAGCTGCACGTGTAGCAAGTAAGTTTGCTGCCGTCAATACTTCACTTCCTATATCACTTATCCCTGTCCTTTATGAGTACTGTGAAAATAAATATCAAGATGAATACTCAAAAGCTCGTCAGAAATATACTAGAACCCCGGAATTGTTTCTGTCTTTCGAGAAGCAAGGCAAGATCCAGCTAAGCGACAGCGAGCGTGAAATCTTGAAGAAATGGCAACAGTATGAAAAGGAGATTGATAAATTAAGAGAATGCGAGAGCCAGGAGGAGATGATGGAAAAATACAAGAAAATCCAAGATATGTACCCACGTGAAGAGCTCAACGCATTCTTTAGCAAGGAAGAAGTATCCAAGGCATATAGTGAGTGGGCCCCATCCAATGATCAGATTCAGAAAAATGTCATTGAATCATTATTCACCGACCAGACGATGCGCGACTTTTGTCGTTCTCTCATACTTGGCAAGGTCCTTCAGCAAGTAAAGTCACTCCCTGATGATTATTCCCAGCTATACGATGACATCAAGAATGAGGATTTCAAGCAGCAGATCAACGAACTCAAAGACTACTATGCTGAGCAACAGAGACAAAACGAAGAAAAGGTGAAGGGCGTCATCGCACCAAATTCCAATGTCGCAGGACTCACCGACGGCAAGGCTATCGTTGAGAAGATGATTGAGCCATACAAGGGCAAAATCATTTACATGGATGTATGGGGTACATGGTGTCAGCCTTGTGTTCAAGCAATTAAGACATCACCTACATTGAAGGATGCTGTGAAGGACTATGACGTTGTGTATCTTTATTTCGAATATGGTTCTCCAGAATCCGCATGGAAAAGTGCCATTGCAGACCTTAATCTGATAAAGCCAAACTACGTACACTACCAACTGCCATCCGAACAGCAGGAAGCCGTAATTAAATATCTAAAGGTAGATGGATTCCCATCATATTTCCTTTTCGACAAGAACGGAAATATGGAACCTCTTGACCGCGGTCACATAGGTGATACCAACGGCTTCAAGAAGAAGATTGAGGAACTCAGCAAAAAATAACAATACAAAAAAGCACTCGGACTTATTATAGTTCGGGTGTTTTTTTTATGCCAAGCACAAAGATGAAGTTGGGGTAATCCCAGAAAACGTATTAATAACGGATAACAATAAGAAAAATAGTGTAAGCTGATGCCTATATTTTATTATTTCAATATACAATAAGGTATTTAAACTCCTTAGAAGAAATCTGTAAAATTCTTGGCCATACACTAAAATCCTTATTGTTACCTGTTAATCGTTACCGGTCGGGATCATCTTGTTGTTGAGCGAGACATAGTTTTAGTTTATAGATATCTAAGATAACGTGAGTTCGATGAATTAAAACTATGTTGTTTTAGCAGCAAGCTGCTGTTGACGGAACAAAAATTTTTAGAAAATTACCAGAAAATTTAAATTTTCTGGGTTAAATTTTCTGGTCATCGTGAATAATTTTCTGTAAAAACAAGCAACAAAGTTGCGTTTATTAAAGAATTTTGAATTCGTCGAACTCACGTTAAGATAGCGTCGCCTTCCATACCTTCAAGTATCCCCCCCCTCGTTAGCATCATTCCTACCCAACCTATCCTCAGGGTAGGTAAGGTAGGTATCATTTTAAGCCAGTATCCCACGGAGAGAGGATAGCATTTGTTCCGCTCAATATGCTGAGTATAAACCCGTTATACATCTCACACGAAACATAATCAGCCATATCATCATTGTTTTACCTATACATACCTACCTAGCCTTGGCTAGGTATGTAAAGTATAGAGAAGTAGAATAAAAATTATATCATTATTATATATATGTTTACCTAACAATTACTGCGCCATTTTTCATATCGAGATTACATATACACTTACCTACCTTGGCTAGGTAGGTAAGTGAAGAATATACAACATATCTACCTGTATATCTGCAAGTTATGCACGCATAGCCAAACCTACCTACCTAACCTAGGGTAGGTGAAGATAGGTAAAAGTAGTGATTTTCGCCCCGAATTGCCTTCGTCGTACCTCCGATATGCCTCAACACTGCCTCCGTTTCAAAAGCGTCAAACGCGCAAATCCCTTGTGTTTAAAGCGAATTATTAGCGGATTCATAGCGGAGTGAGTGCGAAGATGGAGGTAATAATAACCCTACCCTTTCTTGCGCTGGGGATAATAAGTAGGTGTACATAATTATTTTTACCGCACACCTGTATAGGTCCGTTCTACCTTCGTTATAAATCCGTTGATGCTCCATCGATGGGAGCGAACCTGAAGCGAAGGCGAAGGCACAGCAGTTCTAACCCTGCAATAACAAGTAACGGGTAACAATAAGGATTTTAGTGCTAGCGTATCTAACCTTTACTTACGCCGTTTCCTTATCAGGGGAACTCAAATAAGTAGGGACTATGAATTATTCTGGTTTGTTTTTTTACCGGACAACAATTATTTCATGTCATTCTGATTCTGGCGGGGGGGGAAACGACGGGGGTTCTTCTTACAACCCTTGCACGAGTTCTCTTGGTAGCGTGATTGTCCGCCTTCTGTCGTACCAGATGCGAATAGAGCCTTCCACTTGACGGACGGAGTGCTTGGAAATGGCATAGTAGCTGAGCTGATAGCTGTCCATACACTTGGCAAAGGCGCTTTTGATACGTGCACATTTCTCGTTTATGGAGTTGTCGAGGGGATTGACGAGGCGGTCTATCGACTCACGGATGATGTCTTCGCTCACCCTGTTGCCTACCTTGCGATACAGGGCCATGAGTTCCTCACGATAGTCGCTAAGGCACTTGAATTCTATGCCCTCCCTGTGATTGAGGAAGAAGATGTATAATGCCTTGTTGATTGGCGATAGCTCCACTTCCTTCTCGTATCCCGGTAGGAGGAAGCGATAGTCTGCCGTTATGACAAGCGGACTCAGTCTCTCCTTGGCAGCCTCTATGTTCAGTTGCTGAAGAGCGGGCACGGTGATAGCATCGAGCAGAAGGTCATAGCGTCCTGCCCGTCGCAGTTCTTCCGAGAGAACACGCAACTGCTCCGTGATCTGACTTACCCTTTCGGCCGTCGTGCTGAAACCTTCGGCTGTGTTCATTAATCTTCTTCCTTGGTTAGAGATGAGAGGCCTTGCAGGAATCTGTTCTTCACCCTATTGAAAAAAGCGCGTGAAGGGTCAAGGGGTTTCTCGGGAGAGTCTGGCATTTCAGGACTTTCTGAATTATCAGGCATTTTCTGAACCTCCTCATCCTCAGGCGTCTCCTTTGGGGGATCATTAGTAACATCCCCCTCGCCCCTAGGGGAGAGGGTGTCACGTTGTGACGGGTGAGGGGCAGTTTTCCTTTTCCCATATATCTCGTTGATGATCTCATCCATAGACATATCATCATCTTCCCGTTTCCGTATAGGCAAGGTATTCTCGAAGCCTGTGGCAAGGATTGTTATCTTCGCATCTTCATCGAGGGTATCGTCAGTAGCCATACCCCATATAACATCGATGCTTGGGTCGAGTTCATCCATAAAGGCATCAATCTCCTCAAGTTCATCAACAAAGAGTTCATGCTCCGAACTTGTGTAGATATTGAAGAGAATACGAGTAGCCTTGCTGATGTCGGAGCCATAGAGCAAAGGCGACTGCAAAGCATTGAGAACGGCTTTCTGAACACGATGCTCACCACTTGCACGACCAATAGCCATAATAGCACCACCGCCATTCTTCATGGTGGTCTTCACGTCAGCAAGGTCAGTTTGGATCTTTCCGTTTAGCGTGATGAGTTCAGAAATACTACGAACGGCATTCGCCATAACGGCATCAGCCCTGCGAAGAGCCTCGTTAACGGGAATATGAGAATCGCTGAACACCTTCGATATCTGCTCATTATTGATTATAAGCAAGGCATCCACGTTGGCACGCATCTCGTCAATTCCCCTGAGAGCCTTGATTATCTTCGGGCGCTTCTCAAAATAGAAGGGGAGGGTGACGATACCTATGGTAAGGAGTCCGAGTTCCTTGGCAATACCAGCCACGAAAGGACCGGCACCCGTACCAGTACCTCCTCCCATTGCACATACGATGAATGTCATCTGGGTATGGTCACTAAACAGGCGCTTCAAATCCTCTATATTCTGTTCAGCCTCTTCCCTGCCCTTCTTTGGGTCAGCTCCGGCACCATGACCGCTCTTTCCGAGCATTATCTTTGTCGGCACAGGATTGACAGACAGGCTCTTGCTATCGGTATTACATACCGCAAAGGTGACGCTTTTCATCCCTTCATGATACATATTCCCGACGGCATTACATCCACCGCCACCAACCCCCACAACCTTGATAATATCAGTTGTGGTATCCTCTACAGGTCCGAAGACATCAAGTATGTCGTTGTTCATTCTGAATAATTGAAAGTCAAAAATCGAAGTTTATTTTCAACTGCAACGTGTGAAGCATCCTCGCACGAAAGAAAAAGTGCGTGTCAGCCATTAAAGGCTGGCGCACGTTCTATGATTTTCTGAGTGCAAAATTACACAACTTTCCCGATACTTCCAAGTCCTTAACCGAAAAATTTGTTTTGCAAGCCTTGCAATTAATATGGGGCATGTTTTTAAAAAGAGAAAGGCAGAGGACTAATGTCTTCTGCCTTTTATTCTCCTTATTCCGGGAATTCATATACCACATACTGCGTGTTTGGTTCCGTTGGATAGTTGGTCAAGCGACCAGAACGTGACACGAAAGAAAGGATTCCCTTGTATATCCCTGTTCCGAAGGTGTATTGTTCCTCATAAATGTTGATATATCTGATACGGCGGGCATCATAGCTCAACAGTCGGTCTACATCTATCACGGGCATTCCGTCGATGAACACCATTGCTGGCCATGACTTATAGCCTATGTTCTCTCCACGCACCACCAACTGGGGCACTTCGTTTATCTTTTCACGCTTCACATGATTCACATATTCTATCAGCACCTCCTTTATGGTGAGGAACTGACGGTATTCATTCAGGTCATACGTGATGTTTGGCTTCTTGCCTAAGATAAGCGGATCATAGTCCAATGGCACGCCTTCTTCCATGTCGGCTCCATCTCTCTCGCCTATCAGCAGTTCCCTTTTTGCCGGAGTAATGGCATTCTGATGCTTCTGCATTTCCTTTGAACGCTGCTCTACCTCATCGCGCTTGTAATGGAACACGAGATGTGGGAGTTGTCCGGGTATCAGTTCAGCAAAAGGACTGATGACCTCTATCGGCAGACTGACGCCTGTGTGTGCTGCTGCTGAGAGCACAAGCGGTTGCTTGCCGTGGATGCCGTGGGTGAAGAATAGCGCCGTGGTGTCGTTTATCATCTTTCCCTCAAAATAATGCACCTGCTTGCCTACTATGCTGATAGAAGGTCGAATCTGACTTGCCGTAAAGGTTGTTCCTTCATAAACGTTCTTGACACGAGCCTTGACTATATGCCCCTCAACCTCACGTATATCCACCGCTTTCTCTGCATCGAGACTTGCAGCAGAAGCACTCTCGCCGTTCTTGGTAGAAGCATAGCTGAGTGAGTCTGAGCCTTCAATCTTTACCCAGTCGATGTCGTCATCCACACTTTTCTGAAGAGGATTGACGACGGCAACGAGGCGACGCGTCACATTGGCATTATCACGGGTATAGACCGACAGCACGTAGTATCCGCTGTGAAGGTCGGAAGGCAGTTCCATAGTGCCTGTTCCCTTGCCATCATGAAGGTTTATGATAATGCCGGCAGCCAAGCCCTTCGCATCACACAGTTCAGCATACGCTATCAAGGCATCATCAGTAGTCACGCTGAGTTTCATGGATTCTCCCGAGAGATACCATGCGCGGTCTATATCTACGCTCGCGGCAAAAGTGACTTGTGCAAACAGCGTAAGGATGGTCAGCAGGCACATAGCCTTGACCGTTTTTATATACTTATTCATAGATGAAGTCTTCGTAGTCATCATCATCATCATCATAATAATAATAATAGTAAGGAGAATGGAAATTATAATCGCAAGGGATACTCTCATAGCAAGACTTATAATCGCCTGTAGGCCAGAAATATGGAGTTTCGATGTATGCTCCCTGCAAACGGACATCGAGATACTCCCATTTTGCCCATCTGGAAGTTACTATCTGCCCTGGCATCTGAACGCTCCATCCAACTAAATAATAGTCATTAAACAGCATGTCATAAGCCCGTTCTACAGTCGCAGGCATTGACAACACAAACTCAACTATGTTTGCCTTTTTGATTCTATGAATTGAGTAATCATTTGGATTAAGAAATATCCTTCCCGCAGATGTAGAGAGAGAGCACCCCACATAACCTATCACATGCTTGTTGGATGAAGTACATCGTATGTTGGTAGGCAAGCTCGAAGGCAGCGGAGTAAATAGTCCACCCATCTCATAACCAGCCTGACGACGCGCAAGTTCATACTCGTATTCTCCCTTTGATATGGCTATCTGAATGACATCGGCACTATACCCATAATACATACGCTCATCATCGCGGTTTATATCATAGATTTTGAGATTCTGGATCTGCTGTCCCTCATAGTTGGAACCCGAACCTACAAGAATATCATGTCGGACGTTATCCATCCATCCGCGCTCAGGGAACTGATGTGACTTGGCGATGGCTTTATCCATTGACGTGTCAAAATATATGGTAGTAGTGATCTCCGGACGCACCTCCCAGGTCTCATATACCTCCCATCGGTAATACTTCTCCTTGCTTGCATTGGATGGAGCCTCCGTGGTAAGGAGCACATCAATATTGCTTTCTGGAGTATTCTGGATTCCGACCATATTCTTAATCTCTTCAGTTGCAAGAGGATACTGAGGTTCAGATTCGTATGTATCATTGCCATCCTTGATATGCAGACTATATTTCACATTAGGATCAAGATTAAGACCGTTACATAAATAAACGCCATCACCCCAATGATCCATTCTAAAGCGACTGCCATCAGAACCGACAATTGACAGTTCCGCATTTTCTTCAAATAATGTTGCAGCCCCCGACATGTTCAACGACTCTGTACGGCTCAACGTGAAAACGCACTGACCTGGATGAATACGACCTTCAACAACAAGAAGCCGTGTTTCATTTTCAGGCAATTCTGCATCATATTCCTCAATGCACCCCGAAAGCGTTAGGATGGTCATCAACGAACAGAGGCAGAGGCTTTTGAAAGATTTCAACATAACATTCATATCTTAATTGAATCGTATATTAAGTGAAACATACGGAATAGCCGTGCCAAACACAGACAACTTATAGCCTTGTATCCAGTCATTTTCCGTAACATAATAGACATTATATGCATTCTTGCGGGCAAGAGCATTATACACACCTACAGAGAATGACGTATGCAAGAACGAGGTAAGCTTATGCGTTGGCTCTATGTTGAATGCGAGGTCACAACGTAAATAGTCTGGTATGCGGTATGAGTTGCGCTTCATGTAGAACGGCATGAATCGGCAATTAAACGAATCATAATACATTCCTGCCGGCAGCGTAGTTGGGCGTCCCGTAGCATAATTGAAGTTACTTGAGAAACTATATCTCTCCGTAATCTTGAAATTGAGAACGGCCTTCAGCTCGTGAGGTCTGTCGTATTCTGAAGGATACCAGTCACCATCATTCAGAGGCATGGCTACACGCTTGTCATCCTGACGGAGCAATGAGCGCGAAAAGGTATAGCTCACCCATCCATTCAACTTTCCAAATGGTTTCTTCACCTGCAGTTCAATTCCGTATGCCTTTCCCTTTGTTGAGATGACATCAGTCTCAAGATGAGGGTTCATGAGCAGAACGGCGGAGTTGCGATAGTTGAGGTAATCATTTATATGCTTGTAATATACTTCTGCAGACAGCTCATATTCCTTATCATCTGTCTCATAGTATATTCCTGATGCTATCTGCCATCCATTCTGTGGTTTGATGTTCAGGTCTGACAGTTTCCATATATCCGTCGGCGACATTATTGCCGTGTTTGAAACCTTATGGATATACTGATGCATGGTGTTGAAGCCTGCCTTCAATGCAAGATTTTCCTTGAGGGCATAGCGTGCAGAGAAACGGAACTCCGGAGCGTGATAGGTCTTTATCACGCCAGTCTCGTGACGGGTTTCCTGCAAAGTTTCCTCTGATGGTAATTTATTGGATTGGTAATAATTCACATCACGAGGACCAAGGGCATTGAATATGGAATAACGCAAGCCTGCAGCAATAGACAGCTTGTCATCGAACTTATGTTCGTAATCCGCATATAACGCACTTTCCAATGCCTTCTCACTCTGAAGCTTGTTAAAGCTTATATATGAATATTCACCAACAGGCTCATACTTACCAGGCTGCACATCATAGTGCTGCATCGTCATACCGTATGAAAGGACCTGTTTTTCCGTAAGACGCTGACGAAGGTGGAGCTTTGCCCAAAGCTGATCAATGGCGAAACTGAGTCGGGCAGCCATAGAAGGCGTTGCCTTGTCTTCGTTGAAATAGTCATAATGGTCAAGTCCGGCAGAAAGCGTGGCTGTGATATTCTCGTTCAAGATAGAACGCCACTCTAATGAGAAATTACGGTTCTGATATCCATAATTATCCTCTGAGCTGAACGAGAACCAGTCATTGCTCAGATAGCCATAGATCTTGAGCTTGTGCATATTGTTCAGTTTCCAAGTCAATACGCCACCATAGTCATAGAAGTTTGCAGAACCGTTTCTGTAGCCGCTCTTCTCTGGAATCTGCTTGAGAATCCAATCGCTGTAAGTGGTGCGACCATTGACAAGAAGTGACAGATGATCCTTCACGATTGGTATTTCGAGGTTAGCCTTGCTTGTCAGCACACCTATGCTTGCCGTTCCTGTCAGCTTCTGCATATTAGCCTCCTTGGATGACACCTTGAGCACACTACTGATTCTACCTCCATATTCGGCAGGGATGCTTGACTTGAACAGTTCCACATCCTCCACCATATCCGAATTGAATGAAGTGAACAGACCGAATAGATGGGATGGATTATATACTGTACCACCATTGAAAAGTATAAGGTTCTGGTCTGTTGCGCCTCCACGCACGTTATATCCGCTTGAAGCCTCGCCCACGCTGGTTACACCTGGCAGAGTGAGCACAATCTTCATGATATCTGACTCACCAAAGGCAGAAGGGATGTTCTTCAGCAATTGTGGCTTGAACTTCTCAGAGCCCATCACCGTGCTTTTCACAACAGACTGTCGCCCGCCAACCACAACGATTTCTGCAAGTTCCTGATCATCAGCTATGCTTGCCCTCGCCTTCTTCACGCCTGGCACCACATAGGTTCTTGCCCTTGACGGAGCAACCGCCATGGCGACCGAAGCAGAGTCGAGGACAGGGATGCCTGAAACGAGAGCGGTCTCTAAGCCAGAGGCATCTCCCACTACCCTTCCCTGTAGGGAGGAAGGCGATTCGACAACGGGACTTTCCTTTGATGGAGTAAAGTCGAAATTTCTTCCTTCTCCTTTCACTTCTCCCATTACCTTCGCAAGACTTGCCTCACGTTCCTTATGAAGGAACGAAAGATGATTCTGCTTTGCAAACTGACGAATCTGCTGTTTCTGATCAGGAAAACACTTTGCAACATCAGAGACATTCTTTACCTCATGCAGCTTGCCGTCAGAGGTCACGAGAATATATTTATCTTTCGTGGCAAGCGCCTTCAGGTATTTCTTTCCAGAAGGAACTTCACCTACATACTCCTTCCATACGCTATGATACAGACGCACACCATTTGTACTGCCGTCGCATATCAAAGCCGCATAACGTGTACTATCCTCTGGATCATGCACATATCTGTGACCATCAACCTCGAACCAGTCAACATATTTCTGCTCGGGCAGGCAATACGCATCGGTAACAGGTGCGACGACAACCAAATTCTGTTTATACATATCAAAGCGCAGGTTCACATTGTCATATACCACGCCATGATAGCAGACACGTCCTTTCCATGTCTGAACACTTTCCTTGTAATAAGGATTATCTTGCCAAAGCGGAAGATTGTACTGCGGTTCAATCTGTCCGACATAAAGGCGCGCAAAGGAATTGGCAGAAGAGAAATAGTCCTGTGCCTCCACGTTTTGTACTCCCATAGCCAACATACAGGCAAAAATAAATAAAACTCTTTTCACGTTTACGTCTTTTTTATTTCATCTAACCATTAGATGAAAAAATGTCAAAAACTTGCATAGCAATATTTCTTTCATCCTCATCGAAACTACAACTGCCGGCAAATGCCATTACATGCATCAACATCTTAATTTTCATACTAATAATATCCGTTTACAAAAGCGGGAAATCCTTCTTTGATTGTATTCAATATAAACGCCACTGAAAATAAAGAATGATTATCCCTCAAATGATATTTTTATTGCAAAAGTAACGAAAAAAAATCAAAAAAAAAAGAAAAAAACAACTTTTTTACATTAAGTAACGACAAAAAAATAAAAAGCTATGTTAACAGTCTCGTATTATGTTTCTCTCGATTGTATTTCGCTCTAAGTTATCAAAAGTTCTAATTCAGGTCCAATCGGGGATTGAAGTTGTATTGATTACACAATGTATAATCCAGACTATCCAAAAGTAATATACAGAAAAATCCCCAAGAACAATAATTCTTGCGGATTCTCCCATATTTGCTCTGTATTTGAAAGGAGGCGGCTACCTACTCTCCCGCATTGCATTGCAGTACCATCGGCGCAAGCAGGCTTAACTTCTCTGTTCGGAATGGGAAGAGGTGGAACCCTGCCGCAATAACCACCTGAT